>Ga0181612_154966_pt1 | contig 17061 bp, 9 predicted proteins | sample HoacroProtozoa21_FD_119630 | JGI IMG/M metagenome (GOLD analysis project Ga0181612, IMG submission 119630) | Hoatzin crop microbial communities from Cojedes, Venezuel. Combined Assembly of Gp0051906, Gp0051904, Gp0051908
CCTTCAGATATTTGTAGGCATTTATAAGGTCCCCTCGCAGCCTTCTCTTCTTCAGGCTGAACAAGCCCAGTTCCCTCAACCTCTCCTAGCAGGGGAGATGCTCCAGTCCCCTCACCAACCTCGTAGCCCTCCGCTGGACTCTCTCCAGTAGCTCCTCATCTTTCTTGAACTGGGGAGCCCAGAACCGGACAGAGTACTCCAGATGAAGCCTCACCAGGACAGTGTAGAGGGGAAGGGGAACCTCCCTCGACCTGCTGGCCACACTCCTCTTAATGCACCCCAGGATCCCATCGGCCTTCTTGGCAGCCAGGGCACACTGCTGGCTCCAAGTATCTTTAGGGATGGTGATTCAGACAAACATTGTGTGTAAATGCATCCAGTGATCTTGGCATCTTCAATCCAGAATATTGCCTCCTGAACTGAAGAACTACATAAACCGTACTTACAGAAAGACAATTTCGCACATACAGAAGAAGAATGTCTCCTTTGGCATAAATCGGCAGTAATACCCATTGTGGAAGATGGCTCACAGCTGAGCAACACACTATTTAGTCATTAGCAGAAGGGCAGCACTGGAACCAGGCGACATGTGTAGTTCAGTCTCAGTAACTTCTTGAGATTTAGAAAAAGTCCCTGAGATACCCAAGGGCACAACATGAATAAAAAGATCATAGATTAAAAAAATAAATATCCCAAACACCACACAGGTAAGAGTTTTGAATGTAGGATAAAACAAATTGCACAGTTGTGTAGTCTGAAGATTAAAACGAGTTTAGAGCAGATCAGCAAAGTTCAGCTCTCTCTGCTGACAGGAACAGTTTCACTTACTGTTCTACCTTTCCTTAACCAGCAAAAAATCAAATCCTTCTCAAAAAGCAGGACTAGAAGTCAAAAGAAAGCTCAAGATCAGGTATTTTAACAAGCCCTGGGGCAAAAAAAAAGGCAAGCAAAATGCCTGATGTCAAGGAATCCTTAAGAATAATAAAGGAAAACCACCACTTTCAGTGACCAGATTCAGTTAAGAAAATCAAATGCTCTGTCTTCATACATCAAACCCATGCTAGAAGTGCAGACCTAAGAATTTAAATGTGATCTTAAGCTTAGCCATACATTTAAGAATATGTATTAGCAAAAAAGCCTATGTGGTCTATTCCATTTGGCTGAAAGAGCTCTATTCAGAACTGCATCCTCCAAGCTCTGTTCCATTTCTCCTAAGAAGCTAATTTCTTTTTTCCTGAGCTACCTTCTAATAGAGATCATGCCTGATTATCTAAAGCTACCTTGACCTATTACCAGTCCATGACAATACGGTATGCTAGACACTGTATTTATAACTTACACCAAGGTAAAAAGCAAACACTGAAAGCATGTTAGTATTGAACATACCCATTTGCTTTTACCACTCAGTTACCTACCTGATCTTTTCCACATCACTTGCATCCAGCTCACACATCACTTGTAGTAAGCAAAAAAAGTCACACGAACATTTGATAATATGCCCAGGATGGACATGCTCACTTGCTTATACATTACATTTTGTTCAAAACAAACAACCCAGAACATGAGAATAAACTTGAAATACGAAGTTTGACACTGCTTCTTTCTATCCACAGTCCATTTACTATTCTTACAGTGAATGAGAGTGATCGCTGTAATAGTGGATTAAATGCTAATTTGTACAGCCAAATATTCTATGTGATCCCATTCACCATGTGTTGTCTTCCCCCTTTTGTTTTTCATCAGTATTTGAAGATGTTCAGACAGGTGAAAAAGAATTCACATCACGTCTCAATGGGGAAGTGAACCCGTTGCAGGCAATGCTGGCTGACCCAGGTTCCAGGTCACACAAGACCAAACCCACCCAAAGAGCTCTGTCAGCCTTCAGAAAAGGAAGAGGTTCCCTGTCCCCCCCTTCTTATCCAAGAAATAAAAGGAAGAGAGGAGTAGTACTTTTTCCAGAACCACGGCACCTTGCCCTCTCAGACAAACAGAGACAACAGTACATTTCAACTTTATTAGAAAAAAACCAAAAGTTTATACAAAGCTCCGCATTTTACAGAAAACCAACTCCCCCAAACACAAAGAAATCTGACGTTGCAAGCTATATGCATTTTCTTTTTTCATATACATACATATATATGTACATACACATATATATGTGTGTGGGCGCACGCATGTGTATATATGGTGTGTGACTTTTTTTTTCATGGTTTGCATTATTTATTTTACAAAGTTAACATTTAGTTAAAAAAAAAAAATCTTTGTTACCATTATTTTCTCATATAAATAACTGTGAGCAGTCCCTCTGTAGATAGATAAAAAACACCTTTTCGTGTCATTCTGTAAAAAACAGACATTACTGAAACGGTATTGAAATCTTTCAAGTTCTTTCAATACCACCATAAAAATACCATCTAGCCCCCAATTCAAAATGCTTGTCCAAGGCATTAGAAGAGAAAGGACTATAAGACAATTCTGGAAAGATCAGTTCTTTAAGCCAACATTCAGGTAGGTAATTTTTGCTGGACCTCATACATTGGTGTGAAATGAGCACAAACAGGAGGCCAACCCCCGTGTCTGCCTGGAAAAGCTGGTTCTTTGCCTATTGTCACTGAGTCAAATTCTAACAAAGCACCTGGCAGTGCCAAGGAGCTGACAGACTCTCAGCTCACCCTTCTCGCCCTGCAACAGAGCCATAGACTTTCTTGATGTAATTAAAACCTCTACCCACTCAGCAATTTTTTCCTACTCCATTCACCTTAAAAGGAGCTGTTGGACTAATCGTGGCATGGCTACACAGACATTAGGTTGTTGAATTATACGGAGAAAAACAACTAGTGGGGAAAATGCAAAATGACAACAAAAAGGAAGAAAATGCTATAGAAAAGAGCTACTGGAGTGACTCCCAAGGCTCTGGTTTGAAGAAGCGGGAACAGTAGAGATGTGAATTGCAGCTTAAAATATCCTCGCATTCACTGAAGTTAAAGGTGACAGCGTGGTCCAAATTAATTAACTGCCTGGTAAACAATCATTCGTTCCATCAAGCACCATGATGGGGAGAATGGCGAAGATTTTGAAGGCAATACAAGTTGTAGTGGTGATAACAAAGGTAATGAAAGTGAAGAACACAATGATGCAGATTAAATGGAGAGTAATGCCAACGAAGATGTTTCGACTGCCAGAGATGCTGGCAACAAGAAGAATGGTTATATGGTTGGTGTTGGTGATGGCCAGAATTCAGTCATATGTCCATGTAGTCATCATCTTCATCAGTATCACTTTCCAGTGAGGACTCCTGGCTTGAGGTCTCTAAGATTTCCAAAGCTGGCTGACAAAGGCTCTCCTTCTTTACATTCGCTGCAGACTGAGCAGATAAAATAGCAGACTGATCCCAAAAAGAGAGAGAGAGAATATATTGCTAAATAGTCAGGACAAACCCATGATCACAGGGATAAAAGCCACCTGGTTGCTATTCCTTCACATACAATAGCCCTCTTACTTCTGTAAAAGATACGGCATCGTAATGTGAAACAACATAACATTTACCAGTAGGCTTCCCCACAGTTAATATTCTGGTAGCTTCCACTAACCTAAGACTTGCAATGGCTTCAACAGCTTCCTCACCCCTTTTTGTAATTTTCTCCACTTCCCTCAGAAAAGGGTTAAGGGACTAGGATAACTATGACTTCACCCAAAGCCAACACCTGACCAGTCCTTTAAAACTGGCTCCTGCTGATAACAGCTAGCATCTTCTTCCACTGCTTATTCTATCTCCAGTTATGAAGTGGGGACAGGAACCGTTGCTCCTTTCACACAAGTATTTTATTGAGAGGAGAATTAAGATTAAAAAAATAAACTAAAAAATTACTGTTTCCCTTTTATTACCTTTAATTTTTGCTTGGTCTCTTCTGAAATGCTGCCCTTTGGAGAAAGGAGGGTGGGAGTGGGTGGAGTGATAGTGATCTCAGGTGGAAATTTGGTGACAGATGAAGGTATGAAAAGCTTTGGCATGTTGGGCAGAATGCGAGTTTTTACTCGGGTGCCATCTGTTTTGTTCTGCTGACTTCCCAAAGTCTGTGAACTGGAGCTGAGTTCAGGCTTGGAATTGGAGGCTAAACAGAAAATAATAAGAAAAAAACATGTTAGGAAGCTATCAAATATTTCAGATGTCAAAGAAGAGGGAACAATTGTTAGACATACAGCTGGCTCAAAAGGCCTATCTTCAAGCCTTGCTTCAATTAAGGATCAGAATGATCAGAAAGTGCCTCAACATTTTAGGACAACCTGAAACCAATAATAATTAAAAAACCCATCTTACTGGACAGTAGAAGCTCAGTCTGACCAAGTATGACAACTGGCAATGCAGCACTGACCCACCTACATCTAGTTAGCAGGCTACTACAATCAGCATTTTCCCATTTGTTGTTTCCGATGCAATTATCTTACCTTTGCATTCTCTAACTGCCTCTCTGTCCTGCAATGCAACACATAAAGCTACTTGGCTTTACTCACGAGGCTTAATTTCCTCCACCATAGCACTGCCTCTAATTACTGATAGCAACTCCTCAACAATTTAAGAAAAATACACAATAACACCTGTCAATTTCCTCATTAGTCTCTTCAAATCCTGCCATAAAAGCCTCCTCTTGCTCATGCCACTGCCCGCCACACTAGTCAGCATCATTTCCACATACTTCCCACGTGTCTCAGCTTGTGGTCTTTACAACGCAAACTTGCTCAGACAGGGTTCATCTCCTGAAGTAAAGAGGGATCCGGCCCTTCCTTAGGCACTATTGTATTGCAAAATAATATATATACAACAACAACCAGTAGAAGACAATGCTTTCACATGAAAAACTGACAATATGTTAAGAGATTTCTTAATCGCTTACTAATAGCGCTGCTTCTTATGGAGCCAAAACTGTTTTGTTTTTTTTTTTTTCAAGTTATATGAACGAGAACACCAGCATCTATCTCAGACTGATAATAATGAGAGGCGTTCGTATACATTTTTTCAGATTCAGTCTTGTCAAATCCATCTCTGGCAGATTTCTGGAACTGACATGGCCACTTAAACACAGCAAAATAAAATGCCAGCTTCCTAATGCTATCCTGAAAAAGAACCAACCGTAGAACTAACTACTACGGGATGCAAAATTGAGTTGTATGTTCTCAACTCCACAAAAGAACGTAAGCACTACCACAACAGATGAGGCACGGCTTTCCCTCAAGGTCAGCGAACCATCTCCATGGGCAGCCAATGATTCCAGAGTCCAGCACCAGAAATGTTGAAGTAATCAGACACTGGATAATCTGGCTCTCACAAAAAAGAAAACCACGATACCCCAAACATGAATATCTAGATTATGCCTCCCGGAAATACCAAGTTTTACACTTTTTCAATTAAAACACCAACTTGTACTTCTCTTGGGAAGGGGGCAGAGGAGGGATAGAAAACATAAACTGCTGTAATGCAGTTTTTTATGTTTACTCAGACTGAGTCAGGTTTTGTGAAAAATTGTTTCCTTCTGCTAAATATTCCAGTAGTGTAATCCAAAGTGTTTCCACATTGCCTTGTATACGACTTTAAATAAAAGAAAAATTCTACTTTAAAAGATGCACAAACCATATAGCACGATAGCCTGGTACTAGGAGTTTTTTTTATTTGGCTTTGCTGCTGGGGTATTTAGCATGTGAGTCATACACCAAAAAGAATAACCATTAAGGGACAACAAGGCACTTTCCCAGGAAGCTGGGACGTTGCCAGGAATGCCTGTAAACTCTGGAATACTTGACTGGAAGGCAGGCAGAGCAACTGAGCAATACACACCCCAGCTACCCAATCAATCAACCAATCAGTCCCTACAGACTGATCCGCAACTAACCACGCATTTGCAGAATTCTCTGAAGCACAGAAAGCTCCTACCTTGGGTACAAACATGTCCTGAATTTGTGCTGGTCACTGATTCCACTTGCCAGCAAACAGGCTCTGGCGATGGTGCGACAGTAGCCATTTTCATCTGCTGACAAAGCCGTGACTCCTGCTGCTGGAATCCAAGGCCCTCCAAAGGCACTTCAAGCTCTTCTTGCTCTTTATTAATGAAATACAGTTCACAGATTAAGAGACATCCTGATCTCTCTCCTAAGCCTCAGTCCTTTTGCTGTCTAACCAACTGGTAGAATTTTTTTTTTTTTTCTTTTTTTACACTTTTAACACTTGCTCTACTTCTAAACCGTAACATGACTGAGTGAAATTAAATATTGTCAAGCTAAGATGGTAATACCAACTTATTCAACTTGGTGCCATCAATTCAGCCTCTTTTAAAATAATAAAAAAAAAAAAATCAAGTATCATTTCGAAAGCTGAAGAAAAAAATCCTGTGTATGACATTTTGTTATCTCTGCACCTCTGCAAGGAACACACACATGCAACTGACCATTCTCCTCCAGAGACGTGAGGGCTGAAACGCCTGCCACACATGCAGAGCAAAATCCATCGCCCTTAATGATGGCCCCTCTCCGATCTGTAACCACAGGCAAATGCCAAGCTGAAGTGCAGCTTACTGATAAGTAAGATTAATTACTGTGAACATCCAGTAACAGGGCTAAATCTGGTTTTTATGTAACCAGTATGAAGTTATACTAAATGCCCACTTTTCACTGTATGTTCACTCTACCTCTAGAAATACGTTAGTCTAAAAATCCCACCTTCTGCTATTGCAGAACGTGGGATGTTTGTAACTCGGAATCTCTGCGTGGACAACCTCTTTATTACGTACCACCTGTATCTGCTTTTAAATTAATGCCGTGTTAAATCAGTTTTCCTACACACTGGGCTGCATACTGCACATAACAGGAGTAATTCTCACTGAACTACCGAGAGCTCCTGGTGCCCTTTCTGCGAAGGGCAGAAGGAAACAGCAGCTAGCCTTTCAAGGCTATGGACACACAAACAAGCGCGTACTCTCTGATAAAAATGAAAACATCCTTCAGAAACAAAGGGCTGTCTAGTTTGATTTGAATCACCTTATATTTACACAGGCTAAGGTGTGCACAGGCAGATGCAATATATATTCACAGATATATTCACATATATTGCTCTAAAATTCTTTACATGTCCATGCTCTAAATTAATTTAGAATTTTGACAGTATGATGTCTCAAATAGGAATACATATTTCAACTTCTCCTCATAGGAAAAATAATCCCACGTCCTCAAATGCTGAAAACACTTCTCCATCTTCAACAACATAGGTAAGAACTTGGAATTTACCAAGGTAATATTCTCCTGTACAAGAGTTCCCATTGCAGAAAATGCTTACAATAACATCACAGCTTAACAGCTTGGTAAAAGTCAGATCAATGCAGTTTGAAAGACGCAACCTTTCTAATGAATTGGATTTTCTACGGTTCTTGAATAATTTGTGCAAAAAAAGGCTTACCAAAGCAGGCTGTAAGTTCTTTCATCCACTAATTTTCATTGGTAAAGAAAAGAACCCATCATCTAAACTTGTAGCTGACAGCCAATATAAGCCTTAGGATAAATGAGTTTGCTTGCAGAGAATTCTCCAATAGTTTCCGAAAAGGAAAGGTCACACACTACAGCACAAATCACAGGCAGCTTCTGTTCTGTGATGTTCCACTCACTATCAAGCACAAAATGGAAAGGTCTAATGCAGAAAAATGTAGTTCTCATTCTCAGCACTCTCTTGCAGATTTCTCTATGGGTACTTCAAAATACAGCATCGGAAGTAGGAAAATAATAGTTGCATCTATACATACATTGTATTAACAGACCAAATCAGGTTAAAACAACACAGAAGCACTTCAACTACAGGAATCTTGACTAGGAAAACTGTATTTCATTGCTTCCCTGTTTAAGCAGCGGAGGATAGCCGAAGGATTGTTTGGTGTGTCTGCCTGTCCTTTACACCTGATACACATATGATTCAACCACACGCTGACAAAGTACAAGAGACTGTATGCAGAAGGATCAGCCCCAACGTGGCCCGAAGCCAATATACACATATCCCCTTACACCACCAGCATCTGACAACAAGCTGCAGTCGAAACCCGGAAGACTCCCACACTGAAACGGCTACTTGATCAATACATAGAAAGAAAAATTACATCAACATTTGAAGAAAAGCAAGATGAAAATGATTATTTCAGAAGATTACCCTACAAGACAGCTAAGCTGTCAACTCCTTTTTAACTTACTTCAACACTCCAAACTCAGAGTCGTAAGCATGCAGAGTAAGTACTAACAGAATCTTATCCATTTATTAACCAAGAATACAAAACCAGCAATTAATTTAGCAGATAGAATTCTAGACACAAATAAACTGCAAATCCTACAGCCTCAACTACACTGCTAACTGAGAACAGTTTTGTATGTACTCAACTGCTAAATTACATTAGGGACTTATTAGTTCATCATTCAGAATAAGAGCTCTGATTTGCATTATTGTTTAATGACAAAACTCTACCTCTTATGCTGGTTATAATCTTTGTTTAATTATAAGATATATCATTGCTTAAGCTGATTTGCTGTGCTTTATTTTAACTAAATTTTGCCCCACCAACCAAAGCTCTTTTGAGCAGCCTATTTCTAGGAAGATGCTACAGGACTGCCATCAGTCTATGTTCTTTTATGAGCAATCAGCATACTCATAAGCATCTCCATCTCCCGTATCATATTTGGTTTTGTTTGTTTTGAAGATCCAGTTTTCTAGTGTAGTAAAATTAGATTTGATTTGAATAAAATTATGTCAGCCCTTTTTCACATAGAAGTGAATGAAAATGAAGGGGCAGGAGTCTGGCAGACTAAGTGCGTATTTCTGTCACTGCACTTCTGATAACAACACTTGTTAATATTCTATCAGGCTGCGTCTTTCAGTACATAAGACCCCAAGAACCACTGTTTGTTAATCAGTCCCTTGCTGTCAGAGGTGTTAAATACACAGTGACTGAATTATATCCCCGATCGGGTCATACACTTAATTTTTTTAGGACCATGCAATTTAATTTTTTTTTTTAATATTCCCTTGAATAGCATTATTTCTAAGTTAAAAATAAAGTTGATGAACAAAATATTTTTTTTAAATTCTCGAAAATGACAAGAATTGGTCGTTTCAGGTATATAGAATTTATACTATTTACACTTTAACACAGTGCACAGTGCATCTTTTTTCATTACAGATGAAAAGGGCAAAAGACAGAAAGATAATCAAGAAGAAACACACAGTTGTATCTCCTATTACTCGTCTAAAACAGACTTCTGAAGAGAGTATCTTGATATTTATCTTGTAGAAGAGGCTGTTATAGCCCTGAACGTCCTAGTTTTTCTAATAAAAACTTTCCCCAGGGAGGTAAAGACTCCACTAACTTATGAGCCACAATATTCTGCACAAGTGCAAGAGCACAAGAACATAAGCACAGCACATTATGAAGGTATTCAGAAGCTCAGATTTACTGTCAGTTAACAAATCTTTTGGTATTACCAGTACTGTGCTGTCCTGGCAGGTTTCCAAACATCAGTTCTATGAACCCAGTTTAAAATAAAATCAGTTTCTGAAGACAGAATATGCAACAGTCACTGGTCTCCACGCTGAAGACGGGACAGGTACTGCACTCCAGAGATCCATTTAGCACTCTCACCTTACACCACAACACACAAAAACTAAGCACATAGAAAAAGCACAAATCTGCAATGCATATGATTATTTATATCAAGAAGTTCATCTCCAATTGAGTTGCATTACAAGTATTTTGGTTTTAGCCTTCTCTTTCCCAACAACTGTCTAAATACATATAAAATAGTACACACACAGAAAGAGGGACATCATACCTTTTAACATCTCCCTGCTTTAGTGAGGAAGAAACAAGCTGAAAACAATTCAATGCAACAACCTACTCCAGCTTTCCTCTCCAACCTCTTTCCACTTGTTGCCAGGGTAACCAGTGTTTGCAGATGCCTATAGCGGGTGCCTGGGTTCATGACTTCATCACAGTTAATATTCTCTCTCTGTCTCTCTTTATACAGTGAACATACTATATACATATGTCCACACACTATAAACATACAGATTATACGATTCCTGCAACTGTTTTTATATTGAGACAATTTACTTTGCTATTGTGAGGTGTATAAAGTGAAAAATAACACCATCAAGAACATTTGCTTGGCAATTTGCAGATGTGGAGAAAGTTTAAAAGCAATAAGACTGTAACCAGTAAACAGCTGCTCTGGTCTCTCTGCACTGCACTGTACGTGATTGTGTCATGCTGTCAGGTATAAGAGACACTAACACTACAGTGTTATAGAACATTTTATGTGGAATTTCAAAAAATCCTTTAGTCATGCACTAAACCTATTACATGACAACTGAAAGACAAACCCAGAAAATGTGACTAGCACCTGGAAAAAATGTTTTCCAGCTTCTGATGGAAGAAGTTTGAAGTATCATAGCACAGATACATTAAAGGATACAAGCAACTTACGGTGCGTGCACAAAACATCACTTCATTATAGGAAAAAGGAAGGAGCTGAGCTTTGAACTCCGGGACAGAATATTGATATGATTTCAAAAGCGAATGCTCGGAGGAATGAACAGACAACAGCTTGAAGTGCTTAAATAAAGCATTTGCACGACTTGCCTTCATCCCTCTGCAAAATACCTTCCCCAGCAGTTCCGTGTGTCAAGACAAAAAACCTGAAAGTACATTACTATGATTTAGCAGATCGGTGCTACCTTGCCTTTCAACCACTTCAAAAGAGTAAGGACTGAATTCTATGTGCCTGCAGACGCTAGGAAATACTTTTTTTACTAGTCCCAGTAACAACTGGTTTACTTTGTATTTTAATGGCCATTCACAACACATGCAATTGTTCACAGAATGGACTGTTAATTATTTACCATACAAGGTACAAGACATTATTCCGATTTTTTTTCATGGTGATGGAAATGGGTCTGATCCTTTGCTCCCTGACACAGTGGAGTAAATATCTTACCACATTTCCAAAGAATAGCACTAATGCAAAAACAATTAATTTTCTGTACTTCATGTGCCTCACCCTCCGGAGTGCTGGGAATTAATACAGCTTTTTTTCCCCATACAGCACTTGCTAAGGCCATGGAAAGCTTGAATCTGAAGGAGCTCAGAGTTTCCCCATACACTGTGTTACTAAGTCAATGGAAAGACTGCACTGGAACACAGGTTTGTTCAGCTGAACACAGTTCATAAGGATGCTGACCTACAGAAATAATGGGGGCATTAGCCCTCAAATTGTATCTGCCATGAGGTACTACACCACAGCAGGCAGTGAGACTATTTAGTTCATCACGGGATGCGGTAGGTATACTCAGTACCCTTTCCTTACACAGTTTCTTTCTCTAAATTCATTCCAAATATCCTGCCATGAAATTTATTTCTAAAACAACACTACCATAGTCATAGCTGTAGAAATAAGTATTTGACTTGAAATGCCAAATTCAGGAAGTTACATTCAAAGCTGACACACAAAGCCATGTGTTAAAAATTAAGTGTCAAGAGTAATTTTGGAGGTGAAAAGCTGCAGAGCACAAGTTTTATTGCCCCCTGAAATGAAAGAAATTCAAGCAGTCTGGTGAACAGAAGTTTGCACTGTAATACCATGGCATACTGCTATATTTATCACTAGGGTCCTGAACAGAGAGTCTACTGTACAATTACATGAGACATATCCCAAAATGCTTCCTAGCACTGAGGTCAGCTGTCACAGAACAACATTAACGGGAGCAAAACTTGTAACAGGTGACTGCTCTGGAAGTGCTTCCTGGGAATAGTCCCTAACCCATACTAATTCCAAAGCTACCACGCTGGGGCCAGTCTAACAGCAGAGGCAGCGGAGTTCCCACATCCAAAAACATTTCCTGCTGCTACCAAGTTTCCTGAGGTGCAGAACGCTGGTGTGCATGTTGGTAAAGACAAGCCCTTCAACTCAATACTGACTTTCTTGCTCTCTATTTAAAACAAAACAAAATTCCACTAAAAAAAAAAAAAAGTATGGGCCTAGATCAAAAAGACAACAGTCTGATACTCAATCACATGAACCTTCAAATGGCATTATGAAAATACAGCTGATTGATTTTGTGTTTTAATATCTGGCTCAGCAAGCACACATCATTTGGACAGCACCTGCAGATAGTAACAGTCACTCACTTGCAGTCTACTGCTTCTGAATTCTATGCACTGGTTACCTAATGAAAGCTGTAAGACCTTTCCTTTTCTGTAAGTATTTCATCCTTCTTTGGCCTGTTAGCCAGCTAAGCACAATGCAAATCAGCAAAAGCCACTGTTACAAAATCTCCTAAAAGAATTTAATGATAGCCCACAATTTTCTAAGAACTTTGTAAGTAACGTAATACCTATGGCAGCAGGCTTACAACCAGATCTCTCCTCAGTCTTCTTTTGTGCAGGAATATATATAAATTGTATGCTGCTGGCAATAACCGAAAACTAGTGAAACTGAAACGTGCTGTAACAATACAGCATGATTAACATGTTCTCTTACAAATCTTTTTACAACAGGTCTCCCAAAGATGTGTTCCATTTGTGTAAGGTATCCATAGGCCAGTGACTCCTGGGGTTTTCCGGGGGATCTAAAGGTGCGTGGGGCTAGAGAGCCTCTTGGACCACAGACCTGCCCAGACTGCAGCGAATGCCTGGTTACGCACCATCACCTCACCAGCCGCAGGCGCGAAGCTGCCGCTCCCGTTCTGCTTGTTCCTACTGATCTAACATTGGTACATAAAAACAACTACCATTTTAATTCCAAAGGATTTTCTGCACAGCATCGTATTGAATAAATAAAACTTAAGAAATCCAAAGGGTAAAGATCAGAAATGGACATGAAGCGTACTGAAAAACTCTTCTGGAATGAATCTTGCAATAGCAAAGCAAATCAGCATACTTCCAAAGGGAAAAGACACAACTGACTGGTACCGTCTGCGCACTAGGCAAAAGGTCACCAACAGGAACCCCCCTGCTGACATTCAGCAGGGAAGTTGTTTTCAGAGTGCACCCACTGTGAAAAATAAAAAGCTTCATGAAAAGCAAGGATCAGACAAGGGGAAGTGAGAACACCAAGGCCAAGGAGGCTGAAGCAGCAAGAGATCGGACAGCAAATGCAGAGCTAGCCGAAGGCAGCCTGGCTGATTTCTCTCCGTGACTTTGCAGTCACTAACAGAAGCGGCTAGGAGCTTCTGCCTTAGGATGGTACAAAGGGCTTGGGGATTACAGGCTTCTGAAGAACAGTTATTAAAGCCCTGGAGGGCCTTAGCCTTGGGAACCGAGAAAGTCAGCTGCCAAAAACCAGGATAAGCCAACATGGGAAATGAAGGAGGAAGCAATGAAAGCAAGTTGCATACGAACGACACAAAGCAACAGTAGAACAACACGTGGATTTAAGAGAGAATTCTTATGCCTGGTAACTGCAATCACAAGAGAGCTCACAAGAGGTCACAGGTCCTTGGCCAGTCTAACCTGTTCTGTCTTTCAGCTTTTTTTGAGCCATCTGTTGAGAACAACTCTGTGCTCTAAAGCACGATTTTGAAATCAGCAGAAAAAACACAGTAAGACACTGAGTGAAGTTAGGAAGGTTGACTGTTACTACTGCCAGTCACTTAAAAAGTACCTCAAAGTTTGAATTGAAATCCATAGCTAAAATAAGGTATGGCCAACAGGGTCAAATACTTTGGCATTTCATGTAGCAGAAAGTTTACGGTACACTGAATTACAGTATCTTAAAATTTGTGTTTTGTCTTGCAAAATTTAATAACAAGCAAACTCAGAATTCTGACACTGAGATCAGTAGGTGGCTAAACTCAACGAAAGATGACAACCTACAACTTCCATTATTTCACTCAGATAAAAATAGGGACTGTGGATGTCCACTGATCTTTGGATATCTAGAAACTGTGAGGAATCAAGGTGAACCCTTGTGCCATGCACTGTTCTAAAACAGACAGATGCTGTCAATACAAATTTAGAGACTATACAAATTCTTTGCAGTATTTCCCTCTCCCTTACGTTAAACTGCCTCAGTCTTCTGAGAACTGAGTATCAGCCTGAGGTCATGTACCTGTTGTTAAAATAAACTAAGCTGCAGACTTCTGAGAAAAGATGCTCTTTACACCTAAAACTACTCTTCTGACTCTGACAGCCAGTTAAAAGCCTACAGGATGAACTGCCATATTACAACATCATTACTGAATTCTTAGGACTTTTCAGTTCAAAACCCTCTCTATTTTGAACACCTGTCTTTTAGGGAGTCTGCTGCTGCCTGCACACACTTAAACAATTTAACTTCATTGCACACTGTTAAGTTAGTGCTACTTACCTTTCCACACAACTGTCCTCACTTGCGTTTATCTCCTGTGCTTCTGAAAGTCTGAAAGCTCTACAGGTTGAAATATATTTACACCTCTCTACTTGCCCTGCTGTACCTAAGTAACAAACATCTGAAATTATAGCAACATATTCACATGGCTATGGAGTGCAGCTTCCCTGCACAATACAGAAAGAACTTGCTGTCTTCCTAAGCTCTGAATTTCTAACTTTGGACAGCTATATCACGATCTTGTTTTTATATTAAAATGTTTAGGCCTCAAATGGACTTAAATTTAATGGGGTGAGGGTGGCATCACTCTTCTACTTGGATGTTACATTCCAATTTGGTTAATAGCTGGCTTTAAGCAAAACACACAATTTTAAATAAATCAAAGTATAAAAACCTCATCTTGGTATCAAAACTCAGATGTGAATGTTTTCCTGTTCATTCCTTATAAGAATTGTTATTAGAATAAGGACAGCAAAAAAGAAGCAAATGTCAAGATTTTTCAGCAATTTAGAACAGTACAACACTGGAACAGCTTGACAGGCTGGAGAGGTTTCCCCAGAAAAAAATGTGAGGCTGAGCCACAAAGGCTAATAGTCCCATGTACCTTTATGCCTAAACGTAGTAAACTCTCATGCTGAAACTACCACCTATCATCACTTTGTTGTTGGACTTCATCATGCTGTATTCTGTACCAGTTAGTCATGTACTAGACAGAACCTCACTAAAATATTTACAGAAGAAATGAGTGGCATAGCATCAACGCCGCTTGGAAAGCCATTCCTTGTTCTGTGTGAAGTCACAGAAAATTATAGCAGCTAGTACTCTCTGATGTGGAATACGTTCACATGAACAAAGAGATACACAAGGAGGTGACAAGAGACAAAAAAAGATTAAAACCTATTACTCTAAAAATGGAAGGAGTTTTTACAGAAACAGCTAATGGAAGGGAGGTAAAAAAGGGTTATAATAGAATTATAAATAATTCTTTTCAGAGGAGGTGGATGCAGGGGTAAGAGAATTAAAAAGAAAAGAAAAAGAAAGGACACAGCAGTAATTGATGTCTCTCTCTCAGCCAGAGAAATGACCTGTCAGGTAGGTCTGAGAGCCAGAAAGCCAGATGCAACCCACGCGTGCAGCACTGGAATGAGAGTTCTGCAGAGAGAGCCTCCTGATCCAGACAGTTTCAGGGGTGTAATTCTGGCAGCTCACACTTCCATCTCCCTCAGCCAAGATGATGTACAGAAAGCATGAAGGAAGAAAGAACAATAGGTAGCTTTACAACCCTAACAAAGCCTAGAAAGTCAAAAGATTAAAAGAAACGTTCCAATCACTGCAACGTGGCCTGGGAAACTGCAGAGAGGAAAGCACATCACAAAAGCTTGTGAGTTTTGTTTGAAAACCAAAGGAATTCATGAGTTCTTATCTGCACTGTCATTCCTACCAGGATCCTTAGTAAGCGTACAGCAACTTCACAGAGGATTCATTTTTTCTTTTCCCCTGTTGCCTAGGCACAAACCTGAATTACTCTCTGCTGAACTAGCCTGCCGAGGTATCTTATAACACCACGCAATTCCATTCTCTAGCTTTATAAGGACAGTAACAAACATGGTTTACATATCGCCTAAGCCATTCCTTCCTTATCATTCCTCTTTCCTTTCCTCCCTTCCCAAGACAATCTCTTCACACATTTGTGAAAAAGGAAAATCAGATGTTTATAATGCAAGTGCTAATACAGGATGTTAAATTTCAGTTTTGTCCTGTACCCATAGATTAGCTAATTGGGAAAACCAATCTCTCCCTAAACTGCTCTTTGATGCTGAAGAATTCAAAAGATTATGTGCATTCAGATGACAAGGCTGACTACATACGGAAAGAAATTCAATATGAGAAGTATACAGATAAGAAATTCAGAAAGTACAATACCAGATTAACAAAACATTCAGAATAGATCAGAGTCTATTAAATATTAATTAATATTATGTACCATTAAGTCTCACAAATCTGGGCACTGTTTCCACTGTATCCTCATCTGTCACTTTGCACAATACCTGTATGTATACGGTTCATTCGTAACTTTACCTGGGCTCCTAGAATTTGTCTACAACATTTTGTGAGTAGTATTAGGGCTCAAGCTCGTGAACAGACGGAGAGAGCAAAAGCAGCAGCAAATGCTTTTTCAGACAGCGTTCCTGCTAAGGTTGCAAGAAAGTACAGGCTGTGGCAGGTGCTCTGCCACCTTAACATGCGCAGTGTCCCACAAACACCACTTCTGGGCACCGAAGCCAGGTCTGAAACTGGGTCTAATCTGACTTCATTCCCCAGAGTGGATCAGTACTGCCTTGTACAGTGATTTTGGCTACTGCTAACAAGCCAGCCTGCCATGACAGCAGTAAAGAAAAAGACAGCATTCTCATTCAATTCTTTGCTCATCTAGACAAGATGTAGACAACCGAATACATCACACAGTCCTGAACAAGTCACACGATTGTGCTATAGAGTAAATAACATTTGTTCTGTTTCTTCAATCTTTTCCTGTACTCTAACCTTGCACATAACCATACCAGGGCCATAAATCATACTTTCCCAACGTTTTAGTACTGTCAAGACGCTTCTTTTCTCAAATGTGAACAGTAATGATCCTAACTTCATGAACCATCTAAAAGCTTGGAATTTTCACAG
>Ga0181612_109855_pt1 | contig 17060 bp, 10 predicted proteins | sample HoacroProtozoa21_FD_119630 | JGI IMG/M metagenome (GOLD analysis project Ga0181612, IMG submission 119630) | Hoatzin crop microbial communities from Cojedes, Venezuel. Combined Assembly of Gp0051906, Gp0051904, Gp0051908
AAATAGATGTAGTGTAGATGTTCTGGTTGTGAGGTTTAAGAAAGAGAGAGAGATGAATAAATGGGTGAAAAGGGGGCCCCCTTTGGTTTCCCCCCTCTTTGTTTGGTGTGGGGGGGGGGGGGGGTGGGGGGGGTGTGTGCTGAATTAGCAGGAGGAGGGTCTAATATGCATTATTCACTGCGCCGGCTTCAGGTGACAAACAACAAGGCTTAAAAGGGTTAAACTAAACAGTTTAATACTATAAAGGCTGAGGACTTTCTGTATTTTAGTGCCAAATTCCTTAGTATGAAATTGAATTGCTTCACAATTGCAAATCATATTTTGTTTGGGGGGTTGTTTTTATTTTTCAGATATAACTACGAGTGTTCCTGAAATCCAGAGAAGAAAACAATTCAGAATGATAGTCTCCATTTTGTCTTCAATTCCTCAGGCCACAGTACTGAGGCTGTTTTGGGATCTCAGCCATAAATCTAGTTAATCATGAATTATAGCTAGAATATAATCCTTGACTCTACAGCCTCGTGTGCCAGTGAAACGGACTCTCAGGAATTACTGAAAGAAGATTGTAGGGGTTGGCCGGAAAAGCTAGCAAATAAGTTCAAATTGTGTTAGTTCACATACAAAAATCCCAGCCTGGGGAAAGGCGATGCAATACAATTAGCTGCTGTACACATCCAAAGTTACAGAAGTCATGGTACACCTGTGAAGATTTGCCATATCATAAATCCAAGTTTGAAAGGATGATTTTTCTTGCTCTAATCTTCACATTAGTCTCCTCTACAAACCCAGTTTATTTCAACATTTGGCAGAGCGCGTGAACTTCATCCCAGGTAACAAGCACAATAGTTGGAAGAAAAAGGTGCGGATTAGTTCTTCAGAGGCACTGACGATGCTATCGAAAACACAAAAAACAGACTCACTCCTTGTTTTCACCCAGTGAAAAAGAATGAGAGACACTGAAAAAAACAAAGTAGCTCTAACCTACCTGTTCCGAGTATGTGATTCGTCCCCTTCTCAGACTCAAGAGAAAGAACAACTGGGAAAAGAAACACCGGTAATATTCAAATAACTTAAAAAAAAAAATATTCTGAGTAGTTTCCCCTCAAATAGTTATACTGGCAGCTTAATGCAGATGGAAGAAAGGGAAACCAGTCTCTTGAATATAGATGCAGGACCTGCTAGAATTATGATTTATTAAAAAGGTCCCATTCAAATGCAGCAACTTCACATGGAAGCAGACAAAGAAACCTTTGCAATAAAATAGATTGTTGAATGATTTTAAATACTACATATTTCACAGACTCTCAAAACACAATACTCATATGTGCAAAGGAGTCCCTTCAGTCCTGCCAAGTCACCTTCTTGAACTGTGGTGTAAATTCTCTTGCCACCCAGAATTCTTTACGATTCTTGGCTTACAGAAATCTAAGCAGGTAAGAATCAAAATACTAAAATATTTAATTACCAGCTACTTCAAATTACATTGCCACCCACTGGATGACATTTCAATCATCCTAATGTATATATCCGTAGGTATAAAGAACACAGGGGGGGAAGCAAGAAACTTCAAGTGCTAAACCATCAACAGAGAGGTTTTGCACTAAAAAAGAAAAATTCAAATGGAAGGAAACTTTATTTTAAAAACAAAACACACATGCTAGTCTGAGCATGATTTTTGTTATAGGATAAAACAGAAATTATTGCAGTTTCCAAGACTTTTTTTTTTTCCCCCTTGTTATCCTAACACAAATTGCTATCTTTATAAGCAATGAACAGTAATAAGACAATTCTTGTGATTAAAAAGCTTGCAAGTTCTACATCTTTGGAAAGAAAAAGCATTTTAAAAATATTATGAAACCTTTTAACCAAGTTTTAATTAGTGACCCAATATGCATGCCATAACTTTCACCACCTCTTGAGTGATCTCTAAACCTCTCCTGCACACATTGACTATCTGCTTAAAAGTTTAAAGAGCTAACAAAATGTTTTAACGAGATACAAATCTCAGAGATCATTAATCAATATGTTCAATGTTATTTGTGATAATTCATCATGACATGATATTAATGGGTTACTGTACCCTTCAGAGGTGAGATTAATGCAAATGAGCAGCCACAATTAACTTTACTGCTCCCAACTCACAGGAATGGACAGATGATTATAAATGACAACTATATGTCAATTACAATATCCAATAAAGTGAAGCTTAGAGGGCAATCTATCTACTTTTATAGTTCTCGCTTGACATAGCTGAATTTAGCTCAACCCACTGTTGTCACAGCGTAACCACTGCTTTGAAGGAGGGGTCAAATTTTTAATTTGCCATTTCTTTAGAAGGAATTCAAATTGTGCATCTAAATGCATTGTGTGAAGGCGGAAAGCTGCAGGAAACCAAGAACAGATGTTGATTTCTTCATCAGCTGAAGAAAATTGTATCTGTTCTCAAACTGCAACTGCAAGGCCACAAGGAAAATAATCTGTCCTGCTGTGTAATATATTTATCCAATTAAAAAAAGACTCAACATATTAATACAGCAATTGGAAGGAGTTTTCATTTGGTAAACTGCTCTGTCACACATAGGATGCTAAGTCCACCCAGGTTAAAGATGCTGAGTGAGGTGTACACTGGTATGTGAATTTTTGCATATAAACACATACTTGCATGATTACTTCTTGAGCACCTATGCTTCTGTAATGGAGAGATAAGACTTCACAGGGAAAAGCAACATTTCTAGTGACAAAGGAGCTAGAAGCAAAGATTTTAGATGTTCATAAACCCAACAGCCGGACAGATTGAGGAAATTCTGAAAACAAGACAGGTACAAAATCGTAAGATACTTCTGTAAATTGTATATTTATAAAAAATGGGGAAATGAGAGCTTATAGCTCAGATATCATGCCCAGATTCAAGGCTTGCTGCCCTCCACCAGAAAAAAAAGCTTCAGTGGTGATAACAAGAGAAACACTGGTCAAAGCATTGTAGGAAGCCAGAGAGAAACACCACAAAACAGATAATTCCCTGTAATTTTCAAAACTTTTCTTTGCAGTGTCTTACAGCCAACCAGCCATCACAATTTACTCGGACAAATCCTCTGCACAGAGGTCAGAGATGTACCTGATTGTTAAGGCTGGGCCTCAGTGCAATAACAAAGATTATCGCTACATTTTACATCTACTCATTAAGCTTACTCAATGGCCACCTGAAAGTACGACATTAGCTCTTCAACACATCTGCAAACTTGAGCACCTACTCAGTTTCTATAACACAGAAACATATGATTTCCAGAATAAGTTAAATCTGAAAGGTGTTTTGGAATAAATCAAGAGTGCTGAAGACAACAGTGGAACAACTTCTCCCAGTTCTGCAAGCTCCCCACTAAGCACTCAATTTTCTTTGAGAAAAATAACTTACAGGAAGCCTCTTGCTTTCCATTTCACTTCTGCAACATAAAGATTTTAAATTTATTTTAGCCATAGTTAAATTAGAGTACTATTTTTATTTCTTTATTTATTCTTGGCATTATCTTCTCTTTCTATACACACCCATCTGAAAAAAAGTGCCAGCACTTGTGGTTTCCACTTTGCTTTAAGCAGCACCTAATTCTACAACGCAAGTCGCACACTGGCATTGCAGCCATTAGACGCAACCTACTGAAATCAAGGAAGAAGACAGCGGAGGGCAGGGTATGGAAGTACCTCACAACGTGTATCGGCAGCTCAACTAGAAAAGTATTCGATGAAAGTCGTTGGGGAATTTGGCTAAGTAAACTTTTAGGCACCATTCAGCCAGTTCTATTCACATATCACCAAATCTTCATCATGCAAGTAGTAAGATCATGTAAGTAGGTTTGTTTCTCAATACTGTGCTGAAGAACAGCAGGAGATTTCTGATATTCTTTAAAGCGATGTTTTCCAAAGCATCTCTCTCCCCCACCTCATTTTGTCTAATCTAATAACCAAGAAAAATGGTTTTCAATTGAATAAAACTGCTGACACCATTATCATCATTTTCAAGGTAGGAAAATAGTAGGAGAAATTCTTTACTGCTTCCGATATGGATGATAATACACATTTTTGTGACAATATTTCGTCAAAGTTCTGACACATTCTGAAAAAATGTGCTTTTGAGAAGAAACAGTTTCCATGCTGACCTCTAAAAAACTGAAGTCTATGACTACCCCTAAAATCACTTTCTGATACATAATTACCCTCAGAGCTAATACTTTAACTAAAAGCATTGTGCCCTATACATCCTCAGCAATCACAAATTCATCAGCAGAAATAAGGCTTATTCCATAAAAATAACACACTACTCTGAGCATGGACAATTATGAGATAAATTCATAATTTAAACCATGTTTCTGTAAGAGGAAGATTTCATTTTGGAGTTTTTTGTTTTAACTAATTAATCAACAAATTTGAGTTGGTTAAATAAAACCTCTTCCAACGCCTCCTATTTAATTGCAGTTTGGTACCAACAAATATATATCAAAATTATAGTATCTCCCTTGACAGGAAGCTCCTTGCTTCCACACACAGTTATGGCTCTCTGCAGAGTAACCAAGAACTGCTGACAACCTTGAACACTGCTACAACAATATTACTATACTTGGCAGAGAAGTACCCTTGCGGCAAGAGAAAAGCTGTAATTTTGACTGTCACTTCACATTACACTAGATATTATTTCACTGTATACACACACAGGCTCACAAACTCTTAATAGACTACAGTTTTCTCACTGCCCGGCTCTTCTATTATAAATGACAATATGATACTGTTGACCTACTGGTAGGATTGCTAATAAAGCTAACATTTAACATCACTGAAAATTTTCTTTTAAAATACAACCATCATAAATTGTCTTGTCTTAGTCATCTCAAACTGCTTAAGTAGCTTAACGTTATTTCAGCTATTTTAATATTAAATTCAAAAAGAAAATATTTGAAAACAAAGAGGACTTATAATTCAGTTGGACTTTGATGAAATGCTCTTAAATGTCTGAATAATTACTGGTATCAAAAACATTAATAACTTCATCCACAAGCTGCTTTGGTAAGTGATTAGTATACTCAAAAAAACAAACCACCAAAAAAACCCTCTTTCTAGATTTCCAGCAACGCCATAAGTACAAAGGTAACAATAAGTGATCAATAACTCTGAGTCACAGATATAGCTAACTGGTTGACTTCCTCTCTGGGTCCATTTCTGTAAATAGGAAAATGAGTATGGAAGCCTTTAATTGAAAAATTTTAATTTTGAGCGCATAACTACACAGGGCAGACCCCCTGCTTCAAAAGTTTAAGAAGTACAAAACATTCTGCTTTGAAGATAAGTATCTTTGTGATCTGATAAAAAGGATTTTTTTTTTTTTAATCAGATCCAATTCTAGGACTCTAAAATAGTTTACACCAAACTTTACATCTTTAGTTTTTATTTTATATGCTGCACATGTTCAATACAGAGACTGCCTACTGATTTTAAAAAAAATTTCCACTATGTATTCAGAATTTGCACAGTAGCACTGCGCATTAAGAAAAGAATCTCAGTGAAATATGACCATGATTAGTTACTATAGGTAAACTTACCTTGCCAGAAATCAAGTTAAATGTTTTGGAATACTCTGATATCAACTCAGTATACTCAAGCAACTTCTGTGCTTTAGTTAAAACAATATTTAACTAAGCAAACTGGATTTAAATAGACCCAAATGGCACTTGAAAACAGTCATCAAAAAAAAGTGTCATTCTGATTTTACTGTTGTTCAGGCATATTTTACTCTCACCCTTGTGTTATTGATACTGTGTTTCAAATGCATTTAGAAAGGCATCATCTCACTTGATATGGTTAGATAAGGAAGCATCACTGAACCTCTTTGCCCTTCTCCAACAAAATGTATCAAAAATTTCAGTACTGTCTGCTGACCGCACCACATTTAACAAGACTCGCAAATGAACCCAGAGTAAGTTTCCCACTGTGACACATTAATAATAAGTTCCTTATCCCATCTATCCCAAGCCATGAATATGTAATGTTATAAAATGAGTCCTTTTCACACAACAGAATCTCAGACGTGAATAAATAAAAACTATCCATCACAAGCCTGTGAAAAATTAATGAGAGTTCTGAGACATAAGAAAAAATTGGTTACAGAGATGATAAGGTCCAGTATGTAAAAACTACGTTCTCAACAGCTGTAAATTTTATTTTAAAACTTTACAAAAAGAGTTTAAAAAAAAAAAAATCTTTCTATAGCACATTTACCATAAGAAACAGAAAAGGGGAAAATGCTTTACCGGCAAGACATATTTCTAAGTAATACAGACAGCATTCAGAATCTGCAAGTGGATCAAATACTGCCATAACAGGGAGTTACATTTCCAGTTACAAACTTGTAACGTTAGATATTTGGAAACAAAGTTCCTATTCCATTTCTTTTCCCTTCGGAATGGAAATTCCTGATGAAATTTATCTCCCTAAACTTCATTTACTCAGATAAAAGAAGAATGCATAGAAATAAATTATTTTCATTCGTGTGAGTGTCTGTCTACTGTACCAGCGATGGCTTTAATTTCTGGATATGCAGTAATCTGTTTTGCAATATGAAGAGAAATAAGAAACAAAATTACAATTTTTCAAAAGAGTCGAGCTGCCACTGTGTTTATTAACATGTTTTCCTAATCTTGCCCAAAAGACAACATGGGTGGCTGAGGAGTACAAGTGCTGTGCCAGCCCTACTCAAACCGCATCACCAGGAAATGCTGGAACTTTGTCTTCAGGCAGGGAAACAAGCAGATAAAAACCAAGTGGTATTGTCTACATCCTCGAAAGACCTTCCCCAAGACAGGCAGCACTTCTGAAACTATTCTACCACTGGACTTCAGAAAGATTGTATGCTCTACAGTCGATTTTATGAAGTGTTAGCCATTTTAATGCCTAGCAGCTAAAATGAAAATCATGCCTTATGATACCAAACTAGGTCACTTACTGTTCTCGAAAATCTGTCTCTGCTCACTCAGCTCTCTACCATTAACCAGGTTTCTCTCTTTTATATCCAGCCATCATTCCCACACCTATGAGTTCCTCCAGGTGTAACCTCCCAAACCATCAACTGTTTCTTCTTAGTTTCTTAATCCTGATAAATAAAAAAGTGTTTAAATCCTCTTTGTTTACTTCAGTGACCATTTTCTGTTAACGTATCCCATGCTACACTGGGTGTATGTGAATGTGCTGGACAAACGTAAGGTTTCTCCTTGTCCAGTTGGTGGTTGCGCATGAAGTGAGTAGAAGGGCAAATGCGTTACTGCCACTTCCCTTGGGTAACAGGACAGGAGATCATAATGAAAAACGACAGCAGCAGAGGCCCTCTCCCTCCCCAGTGTACAGATTAGATTTCTCTCTCAAGGAGTGGCTTCATCACACAAAAACCTGATCGAGCAGTATGTTTTATTCTTGATTTTTTGAAAGTGGTTATGTCTGAAAGGACGGCCTCCAGAGTGCTGTCAGAGGTGCCTATCTGCAAAATAAATTACCTTTTGAAGTCTGCAATGAGTGATTGAGTGACTGTGAAGAATTATTTATTAGTCTTAAAATGCCAGTGGATACAGTTAAGGAACTATTTTTTCTACAAACTATCATGGACTCAAAGAAGAAACAGAAACATGGCACAACCCCCTTAGAATAATCAGACTGATGGTTTTGTTTGAGGGATGAGTGGGTCCCCTCTACAGGGCTCTACAACAGCTCAGTCTCTGTTCAAAATTTGTATCTTCTGGTACGCTTTATGGTCACCTTTGTCATGACCATTTGTCTTTTCTCAATTTAATGTTACAAATGCAGTAATTCTCTCAGGGGGAGTTATCAGTTTAAAAAAGAAAAAAAAAAAAAAAAACACACAACCGAAAACCCAGTACAGTCCCAACACCATAAGCTCTTCCTTCTGTGATATTAAAAAAATGCACTAGATCATCTCTATTACAGCCCTGCTTTTTGTGTACTGTTTTTGGGAGCAACACCTAACGCATATTCGTTAACTCCCCTTTTCCAGAATATCTGACATTTAAGTCCTTTGGTTTGCATTCAGAACTAAGGATTCTCCCACATTTTCAAGTAATTTTCTTATTAAGGTTTTCCTCTCCCCTCTTTACTCAAAATTGCAGTCTCTCAAATACGTTCACCCGACTAACTTGCAAGACCCTGCTGCTTAAACAGGTATTAAATCTCCAACTGTGCCAATGCCTCTGAAGATTTCTTTCTTAAATACCCTTATTGCAGGCTGACCCTTCTTAACTTGATACATATATTCTGCAGGGGAAGAGCCCTGAGGTCCATAATCAGTCCAGTCATATGTCCACCATACTTCTATAGGCATGCATGGCAAAAGCCAGCTAAATATCTTTGACATACATTATTACTACACCCCTATGTCAACTTACTTATCAACTCCAGTGAAGAAAGGCCAACTGAGGGTTGATGAATTTTCAGACATATTTTAACCCTTACAATATCCATCACCATATGTGAGCAAAAGACATTGATATAGGTTTTTCACACTGAGGGGGAAAAAAAAAAAAAAACAACCACCGCTGTTTATTCTTGGGTTCTCTAAGTCACAACGGACAGCAGTGAAGGACAACCATAAAGGATTTCTACACACTATTTCCGTCTGAAGAGTAGCAGCCCCCGTAATGCACTTCCTATGCTGCTGCAGCATCAATGCTGCTCTATATTTTGACACGATCTATATTTGCACTTGTTTGGCACCACAGCGGTTGCCATTGGCAGTGCAATAGACGAGTGGGCAAAGCATGAAATTAAAAAGATATTCTTCCTTCATAGTGCTGACCGTGCAAAATCTCAGCCAATGACAGCCAAACCCCAGAATGTTTATTTTTAAACTAGGGCAATATACCATTAGTTCTCAAGTTTAATTCAATTTATTTTGAAGCAAATAACAGTAAAATTAACCCATAGATAGGACAATCTTTCAGTTATGGATGAGAGTGCTATAGCGAACACCAAACCTCACGCAGTGAATTCTCTGTGGTCAGACAACTCCCCCATGGGACAGCCAGGCAGAGCTGGATAAAAGTGATTCTGGGGCCAAAAAGAGTTCCCTGTTTCATCACCTCAGCAAAGTTGGAATCCACGACCTTCTGAGAAAACCCTATATATAATTTTTGCTGAATAGGCCCCTCAGTTAACAGCAGAATCCAATTTGTAATTTAGCCTTAAATGCACACTCCACAAAAAGCTATCAAGTAAGAAAAAAATTCTGACACGTAGATAAAAATGTTTTTTGACGTACGTAAGTAAAAACTAATACTATGGCACTTCTCAAATTAGCCACTTGAAGTGCACGTACACTGAAAAAGTTTCATCATATAACCATTTTTTTTCCCCACATTTTTTGGACCAAGGAAGTATTTACGAAAATAATAATAAATAATTAATTTCACTGGCTGCACGCTGGGATTCTTTCCTGGTTAAACTATATGCAGTGAAATGGCATTTAAATTATATGAGAGAATTGATTCAAATGGCTTCCATTAGCAATTTGGCAGGCTGCTGTGAATTGCTTCTAATCAATTTTAAATAACGCTATGCTATCTGCGAATGGAGGCATCCTCATATTAAACATCTCCACATTGCAGAACTGTAAGTCAGTGGCTAAAATACAAATTTCTTCATATCTTCTTATAACTCACTGTGTTTAACAATGTGCCATCAGTGAAACTAATGCAGAATAAAATAACCATATGTGTCCTCAAAGAAGTGTTCTGGGCTCTAAAGGTTTTTTATTTTACGTTAATGAATATTTCAAACTACTGCTGTTCTAGGCCACTTTACAGTACAATCATATCTTGATTTTGCTTGAGATTTTATCAGTCAAGAGTAAGTAGATCCATTTGAGTTGTAAATATTCAGCATACATGCAGCATAACCATTTGAAGCAAGCGTGCTTGTATGAAGAGAATTTTTATTAAAATAGCAAAAACTGCAAAAATGTCAGCAGACATTCAGAATTTTGTTTGTTGTCTCTGGCTGTTGTTTAGAGAAGACATTTACAATTTCGCACCAAACTTTTTTCCTGCAAAATCTTTGTACAGCACAAGAGAATAAACCCTGCTCATGATGATCTAACATCTCCTTTAAGCAGCATGAAAGACACACTTTTATGATGGGCATAAGAAAACAGACACAGAAATTAAACCATAGCAGTTTCCATTGATCTAGGGACATTGTTCAAATAAATCTGTAAATGATTTATAAAAATATTGTGAAATACCTTAAATTGGCAATAATATCTAACCTATCATTTCAATATAATTTTTCAGTTTGACTTCATATGCCACGCAAATAAAACTGGCTGGTTCAGATGTTGCAAAATTATCAGATGTCAACTCAGTGACATAGTTTCAGATGGCCACAATCTTCACTGGTTTGGTATGTCTGGCAAAGTCGGTACTACTATGTGAGTCAAGTGTGTGTGTCTGTGTCTCTTGGAATAGAACCCCAAAAAAGCTTGTGATGGTGGTTTCAATGATTCTGGTATTCAGAAAGTTTCTTTCCTTAGTCTGATGTCCTTGCAATCTCCAGCTTTTAAATGATTATATTTGACATTGATACTTCTTTTTTTTAAAAAAAAAAAGGATGTATTCATCTTTTACATGGATGACTGAGCCTTGATTCAGAAAGCTTTTTAAATACAAGAAACAATTAACACATTAATCATAGCAAGTACAGTATAAGGGATGAAACTGATCATCTTCCTCAGAATGGAACAATATATAATAAATCATCTTAAAACAGTGAAAAAGCAGATTCAAAAACAGACAAGGAATCCAGGGGGAGACCTGAGGAGAGAGAACATGAAGTGCTTTTTGAATATGAAGAAAACAGTTCTTTAACAGACTGCAACTGCTAAAGTAAGTCAAAGATTTACTTTACCAAAGCAGTAAATATGGTGACAAGGAACTGCTTCCAAACAACCATAAAGCAAAATGCTGTAAGTAAAGCCATCCCACACACTTCCACCATTCGGTTCTGCACATTAATGCACGGCTTTCAAGAATCAGAAGAGTTAGCACGAGTCATTGCACAGGATCCCTTTGCTTATTTATACTCTTACCACCTCCCTTTCTGACTCTTCCAAAAGAAATCGTGGAAAAATTGAGGATGAACAGGCAGATGGAGCTATACAGGCAAACAGCTGATATTAAGTAATGCTTAATTCTGCTATGCTCCACTTTTAACTGAGCACAGAGTCTGGTCAGTGAATAGATGCTATTGTGTACTGAGGCTTAGGAACGTGTATTATATGCCTATAATGCTCAAATTCCACAGCACCTACACACGAGAACTTGATGGCTTCCCAGATAACTGCAACCATGCATTCCCTTGAATGAAAGGGGCACTCTTCCATGTCCGAGGCTGAAAAGAAGTAGCTATTACAGCAGGCCAGAAGTCTGGACATGAACGGGGCTATAGGCAGATAGGGCTGTGTCCTCTGAGGACTGAACGTTGCCACCCCTAATGTACAGCTAAAGCTGACTTAAAGTCGGAAGGTAGGTATTACTATACTGTAATATTTTCATTAGCTAATATCATCTGCAAATCATGCAGGGAATAAGGGATCTATGCTCATTTCTCTCCTCTACCCAAGGGGCCTAATAAACTCCTCAGAATTCACAGGAATCTATCCAAACCACTCGGCTATAGGTCATTCTGCACATGGTAATACTTCAGCCCCCTTGCTCAAGTTTAGCTAATGTAGAGGGGAAAAAAAATGAAGTAAATTTTTAAATAAACAGTTAAAAGACAGTACACATGAAGCAGCTCATTTCTAAACCTACCCTGACCCTGCAATGAGCAGCAACGACAGCTGCTTTCTGCCAGGGCTTGAGATCTGCAGGGCCTGGTATCCATCCCTGATGGCAGAGCTCACACCGCACTCGGCAGCGGGTGCTGCTAACAACAGGCACACCACGCATGCCACGGCTGGTGCCCAAATGAAAGCTGCAGAGTCCGTGGCTCACTGCTCAGCAGGAGTACTGCAAATTCCTCTGTGGCACCACCATCGTTTTTAGATTTCACTTAAACCAGACAGCAGATAAAACAGTCTAGGCACTTATGAAAAGGAGATGACCATCACTGCTTTCTCCAGCACAGCTCAAAAAAAAAAAATTATGTTTTCGTTCTTTGAGTTTGTACAGCCATATTCCTGAGCTAGCTTTAACCTAGTTTTCAAAGCAGTAACTACAGAGTCTCAGCACATCCACACAAACTAGCTATCCGATCTTTCAAGGGTTCCATGCAAGTCTTGCAGTCTCCACTGGACCCCACACTGCTACGCATACATGACATAAGCCTCCCTTGAATTCAGTTTAAAACTACTTGAAGTATGTGTGGGTATGCATGCACTCACCTTGTACCATGCACAGAGCTTAAGAGAAGCTCAGCAATGGGATTTGCGGAGCCACGACAGCCAGCACGTGCCGCTGTGTTGGAGCCACATGCAGGTTTGTTTTATCTTTTAAAATATGCCATCCCTGAAATACCTTCCCTTCCTATTTTTTCCACAATTTAAACTTCAATTCTATTGGACACATATTAATTGTATCAATCGTTATATGAATCTATAGCTATCACCTACTCTCAAAAATCTTTTTATCTTACAGCAGGGATGATATTGTATCATCTCACTGTAAATTAAAGTGACAGTTTCTTAGTTAGCATAGTGTGAATATACAAGAAAACAGTACTTACTATAAGAAAAATAAGTTTAATCCATATCAAATTATATTGAACAGAATATTTACTTTAAACTGCAGTACATTTTCAAAAGCATTCATATTCTCAATACAGTAAAATAATTTTAATACCAAGGACATCTAGATTACATCAGCAGGTGACAACTTTAAAATATGTAACTCTTTCTTTCCATGATGAAGCAAAGACACTGAAAAAAAGACTGCTCCTCTCTTGCGTTCCTTGTGAAATCTACTTAAATCACTACCTAACCAAAACAGAAGTTGAAAATGCTTTCTGATGTGAAAAACTCAGTATCAAACCTTGTGGTGCAAAAGATTTTTGTGGTATGTTAACTACTACAAAATAGAGGTCTATGGAGAAAATACTGGTACAACCTACAGAGGAAACAATTAACACAACCTTAACGCTAAACAATCTTCGAACTCAGCATATTTGGACAAGACTACTTATCACAAAATTACTGTTCTTATTTCTGTTGGTTGCTAAACAAGGTAATACAGTATTACTTACCACAACAGTATTATTCCATGATTCAGTTTTAATGCACACCAGTATTAAGAAATTAGATATAGCAAAAACCTCTCATGACTACTTAAATTTTAATCACATTTTTATTGTTATATTGCAGGAGTCAAGAGTAGAGTAAACAACATTCTTAACCCCACTGGGCTGTAAGCAGGTACTTCTTACAGAAATGCAAAGATGTTAGCAATTTGTACTGCTCAGAGATGCTAAAAAAGTCTGTCGTCATTCAATACTCCCTTGTATCATTAAAAGATACAGCTCACTCGCTGTCAGTTCAGATACCTTAAATCCATCAATAATACTGGAAAAAAGTGCTACATTATCAAAACAACATTTCAAGAAATCTTTAAACCAACTTCTTAGAAAAGCACTCTGTTTGAAGAATTTTCACAGACTTCTACATGACCGAGAAAAAAAAAAAAAGGCATACAAAATCATAGTGCCTAAGCTTGCTCAAGTAATCTAGAATTTCTATTGAGAATGAGTGCTATAGAAATGAACAGTGCTATTGGCTGGCTGAGTGAGACAACTCGTAAATCAAATCTTCTGTGTCTTCTTCAGATGTATTTTATGAACAGGTTTGTATCTAACCCAGAAATAAAAACCTGGAGGTTCAGAATCACAGTTTTCTACGCTATGTATGGCCACGTGTTTGACCGATTTCCTTCTCTAACAAAGCCATATACATGTCCATTGAACCTGTTGATGTTTATACAAATTGCAGATTTAAGCCATGGGTACATCTGCTCTTGAAGACATTAACCTCATAGTGCTGATGCAAGGTCACTCAGACGTAACTCTAATCCAGTGCTGGGCCCACTGTTGCTTCTAAAGAACAAGAGTTTTTTTCACCATGTTAGGTTGTGGATTAGGAAAAAAATCCTGGAATATCTCAGCACAAAGAGAACCTATAAATAGGCAGGAGTAATGAAGACAGAGGATACGGTATCCCAGGGAAGATAAGCCAGTGCTCAGGGTCAGACACCATCGAACTTGATACTAGCAGGCCTGCCTCAGAAGTGCTCTCTGGGACAAGTCAGTAAAGGAGATAGACCTAGAACATCTCTAAAGTCCTGGAATATTTGATATCTTATTTAGAAGGCAAAAAAACTATACAAACTTCTTTCATACTGTCTCCTATTGGCAGACCTTCATACAACTCCCCACAGCACCTAATTTAGGTATTGTAAATCCCCCATAACTTAAAAGAACTTTTCCATCACCAAGATATATCACCCATCAGTCATCCTTATAGCACTTTGAATAATCTATGTAAATAAACACTATGAAAAGTTTAGGACCTTCACTACCTGTATTTTTCTGTCCTAACATCCCCATCACTAGTAATGCATTCATCAGTTCAGAAAGCAAAGAAGAAACAGGTACAAAGGCAAGACCTTTTCAGTTCTTAAAGTGTCTGATAAATATATCGGCTTTACATACATGGCTCATGACATCTTATGACATTTTAAAGTGTATTTAACAGCTTTAAAAAGTCCCCTCTAAATGGCTTTAGTCATTTACTGTAAATGTCCACTATAGGGCACATGCTCATCAGATGGAGTACATTTAGCATGTATTTATGGGCTTGCTGTTGTTCTTCAAAGCAAAGAGATATAAATCTTAATACTCTCATTTCTAATGTATGGATACAAGTCATTAATCACTCTGACAAACATATGTAGGCTGTAACCCTGTATATGCTTTAAGAACAGAAAGCAGACAAATACAGCTTACGCCTTCAGGTACATACGTACTCCGCCTAACCCTCATCATCTAAAATTTGGTAAAGCAGTTATGAGATGTGCTCTTCTTTCTGTAAATACCATAGATAAATTAGATAGTGACCTGCCAGCCACCACCTTTCAGAGATTTTTGGTTTGCTGTGATTTTCGAATGAGCCAAAGCAGACAGCAAACATTCCACCATGAACTGTCAAATTCTTCACATAGATTCAAGGGGTCTTAACTTTCATTTATATTTAATCTTCTCTGATTCTGCTACTAGAAATATTCCTAGTCTAAGAAAATGCAAGAGACAGATTTAATATGACAGGTTTACATACGATTAAAAGAAAGGCTCCCAAACTCTGCCCATCCATTTTCAGACAAGAGGACTATCTAGCAGTCTGCTAAAAGAATCACTACCACACATCTCAACTTCAAACTTCAGAAAATAAATATTTGATGCAGTTGATGGATTAGTTGAAAAACATTTGTAAGCAGCCAAAAAGAATTGTCTGATAAGAAGATAAAATTAAATTCCAACCATTATCTTGCTAACCTGAACAAAACAGGATGCAAAAAATAATTGCTAATATTGACAGGTGTTATTTCTATCAGGAAAGCTCGCAATACGTTATTCCAGTGACAGCATTCAGCAGAGAAGCCAATGCTTCCTGTATAGACTTGAGGTTAGGCTAAAAACTTTAAATTCTGTTTACAATTCTGGAAATTAGGAAAACAACAGAAACCAAAACTGATTCGATTGAGAGAGAAAGGGATGGGCAGATGTCAAACTTTTTCCCCCCTCTTGAAGGCAAGGGCAGGAGGGAGAATAAATAGAAAGAAAAATACATCTTCAAATATCACCTTTAAGTTTTCCTTACACATGGAAAAATGGACAATCTTCCCATTCCTGCCATTTCTGCTCTAATCCCACTTACACAATGTCTCTTACATCTTTCAATGTATTTTTCCTATTCTTTGATAGTTTTTTTGCTTCCCCATGCTTCACCCTCTGTACTCTTTCATGTCAATCTCTATCCTTTCAATAGATTCATATTCATTCTCCTTGTTTAAATACCTCTAAGTCCCACTTTTTCACAGAGCGTCCCAAGTTGATATCCTTACAGGCAAAGCCTAGAGCCCTAGCAGTTACCCACTCATGCAACTTAGCCTGCGAGCTCAGACAAGGGCTCTGTCTTTTTCAACAACATGCAAAACAACATGGTCAAAAGATCTGAAATGCATGTTTGCATGTTCCTCATACTGAGCAGCTCTGTTTATATTAAACATTTCCATAAACTGCTGATTTTCAAAGGTACCGAGTAACCACACCTTCCAATGACTACCACCAAAGGACTCCGACTCTACTATGGATTTTGTTGTCAGAGACTTAGGGTACTTTAATATGAAAATCTCTTTGTTCCTCTCCTCATTTATCATTGTCTACTTCATAACGCCTGCAGTTTTACACTCTCGCAGCATTCAGTGTGTCAGATAGCGAGGACAAGGGAGAAAGCAAATAAGAAATATTTGTCAGATTAACAGATAAAAAAATACAGGAGATAAAGATGAGCAGTGCCAGGACAGACTATCAAGACAGAAGAAACTGCACAGAAAGATGATCAGGTGGAGACAAGAGTCAAGCCAGACAGCCATCGACAGAGTGCATTTTGCATTGTCTCCAGGGAGTGGAGCAATTTGCTGCAATGCAAGGGTAAAGTTATTTTGGCTTGAAGGCCAGATTTTAATCTGCAATGCAACACACGTTGCCAAGTATCTTGTGGTTTGCTGTTATCTATAGTATGCCTTTATGGCTCAGGCAAAAGAGATGCTGAATTAAAAGGGGGGACTAGATACCCATACTAATAAAAAAAAACCCAAAACATCTAAGACACTAGGAAAGGAAATAAAATTTTAGAGTACACTGGGTACAAGCATTATGTTTTTTAAACTTAATCTATAGCTACAACTTTGAAACAAATTATGAAATTAAGGTTTCTGAAACACATTTGCTTGGAGATGATGACGCACAAGACA
>Ga0181612_173466_pt1 | contig 17060 bp, 7 predicted proteins | sample HoacroProtozoa21_FD_119630 | JGI IMG/M metagenome (GOLD analysis project Ga0181612, IMG submission 119630) | Hoatzin crop microbial communities from Cojedes, Venezuel. Combined Assembly of Gp0051906, Gp0051904, Gp0051908
AGAGAAGGAGACTCCACAACCTCCCTGGGCAGCCTGTTCCAGGGCTCCGTCACCCTCAGAGGGAAGAAGTTCTTCCTCATCTTCAGACGGAACTTCCTCTGCTTCAGTTTGTGCCCAGAAAAACTTTGTAAGACAAACAGCCACACACAAACAGGAGAATGGCCTGATTACAAATATATAAAAGAGTCTTACATTTAGGGGACATAAATATTTTCATGAAAACACCATCTGGCCCAAGGTGCTGGCCCATTATTTATCTTGTCTAAAAAAAAAAAAGATAAAAAAAAAGATAAAAATTCAAGATTCACCTTCCTGATTTTTTCAACAACAGCCTCATTGAGTCTTAGGCTGGGTTTTGGGTATGTGTCTGCTCAGCTCAGTCCCCACGGCAAGTCCAAAGCCTTTGATAATGATGGGTTTAAAGTACGGGATACAGTAAATTTGAAAATGGCAATATAAATATAAGTAACTCTTAATTCCTTGCCCCACCTCTTCATGTCCACAAAACAAAAAAAAAAATCTCCACAAGCCAAACTGAAACTCTCTCACCAGATGATACTTCAATGAGGCAGCACCTAAATAGGACATTCCAGAAAAAAAGCCTCTTTATTAAAAAAAGAAATGGAGCATTTTACTTCACGTTTATTCAGAGATGCAGCTCCCGAATCATTTATGAAAACTCTTTCATAAGACTTAGAAGGGGGAAAAAGGAAAGAATGAAATGACTTATTTTTAATCTGGGGTTTAAAGGCTTCTCCAGTTTCCAAAAAAAAGTCCCACACACAAAGAAAGAAATTCAATGCAAACCTCTGTTTCTGTATCATGAAAGCCCCTTCGAGCACCAGAGTAATCAATTTCTCAGAGCTTGTGTGGTCCACAGCAAAAGCCAAAGAAGGTACTTAAGTTTATACAGCCTTCAGCATTTTGATGGCTTGCTTTTGAAATACATGTTTAAATTTTATATCTTTTTTACAGTTAGTTATGTCTTAAGAAAATGGTTGCTGTCAGTAGAAAAATAGAAACAAAGGAGACTAAATGAAATTCAACCTGGTTTTGAGCTGCTTACCCATTCTAAAATCAGAGTAACTCAAAGTTGCACCATGAAAACTGTTACAATCGTAATTGTCTTAAATAAGAGTGGTGTTCCAATGCCAAGCACCCTCAGATAAGCATCCACACAAATATACAAGAACAGTAAATCAAATACTTTGTCAGATGTGAGAGAACTCTCTCTACCTTTTCTTGAGCAGAAAGTCAAAGGCAAACCATAAATCACATCAGGATGGGGAAAGAAGTCTTTGTCCTTACGGTAACCCCAACTTCCCACCATGAAAGAAGACCATCTTGAGACAAGATTTTACAGCTGGGATTTAACTCACAGTGTGGAAGAAGTGTGAGATAGAGCACTCTTGTAGGTAGGAACAAACTTCTCCAACAGACTTCTCAATCTTTCATCAGTACATTTTGGATCCAATTCACTTACCATGTGGGAACAGCAAATGGGGAACAAACTGTGAATTCAAATAACTGTAAACTCAGCAAGATGTGGAAATAAAACACAGATGGTGCACTTCAGATTAAGGGTCAGCGTTTCAGTGTCGCTTTCCACTTTTACATTGTGATAGGTGATGTATAACAACCACCTCCTCCTCAAGACAGAGCTCTAATTAAACCATGACTCACTTAGGAAAACAAGGAGCCAAGTGATACCTCCACGGAAGCCTCCCTGCCAGTCGAGAGGAGCTAAGGTTACTTTGTTAAGCTGTGGCTCATGGTTTTGCTGCTGAGGATTAACGTTTGGAAGTGGAGGTTGTCTCTACTGGACAGACACAGCCGAAAAAAATTTCTTTACCAATTCCAGATCCCAGGCGTGCTGCAGCAGGGCCACTCTGCCTGGCAGGGCTGTGTCCAGCACCCACCACAGCCCCTGCCCCAGCACCCGCTTGGTCCATTCTTCACCACCTACATCTCCAGCAGGATTTTGCAGAGGCTGCTCTGATACCTGTTTGCAAAAACCAAGAACACAACCACTTCTACCAGCATTACCCTGTACCAAGCCTTACAAAGTGACTGGTACTCAAAAACCTCTGGAGGTCTGCATCACGCTTGCCTGAACATGGGGTTCATTTTATTCTCCGAAACAGATATTGTCCTAAGTCCCAGGAATGGAATTTAGGATTTTATGCTTGCTGTGAAGTGTTAATTGCATGCCCAGGGCCATCTAGGAAAGGGTCTGCTTGTAAGCACAAGTTCAAAGAAAAAAGAAAAAATAAAGGAGTAAGTACAGAGCAGATGACAGGAGAACTATAAATCTATAGGAGCTTGAAATGTCAGATAGAGAGGAGCAGTAGTGATTGTAAGGTGACTATTACCTTCAAAATTTGCCGGAGGTTGTTTATCAGATCAGAGTTAATGAGGGAGAAATCTAATAGTACTATAATATTAAATTTACCATTTTAATGGTATCATCAATGTTCCATAATGTGGGCAATTTACAGAATGTCTGTCAATGTGATTCTCCAGTGTGGTTAGTTACACAGGAGCAGCACTAGCGCATCTCATCAGCTCTTCCCTTCTAGAAAACACTGGGTGTTTTGCAGAGGATTGCAGGAGGCTAGGTGAGATAGCAAAATATATATTTAAAATTATGGGAATACAAAAATGGGAAAGAATTATGAACATTAAGAGGTGTTTACATTCCCGAAAGAACTGGGTCCAGCTCTGCCCCACTTCTACACTGTCATTTAGCATCCTGATGAATTTTCCTCAACTCTCTTGCACATCTCGCAACACTTGCTGCTTTCCTCAACATCTTACATACCTGGATTTAGGAGAGCTGTAAATAACCTCACTATTCAAGCACATTTTCAGGTCATACGGATTAGCCCCCTCTAAACAAAACAAAACACTAAAAACCCCCACACCCTAAAAAATGTGAAAGAAGATGGCAGTAAGGGATCAGAAAACAAGAGGTAAATGAAGAGTCAAAATATCCAGCTTCAAGTTTTGATTATTAATTCAAGACCTGTGAACAGCAGGAGATGGTAATGCTGCATTTATAAATATCCATCTCCTCATGTATTCAAGGAAGAGTGTGCTAAAAGCAGCAGCTTCTTAATTTGGAGTTCCTCCTTTCCCCATCACCTGCCCCAGCCCCTCCATTCAGAGGGAATCCAGTTCAAATTCCTAACGCAGCAAAGATTACCTGCACATTTTTAGCATATGACAATCTCGCATCAAGTAATTTTAAATTTGGTAAAAAAGTCCATACTGTAGTGGCAATATTTGAGTTGCCATGATGGTCCGAGATAAAAAGGAAGCATCATCAATTTATCTACTAGGCAATACTGCTTCTTCCTACAGACCTCCTTTTACCAATATCAACATTTGCTTACTGTTTTTTCCCCTGGTAAACGAAGTGTTAAACCTGAAGTTTAAAGAAAAAGTGCAGGTAGTGAATGAATGATGAAGTATGAAATATAATTCAATGGCATATGACGCTTCCAAGGATCTTTGATGTTTTTCTCCATCTTCAGCTCCAAAAAGACCCTGCAAGTAGAACTGCTAGATTGCTATCCACCTGATTACTCTGTGGTACACGTCTCATTTTGAAGATACATTAGCCTTTCAAAGAGCCATTTATTAAACATTTCCATTTAAATAATAATTTTCACAGTCCTCAGTGAAACAGATGTATTCCCTCTTAAATCACTAATTAAGAGCAGCCTGGGACATTACAAAGCCCTTTAAAAGGAATTCAGGGAACTAGTGTCCCTCTTAGACAAATCTGTTCTGGCAATGACCCAGGAATCTTGACTTCATAACTCAAAGCTCTAATTATTCAAGAGGACACTATAAAAAAAAAAAAAAAAAAATATATATATAGACCTTTATGACTAATAGGAAAGATTTATTTCTCCTTCAACAGGGCAGAACTAGAAATATTTGTTCTATTTTTTCTACCTTCTTATTCCCTGGGGGTGGGGGGGGACGAAATCAATGAAGATTAATTTACGGAGTTATTCCTAATAAAGGTACTGGGTATGACTCTCCCCAAAGAAAACCAGCCAGCAGAATCTACACAGCTTTATAAATGATTACACGGCTAATCTCCTCTCTGCTGAAATAAAGAGAGAAAGGATTTAGAGGACGTTTTACGTGAAGAACCATGGTAATGTTAAAAAAAGAATAATTGTTTGAAGATGAAATGTAGCAAGTCTGCATCCCCGTCAAACCATCAGATGCTTGCATCTGCCACTTCCCTCCTGGGCTCGGAGACTGTCTCGGCAGCAATAGATGTGACTGGGAATCACACAGGCATTTCCTCTTCTGCAGTGCCACTGGTTTTGCTCACACTACATTGCAGATACCGCACTGGACCAGAATAATATCATATAAATAGGATTTTCAGGTGTCCTCTTTAAAGTACTGACATCTTTGATGAACGAAGCACGGGACTTTTGTAACTGTGAAACCACCACAAAAATCAACACTTCCAAGCATAAACATACCTATACAGAGTGATGGGTGCTTTCTAGAAGGAGTTAATAATGAAATACCCAATGTGAGTGCCAAAGGCAGACGTGAGTGGAAGAACTGGTTAAACAAAGCTATACATTTAATTTTCCCTCATTTTAAAATGTTCCTTTCGTCTGGAACACTCATTCTGTTGACTTGTAGCATAATCAATACACTGTAAACCGTGAACAGATACATGGTGGCAGCTGAAAAGAAATCCAAATGCCACAATGAAATCAAAAGCTGGGATACTGCAGCCATCACAAAAGATCTAATCAGGACCCTGGGACATTGTATGAAAAATTTGGCTGTAAGGGCAGTTATCACCTGTGACCACACACTCTTCAGCAGATTTTCATTCCGCTACCTTGGGGCATACTGTGGTTTGCCTTTTCTATAGTTTGAATTGTGATGGTGAATAAAACTACGGCAGGACAGAGCTAGTTTTGAAGTAAATAATGTGGGGTAATTCATCTTCACCCCTTCAACCTCCAAACAGCATTACCTGCTCTCAGCTCTGATTTACTCTGCTTTTCAAGAGACTCGCAACCTTAGTAACCTCTACATTTTAAAACATATGCACAGACGTTGCCTGCACTACCTAAATACCCACTCGCAGATGCTTTGCCATAGCACAAAGCAACCGCAATGAAAAAACGCAAAATTAAGTACACTGGGGACTAACAAAGAAAACAAAGAAAACTAGCCATGTAATCTCTTCCCACACTTCTTGCCCAAATCTCCTTTGGCAAGTGGCATGGGAGAGCCTATAAGGCTGAGCTCTTCTGCTTTGTACTGTTCTCTGGTGCCTCACGCAATTTCAACGGGATGTAGAGTGAAATACAAAAAAGCTATTCCTCACAAATGGGTAAGCAGATGGAGCAATATTTGCTATCATAAGTGCTTTTATTTCCAAATGCAAAAAAAGAGAAAGAAACACTACCAAACCAAAAAAAAACCCAACCCAATAGTTCCACTGGCACAAAATGCACTATTGATCTGAAAGGACAGACCAGATGGAAAAAAAGGTCTGAAGCCTCCTAGTTTAAACAAAAATGACTGGCTACAGAAAGGAACTAAGCTACAGAAATAGTGGCCCTGTTGCTCAAAACAGGGCAGTTTTCTCTCTCAAAAGTAAACACACATCTGGTTCACTAATACGTGAAATAATTCTATCCCTGAAAACTGCAGGGGACTCTGCTGCAGTTCTGCACCCCCTGGAACACAGCTACAAGGATCTTCTAAACCCCACTGGTTGTACTCCGGATACAGTCCCTGCTGAAAATATTGAAAAAAGTAAATGTGTGTACATTAGCTGGCATGGAAAATATGCCTCATATTCTTCAGAGTTAGATTAACTCACAAGAAAATGTTCCTGAGAAAAATTATCTTTACATAGTGCCGGTACCTGTATGTTGCACCCTAGTGATAAGGACGCTATTTTAAAAATATTTAAAACTTTTTCCTAACATAAATCTTGCAAAACAATTAATTACTTTTTGGGTGTTAGGAAAAAGATCAGCCGGCTGTTCATCACCTTATCAGTGTGGGCCTTCACATGAATATTTCATGGACACTGCAACTTTTTTCTCATTACAAAAGCAGAATTACACCTCTAGGAAGGGAACTGCAACAAAAGGTACTTGGATAATAAATAAGGCTGCAGGTCTGGAAAGCTTTTGAGAATTCAAAGAACATTTGTGTAACATAAACTGATGATTTATTGCCTGTGAAGAAAAATAATGTGCACTGTCAGTGATTCTGTTTACCCTTAATAAAAATTAGTAACTAAAAATAACTTTGAAGTTGTGACTCAAATATCTCCACATGTAAAAACACATGCATTTGTAACACAAAGGTCTTTCTGCTTCACTTCAACAATTTTTCCCCGTGTACTGATGCGCTATTATAGTCAATATTCTAAAGGAAAGAACCTGCTGTAAGCTGGTTTGCATATCCCTTCTATCAATTCCTTTCGAAGTTCAGAAGTACATAGGGGGAACCCAGTGCTACAGGACTTTAAAAGCTATCCTGGGAAATCACTGAAGTCTGCATGTCTGACAGCAGTTTTGTCACACCCCAGCCCGCTTACTCTCTAGTCCCACATTAGTTGCAGATGATGGTGGTTATGCCTGTAGCAGCTTACCCAACTCCTGGAGTAACTAACCTACCCTTTGGTAATTCAGTTATCCATGAAAACATTCAGTCCAGATACTAAATTTCAATGTGCTCTTCTACATCCACTTACTAAAAGTTTATCCTATAAATACTGTCAAGTTTCCGTGTTCAGTATTTTCGGTTTTCCACAGAAAGGAGACTTCTTTGCACCAGCAGATTGCTCGGAATAAAGAAACTTCTTCTCAAATGTCCCACTGAAATGTGAGAGCGCTCTGGCCAGCCAGGTGCCTGGGTGTCGCTGCCTTTTTCTAAGCCTCCTTACAGATCACTTGACACTTACAGTATTGATATGTATCCAATGCTTTCCATTTTGCTCCCCCCTCCCCTGCAAGACTAACTGCGACAGTCGGAGCTACCGTTCTGTAACTGAAGACAGAGGAACAGATCAAACTCTGGGAAGGTGAGAGAACAGACAGCAGAAATGAAAGCGGTAAATCTCTGACATTAAACTCTCCAGCCAGTTAATCCCAAGGCACGTACTTGTTTTGGGAAAGTGAATCAACTGTTGAATTATGACCTCCTGAAGTTTTAAAAGCCAATTTTGGGAAGAAGAAAAAAAAAAAAATACTGCCACAGAATGCCTAGGCTAACATGGCTTCACTCTACGCTAGCCATTACATTGTCCCTGTTTCATCTACCATCAAAAAGACCTGGCTTTTTCCAGAGTTTTGCTTCATAAGACTACAGCCTGGCAAAGAAAGGAATTGCACAGTACCAAAATAAGACAAATGCAAAATATACATGAATAGAGAGGGGACCGCTGGTCTGTTGTTTCAGTCACGCCTGCACCAGGTACACTGTTTTGGCAAGTAAAGACACAGATGCCAGACCCACCATAGCTGCCTCCGCATGTCACACAGGACTCAGACAAATGGAGAATCAAGTAAATGTGCTCAGAGGGAAAAAAATACATGCTGAGATAAGCTTTTATGGAAATAATATCATCTCTCTGATTCTTCTCGATACACTGTGAAAAGAAAACACTGTCAGGTTGTTGAGAATAAGCAACTAGGACAAATGGCCAGTACTGATGGTTTATTTTAAACAGATGCCCTTTACCATCATTTCAAAATGAGGAGGATAATCCCGTCTGTTCTGCCTTCCATGAACAGTGGTTTTAGACATGCTGCTGCACTATAAGGTTAAAGTTGCTATCGCATTTCTTTCTCAATTAACACCATTGCACAGATATCCCAAGGTAAGGTTACTCAGAAACACCTATTTAATGGCTATATTCTTACATGTACTTCCAACTAATCACATTTTCCACTAAGTAAATCTTCACATACGCCAATCCTATTTGGGGAGTTCTGCTCCTGAGAAACGCTCTCCGAAACCTAAAACCAGGATGTCAACACACTCTGCATCACGGATGCTCAGCCTCCCCCCAGATCAGGTGCAATGCAAGTCACACCGACTTCTGCTAGCGCCGGCGGCCTCAGACATGCCGCAGGGTGCCCCAGCAAGATGCCTCACACAGTTGGGAAACCTGCTCTTAAGTGCTTAGGCTGGCAAAACTGAGCTGGAATAAGTGAAATCCACACTAGAAACAAGCTGCAGGGAAAGTCTCTGCATCAGTCAAAGCACTTCTGGTACAGTCATGGCCAATCAGTAATCATGAAATTGTTGCCAATTCACAGTCTACTCCAAGCTCAATGGAGCCATTAACTAGCCCACAAACAGAGCATCATTTCTGGTGATCTTCATTAGGCACATCAGAAAACAGGAAAAATGTGGTGCTTCAAAACAAAATGAGGCAGAGGGGATAGCTTGAGACAGGACCAACATCTTGCTAATCTGGATGATGTATTTGAGGTTTTTTTCTAGTTTTGGCAGTGGATGCTACATGCTAGGAATGAGAATAGCTATTTATCTGAACACATAAGGGGAATAACTTTGCTCAAGTTTAAGGTGCTGCTTTTTCTTAAGCAGAAGACAAAAATACTCTAAAAAAAGTTTCTGACCCAGCATGTGAAATTAACAGTGAAATGAGGGCATCAGGAAGAAAGTGAAGGAAACAACCCACAGTCGGTTCAGCCGAAATAAAAACTAATTCAGTGGCTGAACAACACTAATTCTTTCAAAGTTTTGTACGTTGTAAATGTATGGCTTCATAAGCACTTACATGCTATCCAAATACATAAATAAGGTGTCCTGCCTCTCTTCCTTACTCTGGCTCAGTCCTAGATTATGATGCTGAAGTTGTAAATTCCACAGGAGAATGCTTTGGGTCTGTAAACAGACCCGTGGGTTTGGTGTGACAGTAACAGCAGAGCACTCGCAACAGCACAACCAAATTGGGAGGCCACCTGGAAGCTTGTCACAGCTGTTGTTTACTAAAGACCTCTGCAGAAAAAATCAGCTCAATGGGGTGCAGGGAGCTGAGGGTACGAAGAGTTGGAGGAAGCATGCTGGAGGGGCAGAGGGCACTGAGGAGCAGGGAAGAGTTCAGTTTTCAAAAGTCACCATGCGATTCATCTACTTATTTCAATATTACACGACTTTTGGGTCCATTTCAAGACCTAGTTTCTTCATGACAGCTCCCACGTTTAGGGATGAAGTCCTCCGGTCTCTCAGAAAACCATCCCTGTGTCACCCATTTAGGCAATGCTCATATATCCCCTTTGGGAGCTGCCATCATCCCGCTCTTACCCTCGATTGTTCACCAGAAAATAAAGCAAATTCTTAACCAACACTCCTAAAGTAAAAATCTAAATGATGCTTAAGCAGCGTATCATTGTCATATGAAAAAATGAGGTCCAGTCAAGCTTTCTGCATCTTTCCTCCCCTCTGCTTGACCTCTGTCTTGTACAAAAGCTATAGCTGTATCTTTGCTCAGCTCCCAAGTCAGCCAAGCACGCAACCGGCACGTGGCTGTGTGGGAAACAGAAGCCCTCTTGGTTTTCTCACCGCCGGTACCAAACTAGTCAGAGCTGAACCACCTGGGATTCTTACTAGAATTTCTGGGGAAGAACTGGTTAATATCGCCTTTCTCCATTTTGCATCTACTAATTATCATTTCCTTTAGGCCTTATATTAGTGCAACAAAAAGCATCTGTCAGGCCAAGCATGCTCAGTCCAAGTGACCTTGTGTTCTTGTTCGTGTTTACCACATAATCAGCAGGGAATTCCATTTTCAAAATACAAGACTTCATAATCCATTAGCACTAGAGATTGGTCCAGGGCTCTGGATTTACTGGTCACGTGTACCAAGGAATAAAAATATGAGTGTACAGCTAGATTAATCTCCAGACCTGTAAAGCATCCCAACCCACCGTGTGTGCAGCAGACTCATTCAAATTCACATACAAATATTAGCATCATTCTGAAAAGCTACCGCTAATATAATCCCCAAAGTACATGAAGGAAAAATTAAATGCTGCCTGCTTTGCAACCCAGCAAGTATGGAGACACACAATAACTAACTCCACTTCTCAGATTTTCCATTTGTTTCATAAATGGAACAGAAGTACTGATGTTCTTATTAATAAATTGACAACACATATCTCCCCCAGCTATTTCTAAAAGGCAGGAATCGCTTTCAGTGCTCTTAATTTTAAATCAAAAGTCTTTCGTGAGTCCAAGCAGTTTAGCTTACCATTAAGTCCAATAAATCAGAGAAAAGAATCAATGGAAAGAATTTCAAAATGTAACCTTGGTAACAAACAAAATGCTTCCACAGAACTTAGACTCATTTGCTTTATTTGCTGCTTTAGAAATTAGAATATAACACACAGGCAGAAAGACATTAGCATCACGACATTGCATCTCCTGAGCCTGACGCTGCCTGTGCTCTCCTAGAAGGCTCTTTCTGCAGTATGCTTTAGAAATCTGCAGCCTGGCAAGCTAGATGATTGAAAACTAATCATATTTCACGTTGACAAAATTGAAAATGGAAGTGCTCAATAGAAAATAATAATCCATATTTATTCTCTATGTCCATGCAACCGCACTTCAAAAGTAATTTGGTCCATGCTTTCCACTGATAAAATGAGAATAAACTCAATGGTGATATACAGCATCTGCCATTTGAAGAATCAACATTTGTCAGTGTTACAACACAATTTTAACTGTGGCCCTACACAGTGCTCCTGCACACAACAATTACATTGAGGACGGCTATTACTCTACGTACCATCATGGGATATTTGTTGGCAAATACCAGTTTTTGAGTGGCAACATCATTATTCAATATTTATATAAGTCTACCAGGATAAACAACCTCTGATTCATGTTGAGATAGAAAATTTCAAACTATTTTGCTGCTCATCTCAGTATGTTGTAACTAAGATGTTTACTAGTTCTTATCCCCGCCTGATCTGAAAGGTATACCATTATCCCCACAGCTCATCAACGTTCCAGCAGAAAAACCTTTTCTTTAGAATAGCCTCTCCTGGCAGCTGTGGAATGCCAAACAGAGGTGCAACAAAACTGGACATTCTCCACTCTGTACATCTTCCCAAAATGCCAAATACAGACTGATTTTGAGTAAAGATTATGAACTTCTAAAGATTACATTCTCTAAACTCCTCAGTTTTCCTTCTGATTGTTTTTTGAGCAAAAAAGAGCATTTCTTTCTCAGCTTCACTACCTCTTGCTGCTTCTTTCCTACTTGCATTGAAGATGACCTTCCAACAGTGACAGCTGCCTGTTACAATGGCACCCAGCCATAAAATGCTGTTCAATTTCACAAGTTAAATAAGCATCAGAAATAACATTCTGCTAAAGAAATAAAAATAAAAGCAGATTTCTTTATTCATAGGTTTCAAACCAATAAAGGAACATTCACCATAATGTTATTAATGAAGACTATTTCTAAGGCAAGTACTCACTTCATGGCTGTTTTTTAGGGTTTTTTTCTCCACAGTAAGCACCAAACCATAAACTGTTCCAAAAAGGTCATCAAAAAAGCAGAGTTCAGGAATGAACTGGTTTCCTTTTCAACCCTACCTGAACCCCACCTGCTATCTCACATAGAAGTCTGCCCTAGCTGAAAACCAAGTCTCCCCTGAAGCCGTGCACACCACCACATGAAGGCTGCCTCAAAAAAACAAAACGAAAAAACCCAACAACAATAACAAAAAAACCAACGAAATTCTACTACATGTAATCCACCAGGTCAATGTTTTGTTACTTACAAGGCACAGCATGGCGATAAAGGTTATCTCTAATAGTCTGCTGCAGATCGTGATCTGGTGATCCCTTCTGAAACCTCTGGTTGAGATAATGTCTCAGGTCTTTGTTCAGTCTGCTTCCTGCAAAGAAAAAAACAGCCATTTATTTATTTCTAAATGCACACAATTAACATTTCCAATTCAGGCAAATGTTAGACTTCCATTCAGAGTCCCCTAAATTATGGCATGCTGACTTTACGAGCGGAGGCTCATCTTCCTCTACAAATGGCTAATTACCAAAAATAACTCCCTGTAAACAAGAGGTCTCTCTTGTCTCATAATGCATCTTTCTTCCTGTGGTGTTAAACAGATCATCATTCCCTTTTATCACTTATTTGTCTGAGCAAATGGAGAAAGACAGATGATGTGAAAAAGAAGAAAAATAATAAAGGTAGAGTATTGCTTTTGCAGCTTGCTGGCGGGTGAGCTAGGCAGACAGACTAGGCAAAGGCAAAGACTGCTCCCATTAGAGGTACTAATATAGCTGAATGTGGCACAAAACCAAACAAGGCCTATGCTGTGCACTGACAGCTACCCCAGCACACAGCAGGAGTTAGAAAAGAATTGACTGCAGGAGTTAAGAGCACCCAAAGTCCTTAAAAACAACAGAATAACATCCAACACTTTTCGCTTGAATCTATTTATTTCCCTGTTCAGTTTCGAACACTTTCAGAAGTGCGCGAGAATAAAGATGAACAGAAAACAAACAAACAAAAAACACCAAAGAGAAAGAAACATAGTTGTTAATCAACGTTGCTAGTTGCTGAACACCAAATCCATTTTTGTAGCAGAACATACGAACTGGAGCAACTTAATGAATTCTTTTTCCAGATATGAAACATTTCCAAGTCTGGAAAACCATTAACATTAATTTGACTGAAGAGCAAAAACAACCCCCCAAGAGCATACAGAGAACAGGGATAGAAAATCTTCTGTTCTAAAAAGTAAAGAAAAAAAACCCCTGGAAAAGCTTCAGAGAAACGCAAGCAGGATGATCAGAGTCTGGAGCAGCTGCCGTACGAGGACCAAGAGAGCGACTGGGATGCTGCAGCCTGTTGGGGACACCACCTTCCATCAGGCCCAGCGGGAGGGTGGGGACTGGCTGCTCCCAGCCTCTCCTGACACAAGGACAGGGAGACACCAACGAAAGCTAACGGGAGCTTGGTTCAAGACCACGCAACAGTGGCAGCAGTTGACACAGGCTGTGGCAGATCTCCTTGCTGGAGAGCACTGTGGGCGCAAGAAGCTTGCTGACAAGCTTCAAGGGGAGACTGGAAAAGCACTTGGCGGACAGACCCATCGGAGGCTGCAAAAGAGGGTGTAGGAAATCCCTTGAGCTGAAAATGAGTTGCTGGTGGCTGGGAGATCTGGGAAAAGAAGTGGGGGAATATCAAACACCTTGTTCTTTTCCTTTCCGTTGCTAGACATCTTATTTATGGCCACAGCTGGAGCCAGAATGCTGGGCTACATGGACCTTGGGCTGAACCAGCTGTTTCTATGGTCTTTTATAATTTGCATTCTGATTTTTTGGATTGTGAATATGTATACAGAGGTCATCTCAATACTTGTTGATGCTGAACATAGCATCACAGATGCAGATTCCTGACTGAAGCCTCTAGGAATCACTGCAGAGCAAATCAAGAATAATAATACTGCAATGGATTGCAGTTGGACAGTGGGTCTGGGAGGCAGCAGCGGTACCAGACAAATGAGAAAAAGAGTGTAGACGGTTAAATGACCATGGGCAGGAACAGCCGATCTGCCTAATACCGTCCTGCAACATTTTAACAGGAATTCTACCTTCAAAAACAAATCTAAACACAAAAAACCCTAGTGTAAAATACTAAGTCAAAACCTATAAAATAAAGAGGTGATTTGTATTTAGGTTCTCCAGACAGCTTTTTTAAGATTATATTTCTTATTGAGGAAAAGAAGGCTTAGGCAGCAGGCACAGCTATTAAAAGAAGGAAAAATTTTAAAGACCAAGATGCTAATTTCAGAAATGGCTCAAACAACAAAACTGAAATTAAGGCAGATAAAACTGGCTCATCGCATTTTCCTGGGTTACCCCAGCAGCACCCCTCCAAGAACAGGTTATCAACCCATTTTCTAACAAATGGTCTCCAGTTATTACACTATAAAAATGGTTTCCCACATAGGAAGCCCTTGGAGGGCTTGGTAGACCTGTGAGCTACCATTTTCCAATTTCCGAGCTGACCTTCCAAACCCCAGACATCTGATGTCATACCACATCGTCTTACTCCAGAGGCAGACTGGGCACAAAAAAAAAAAAAAAAAAAGGAAATAATATAGCATTTCTTCATCTTTTAACTATTTTTCTTTGCACAAGAGATAATAACACAAGGTGGTTTCTGACAGCAAAAAGAACAGATATGACAAACAATTTGGACATAATGCAAGGGCTTATTCCAGTAAAGAAATTAATGCACTGAACTGCATGTATCATAAAGCAGGCTTTCTCCTGAAATACTGTGGGATTCACGATTCAATGATTTATGCCACAATAATGTCTAGAGGTGAAAAAGCTCTGCTGAGCTAGGGCTTGTTTGACCACAGAAAATATGCAGTTTACTGATGATATCTGCTTTTAGCTTCCCTCTGTGCCCATTCCATCTAGCATCTCAGTCTATTACGGCCCCCACTGGAAAGTTTGGTTATTTGGTTTATGCAGTAGCTGGGATTTCCCAGCTGAGTCACTGATGCACTAGCCAAGATGGCAGTTGCAAAAATAGGGGCTATAGCAATACTTGCACTCACATGATTGTCCCCTCAGGGAGCTCACAGTGATGCTCATTTCTATTACTTTTTTTTTTTTAAATGGGAAGAAAAAAAGAAAAGTGAAAATACCCCACTGAAACGCTTGCTAAGCCACATTTTTATTGCTAAATTCTAGAAAATTCTTGATAGAAATAAAGGTTTCTTGCAGCCCTGATGATCTCAGCTCAGCAGCTGCAGAGACCACTGGCTGTGGACTAAAGCAGGCTCACCCCATGCAGCTCACTCCAGAGCATGAAAGAAGAAAATGAGCTAACACAGAAACTAACGTCGTGTAGAAAGCTGCCAAATGGATCCACCCTGGTACATGCTGGATTCTTTACCATTCGAAATGTTCCAGTCCACTCCGATTACCTTTTACAAAGTTCTCCTCAGACTTGAGAGGGCACGTGCTTGACACCGGCATTATTTAGCAGATTCTAGTGATAGACACGAGTTTATAAACTCTGATAAATTCTTTTTGAGTCTGACATGTATGCACCTGCAATCCCTGAGAATCTGAAAGATATACCAGTGACATTTCAGCAACCTCCTGTGTGCAAAGTGTAGCAGTAAAATTTCATTCTGACCCTCAGGGGCACACCTTGCTTGTGCACGCTCCCTCTGCAAACGAGTCTCACCCTCTGACGGCTTCTGTCCACACACCAACCACCACCAGGCTGGGTTGAAGGGTAGGTGCCCAGAGCCACCTTTTTTAAAGCAAAAGTCCTTCCTTCGTAAAGTCAAATTGCATGCACATGTTGTGCTCAAGAAAATACCTGGCTCCAGTTTCCTTAGAGATGAGCCGTGTTAACTACAAGCATACTACTGCCCTTCAAAATACTCCTCTGTTCTCAAGAAGATTGGATCTTACATCTACTCTTTTGAGATCCTTTCTTTTCTTCTGCTAAAAGCATGTAAAGAGACCCTACAGTGATAACAGCAGAGGAACAAAAGATGCAAGCCAGAAATAGCGGTTTCCAAACCAGAGGATACAGATCTTGTGAGCCAGTGCTCAGCTCTTCCTTCCTGCTGGCCAGGATATATTGGAAATGCATTTATTTGCACACAGAAAAATCACCTTGTTATTTCTGTAATCAATCTAGCTTTAGAAAATCAGGCACAAAAAACGCAAAAGAAAAATCTTCCCTAATAAACTTACCAAAATTCATATTTTAAAGTTCTAGAAGTAAAGCATGTTCAAAGATTGGATTTTGTTGTTGCAACAGTTTCCTTCCATTTTTTTCCCCCGCTGAACAAAATCAACACCTTGATGTGAAGATACAGTCAGAGAACCAACCTTCCACTGCCCCGCTCCCCCCACTGTACTACTCTAAATCTGAGCTGTTTCCATCTTATTATCTGAATCTTTCTTCACCTTTGAATGAAACAAAGGGAAACTCACTGAATGGCTGGTTTTCTCAATTATTCTGAATTATTGTACTGCATTTTAGAGTACGTCAATCGTTCTCCCAAATCATTACATCATAAAAATACCTTAGTATCAAAAACAAACCCCATGGGGAAATAAAGTATCTTTCACAGAAAAAAATAATGTTACTGACATACAGTTTTCTGAGAAACAATAAACTGCACTTGTCAATTTTGTGGAGATAAATACGTAATCTAGATGTTTTTATGATTAATGAAAAATATTGACTGTTTCTAAGTACACTTCTTTCTAACCTTCAATCCTCTGTCACACATTTGCCCTCCAAATGTTGCCTAATATTAAAGTTACTAGAGAAACTATGCTTTGAATTATGCTCTGATGCGTATTGCTACAATTTCCAGTTTCTGCAGGGGAGAAAGCTGCATACAAGATCACCTAACGCCGTCTTTGCTGCATAAGCACATCCATCTCTTTCAGAGCACTACCACCAGCACGCAGCAGTGCAGACCTGGGGGGCTGAAAGCCTCTTGCCTTGTTGACATATAGGATTCCAATAAGTAAAGCAGACTGAAGAAATGACCAAGCAAAATCTGATTTTTTTCAAGAAAAAGCTGAGCGTGAACATCGCAGGGCTGACAGCACCTTTCTGCCAGCTGGCAGACAGTCTCTGCCAGAGCTGTGCAATATGTACATTCTGAAGATAGATTTTGAGCTCATGTTTTATGCATTTGTAAACTATCATTTTGTAGTTTATGTTTGTATTAACTACTGCAGCTGTTTTATCCCATTTATGGTTTTGAGATGGTCATAGATAATCCTGATAAAGAGCTACGTTCTGTCAGAGCCTATAGATGCTTGTTCGAAGATGGGTCAGGGTCAGGCCCCGGACACAGTGCTCTCTGACCTATACTGCACTCCTATAAGCAGGTTTACAGTAGTGATAATTTTTGCTTTACTCTTCTTTGGGAAGGCTACCAATTGCTACATTCACAGTGACTGATAGCATCTGAACTGGAAAAATC
>Ga0181612_108996_pt1 | contig 17059 bp, 7 predicted proteins | sample HoacroProtozoa21_FD_119630 | JGI IMG/M metagenome (GOLD analysis project Ga0181612, IMG submission 119630) | Hoatzin crop microbial communities from Cojedes, Venezuel. Combined Assembly of Gp0051906, Gp0051904, Gp0051908
GCAGGCGTGATAAATTTTCACCCTTCTCCTCACAAAGATTTTTTTTCCCCAAATCTGTAATCCCTGCTTAGCCCGAGCAGGGCATCGCTAGAGCGCATGCCGGGGGACCACGCGTTACGACGTGCGTCCCCCCAATCTCTGCAGCGCACGCCGGTACCTGTGCGAGGCCGCAGGCGAGCAAGCGGAGCCGCGAAATGTGCTCGCGTATTGGCAGGGCTGAGCAGTTCCAGCTGACGCACGCAGCTCTTGGGTCCACAGTAATGCGCGGTGCCGTCGGGTTTTTGAGGTTTCGTGGGTTTCAGGGTTTTTTTTTCCCCGCCCCTGTTTTTGCTAACTTGAAGGAGTACAGAGGTGAAAGATAATACATTTGTGGGTGGAAAGGAATTGGCTTAAAAATAGAAAGATGGGTGGTATCTGATTTGGCAATTTTGCATGCCTAATCTAAAACCCTGCTGTCTGTCACTGTTCGCAATAAGTGCATTTTATTAGATGAAAGCTGAAGGAAAACAGGCCCTTTGCTTATATTAGCGAGTATTTTTCAGTAAGTGAAAGGAGGACCTTTCATACTCACATTTGAAACACAAATATATATTTGCAGAACTTGTATCAACACAGAGGTCCCAAGCACAATACCACAGATGTGCAAGAATGTGTATTTATAAAACAGCATATTGAAATATCTTTCTTACTACTGTTATTCAAACAATAAATCACCGATGTTTGAGAACGTTTGACTTGGGGGTTGGTGCAGTATTTTCCAGCTCCCTTACTTCACGCTGAAGAACCTCAGTTCTCCGTGATTCCAGCTCAGCCGTTTCGTTCCTCCCTCCGCCTCCCTGCGAGGACAGGCCGCCGCACCGCCCGCATCCCCGAATCCCCGCAGCGGAACCCGGACTTGGAGCTTGGTCCGCTCCTCACTTTCGCTTTCCAGCGCAGGAAACTTCGGCTCGGCTCTCTGAAAGACCTGGTGACAGTTTCCCAAAAAGCTGTTCAGCCGGAAATCTGGGCTAAAGCTGTCACAAGCTCAGTCCAAAATGTTTTCTCTTATGATGTACTTTATGTATGAATAATCATAGATGAAAAGTGAATAATTCTCAAGGATTTCCTGCTTATTTTTCAAACTGGCATTAATCCCTGTTTAACAGATAACATCTGAAATCAATTGGAAGTCTTACACACACAAAACCCAGTGGAAATGTATGTGTGAAGCAGATTTTATTTAGTATGTATCTCACTGCAAAAAACTTTGATTTTGCTTATCCACAATATAAAGGGTGCAGCTAGGTTAAATTAATGACTGGTTTACTGTGTGGTTTTCCAAATCCACAGAGATGATTAAAATCCAGTTTAAAAGGAACAGATACCCTAGATGGAAAAAAAAAAAAAAAAAATGACCGAAGCTTTGTTTTACCTGACAGATCCATTCGCCCTAATCTACAGCTTGCTACTTTTCATGCATTCCGTCTGGGAAACAATAAGCTTCTTTCAGGACAGAAATGTTATAAAATACAGACAATATACGCATAAAAGGAAAAACTAGTACAGATGCAGACTGTGGGTTAAGAGCTATTTCTGCAGTATCAGAAGACTAAACCAGACTCTGGCCTGGCCATAAACTAAGCCCACGCCCTAAACGAGGTGCCAAGCCACAAAAAGCATTTGCGTCAACTGGGAATACAAGGAAAAGAAGGACTGCTAATTATAGGGCCTGGAAGCGGAAGGCCGGCGTGATTAGGAGTTTAGGCGCTGCTGTATGTTTATCTGGGAGCTTCCTCTCGCTCGCTCTCAGCCCGGGTTTGATAGATGAGGGTTGGCCTGAAGGGTGGGATGGAAGCTGCTGATGGTACACAGAGTTCTCCACGATCCGCCGGAGCCTGAACACTACGGCTTCTGTGGCCTTGTAGGAACATAACTCTTTTCAGCCAGGCGTCAGCTGGTTAGCCCGAATGGCAAAATTAGAGAGCAGCAAATCTCCGTTGGGTACTTGCTATAAAATCTAGGAAACCTGAGCAGCCTAAGCATCTCCACCACATCCTATTTATAACACCTATCTAATTGCATAGCTCTTTATTATATGCATACAAATGAGGTACACACAATTTTACCTTGGCTTTAAGTTTGCTGAGTAACACCACTTTAAGTAGCGCCATCTTTCAGAGTAACAGAAGGTTTTTTCCACCTCCCCAAACAATGTCATTCAGTAATTACACGCTGAAGAGCTCAGCACGTTCAAGCTGTGCTGGGTTCATTTTGAAAACACCCAGGGCACAAGCGTCAGGAACGCAGGCATACATCTGCACGAAGGAAACACCTATTCAGGCATATACTCCATTTAAGAATGCAACTCTGACATTTCCACGCACGCACAGCCGTATAGAGACCTATACAGCCACTGCACAAATACGCTATTTACACCAACAGTGATAAAAAACACAAACAACTTAGATTTTCCTTGTTCCGCCCACACGCGCTGCGCCCGGCGTTCCTACCCTCCGCGTGCCAGCTGCACGGGTCTCCGTTCCACCGCAGCTCTCTCGCCCAAGCTGCCGCGTACGCACCTAGTTAAGATGTGACAAAGTTTATATGGTCCGTGGCTTTATGAAACATATGACCCGATCTATGAACAGCAGCTTTATTTATCCTCACTTAACTCCGCTCTGAGGCTGATGCTAGTCAAAATATAGCCAAATATTTGTGCTAGTAAGCCCACGTATACTTCCAACTGCAACACATATGCCACAGTTACAAAATTTGGTCTCAAAAAAGCAACTGAATAAGGGAAACCTGACTTTAACAACAAAATTAGCCAAAAAATAAACACAAGTACATCAATATATCCAAAACACTTAAAAATGAATCTTAAAAAAACCCAGGAAGTCAAAAGAAAGAGAAGAAAATTTAAAAAATATTTTGTGAATAAATAATTGCCTATGACTGGAGATCTCTATACACTGTAACACACTGAGGACAGTCAGATATTTAATCTGAATATTGGGAGCTTGGGGTGGCTGTGTGGAAACCGTCAGCCATTCACCATGTCCAACCCATGGCTCAGCGATACGCTTTCTGTACTAAAAACTACTCACCAGTTTCAAACACTAACTGACTACAGCTGATGGCCAAATAAATACAAAATCTTTCTCAGGACGCGTCCCTCCCTCCCGAAAGTAAAGGACGCTCACTGAGGCCAGCTGAGTAAATGCGGGTAAAAGATCAAAGGGAACAGACTCTCTTTCTTTTAACCCTCCTTGTAATTCCTCGAAAAGGGAGACAAATCCACAGCCACAACCCTTACGCGGGGGCTTGGGGGTTTGTGAGCTGCAGAGATCGCAGTAAACATTTATTTATTGCTGAAACATATTCTTGTGTTTTTTCTCTTTTCATTGGAATAACAATAAAGGAAATGTTACAGCGAGAGGGTAAAATCCCAACTGCACTGAAGCTTTTGCTGCTAACTTGGAGATGGGAAAAAATTTGACCCTTTTTATACAGTCGTGCATCTTTAATCTGAAAGGAAGTTAACAACTCGTTAACAATGCCTGCTGTGCTAAATGACTGGCTTGATAATTTTAACACATTTTAGAATTAATGAGTCTATCACACAACAAAACAGAGCATATTCAGCAATAGTGATACCCAAACAAATCATTATTTACAAGTGTGCCCACAGCCTTCTTCAGTATATTCAGTATTACATTAAAATTCACCTTATGTATCTGCAAATTTGAAAAGCGTTATTGAAATGTAAAATTTCTATTAAAAAGTGACTAAAATTTCTACAACAAGTGATTGCAAAAAGGTGACTAAAGAGCCTTTTTGAAAATATTGTTAGATTAGGATGACTGTACATTTTTAATGCTTAAAGAAGCTAAGACCTTCATACTCCCTTTCTCTCAAAAGCAAGGAATAGCACACTACAAAAATTACTGAAACTGGTAGAAAAATTATGGAAACAGGACATACTGAAGAAGACAGGAGGCCTGAAACCATCCTCCTCAAGGCCTCAGAGCAAGACTTTTTGGTAGTAATGAAAAAAAGCTTATAAATGGTGCATAGAAGGAAATCAATTATTTGTGTGCGAGTTCTGTCTGCAGCGAAGGCGGGCAATGAAGCACAAGGATTTAATCGCACTTCTCCAGCAGTACAGTATCTTCTTTGCACGAAGACACCAATTGGATGATGATACAGAAACCTCGTATCTTCCCCCCCCTCCTCAAACCTCAGATCCTCCGAAGAGGAAACGGGCTTCTTCGAAACCTGCCAGCAACCTCTGCCACTGACCACTGCTTCATCCTGATCTGGGGATGAATTTCTTTGGAGATAATAGGTTAAACGCTTCGATTAGCTGAAATATGAATCTGGAAGTTTTCTAAAAAGTTAAGTAGCAATGGATTTAAGCTATTGATAATCATCTATTTCTGAAATCTAAAAATAGGAGAATTAAATCACTGCAAATCGCCATACTGGCCCTCTTTTAAATACATTTCTCCTGCCCAAACGACACGATGTTGTATAGCACCGATGACACGACTTCATATCCATTTCTCCTTAGATTCAAGATCCTGTTCAGGGTGTGTCCAGGGTTAAATTCACAGCGAACAAAGGGTGATTTTATTTAAGATTGTTTTTAAACAGTTTTTTTATTTAAATCATAGCTATCTGAAGTGTAGTAATTATTTACCAGAGAATTTAAATGATCAAGAATTTCCTGAAGTTTCAGTATATCCTAAAGTCTTCCACCTTCAGGTAGGAAATGCTCTAGAATAAGGCGAGTATCTCTATAAAATGAAAATTAGTTTCCCGCAGGGAGGCATTTAAGAAAAAAAAAGAAGAACGTACACAAAGGGAAATAAAATGTACAGAAGACAACAGCACTGAAACCATTTAATCAAGAGGGCATTCTCCTTGATGTCAACCTGGCTAATCATGATGAGGAGACATTTTTTTTGCCATCATTCAAAGCATATTTCATGTTAAAACAGACTAGGTTTACACTTTCAACGCCAAAACATTCCACTGCTGACACTCTTCCCTCATAAACAAACCATAAAGCAATGGTAGCAAGCTACCCATCATGAATTAATCCTCACCTTCTGGCCCGGCATACAGGGTCTAGAGACACAATCTCTGTAACTGCAATTCATCGAATGTGACGCCATTACATTGTTTTTAATACATTTGTCTTCAAAGGCAACAATTCAAGTTGAAAAACAAAAGTCAAAATAAACAGAGAAAAAGCAAATAATTATTCTATCACTAAATAATTCCAGCTCATTTTACTCTAGACAGCACATCCAGGAGGGCGATGTTCCAGAACGAGATTTCTCTTGCAAACTCCAGCAGAAAGCTGCAGCCGCTGCAGCAGTCCGAGCACAGCCGAGCTGCTGGCTGCAGTCATGTCTGTGCTGCAAGAAGTTCGCTTATACAGCCCTCGCCGTTACAAAAGACACCGCCAAACCTTAACTAATCCACATGTTTAATAAAAGACTGATTGTACACCCTAAGTAGGAAAAACAGAAAGAAAACTGTTAATCTGCAAGGCACTATCAGTGCTTCTCTACAATTAAAGCAGGTATTTTTCTGCCCACCTGCTCTGATCAATGGGAATAACTTCTGCAGAGACATTCCAATTTAAACCTCTTTAACTATTAACTCAAGGCCACCGTCGCATTTCAATATAGAACATTTAAATAATCAGAGGAATTTCAGGTCCGTTAAAGGTGCAGTCAGGCATCCAAAGGGGTATACAGTTTAATCTGTTTTACTGCTGGTCCAACATTAATTTTCTTGTTCTTAATGGATGGAAAAGCTCTTTTGGAGCCAAGGAAGCGTAATTATTTAAAATTTTAGATGTGTTGCACTTCACAGGTCTCAGCTGCTAAGCTGGCAGGAGTAACACTTCTGGAAAGCAGATAATTTATTTGCCACATTTAAAAGAAAAAAACCCAGATATCTCTAAAAGAGCACCATTTTTTAGCTATTTACTAATTGAGTATCTTCTTTGAAAAGTTTCTCTCTTTGACATTAAAATTACCATAAACCAAAGAACAAAATCAAAGTACAAAAGTGAACTGGATTTGACATGCCACTGACTGGTTTCAGCAGTGGATTAAGCACCAGGGATCCTATGCAATATTCTCTGGCACGGAGTTACCGCCTGACCTTCAGTCAGTGACAGCTTCTCAACCCTTCACTTCTCCTACAACTCGCTTTCAATCCCTAACGTTAAAAGTTTGAAGTTTTACAGTTCATTTTCAACATACCCTTCTTTTTAACCTCTCCCCTTCTAACAAACCGGATTGAAGCCATACCCGTAGCTCTGATTTCTGCTCTTCTATGCTGTTTGCAAACTTCTCTCCTATCCCCTCGCCCCTGCGCTACTGGAATTATGCCACTGTTCATTCCGTCAACGACCACAGCTTGAAAAGTCTCCCACTTCTTGTTCACTGAGAGATCCTTTCCTCCTCTCTAAACCTATTTCTTTGGAATCTTTCTTACGACCTTGCGCTTAACGCCGTAAGGATCAAGTCTTACATCCTCGATCTTCCCTGTCTTATGTAGAAGCTATCTTGGTCCAAGGACGCAGCCCATTCTGAACGTGCAAGGTAGCTGTATGAATTTACACTTCTCTACTCGACATACGTCTATAACACATATTAATTATGCATATTAGAAGGTACCTCCCTGACCCCACCAATTTAAAAGTTGGTGCTACCGCCAAATTGAAGGTGCACTTGGCTAAAGCTACAGGAATGTTTTAATTATAGCATTTTCAGTTTGTTTTTAAGCGCTTGTACCTAAAAATATTGCACCTTTTGCTCCCCCTGAAAAGCTAAGAAACCATGACAGAATCTTGTAGCTGGCAAACAATTCCATGAATATCTTTAAGGCATGTAGAGAAAAGCTTTTCTTGAAAAACGCTGTCTGAAGAGAAGAGCACCACTAACCTTTTGTAACAAAATGTCCCTTTCAGAGGCTGTAAATCTAGTTATTTGCCTTAACAAACTGGCAACTGAAGCACAACCTCTAAAAAAAATTCAAACACAGGATAATTCTCATCCTTCCTGGCTACCCACAGCCACCGACTGGATTTTCTGTCGATAAGAGAGACACGAAAGCTCTGCTGCTCATCAGCAGTGTCTAACGCTATCGTCCCAGTCCAAATTGGCTAGTCCCAGATCAACAGCAAAAGCAAGAATCTGAAACTGGGAGGTCCTGCAGGCACGTAATAAGTTACTGGCTTGTACTATTACAGTTACTATGCAACTATGACTTTTTGCAGGAATTCATGTCAAAGGCTGTGCCAAATACCCCACAGAGCAGAGACAGGAACCGGGCTGTGCACCCGCACGGCCGCCCTGGCAGCACTGGCCCTAGAAACCCCGCGTGCAGAACGGGAGCCACGGCCAGCTCAGATCTCACCAGTCACCGCAGGTGAAAGAGGAATTAAGACCCAAGTACAATTTCCCATTCCGCCTGCCTCGGGTAGCTCAACCTAACTGCCAAAAGTACTCCCTGCCTCAGCCTGCACAACTCGAGGCTTCTACAGAGAGTGGAACTACAGAGGAAGAAGAGCACTGCAGCTCACCTTGAATATGGACAGGACAGTAGTAGATGTCCTAGCATCCTTTAAAATCAAACTCAATATCTGAATATTCAGACTTTCAGAATTAGTGGACGTATCTGAAATTTAGGACTAACTTCTCCACGCTTTATCTATAAACTGTGAAAATGATATCTATACGTGTCTTCATGTTCCACTTCTTCACACAAATGCATCCTTAAAAGTTTGGTCACAAAGAGCATTATAGTGACCAGCACGAAGCTTGCAAAGTACCCTTCCGTGTAAAGGTTAAGAACAACCTATAAGTTTGATAGTCCTGTGAAGGTCTGATTTATACACGTTGTCTTCAGCAAAGGATAGCCCGGTTCTATCGCTCAGGATAAGCCAGAAGTTGTTCTTCCCTCAGGTATGACTATTCCAGTCCAACGGCACAGAAGAATACACAAACTCCAAGGAAACGCAGCCGTGCGATCAGTTGCCACAGTGGGCAGCTGGCATCCCTCGAAATGTTCGTAAGGAACAGTGCCAGCTTTAAGAACCAAAAGTAACGGCCTCAGGTTTCTCGAAGGGCTGAGGAGTACCTGTCTCGGCAACCGGGCAGAAACCCAGCGCTGCTGGAGAAGTGCTACCAGAGTTCAGCTGGAGGCGGGGGATTTTCTTTCAGACACCGAGGTTACCCACCCCGACACCCGCGTACAGAACCGCTGCGCGAATCCCGCAGCCAGAACGCGCGGAGATTGCTCAGGTTTACACTGCCCTTTCTCGCCTTGCCTCGCCGCCGCCGACTCCACCACAGCCCTGACCGAGACAAGTTACGCCGCTGGAACGTACATGGTAACGGCTACAGGCACCAAATGGCACTGCTAACTCATTTTCATCAGAAATTCTCCTTCTGCAGCGTGGGCCCAGGCACAGACCAGCGTCAAACACAAGCAGGCTGTAACTTCCCTTCTGTCTTATGAAGCTGTTATTGTTAAATAAAATAAAATAAAAATAAAATAAAAAGATAAAAAAAATAAAATAAAATGAAAATAAAAATAAAATAAAAATAAAATAAAATAAAATAAAAATAAAAATTAAAAATAAAAATAAAATAAAATTAAAAATAAAATAAAAATAAAAATAAAAATAAACAAGAAAATAAAAATAAATAATAAATTTAAATAAAATAATAAGGAGAAGAATATGGCAAAACCAAAAAATTCAGGATTAGGAAAAGGCTTGGATGCCCTATTTTCAGAGAGTACAGTCTTATCTGACATGAAAAAAGAAGTTGCTCAAACTGATGGTGAAACAGTGAAAAATATAAAGCTTGTTGAAATAGAACCAAATCCGACGCAAGCAAGAAAAACATTTAATCAGGAATCATTAGAGGAACTTGCAGCTTCAATAAAACATTATGGATTGATTCAACCAATAGTTGTTGAGAATAAAGGAAGCTATTATAGAATAATAGCTGGGGAGAGAAGATGGAGAGCATCGAAAATAGCAGGTTTAAGTGAGATTCCATGTTTGATTAGAAATGAGGATGAACAAAGAAGTAAAGAAATTTCTTTGATTGAAAACATTCAAAGAGAAAATTTAAATCCGGTCGAGAAAGCTTTCGGATATACGGAATTGATCGAAAATTACAACATGACACAGCAAGCACTAGCGGATAAGCTAGGTATAAGTAGAACTTATGTTACTAACACATTAAGACTTTTAAATTTGGATAGTAGGGTTTTGGAATTAGCTAGTCAAGGTAAACTAACTGAAAGTCATTGCAGAACTTTATTATCAATAACTGATGGTGATAAACAATATGAGCTAGCACAACGAATAATCGAAACAGGGGGGACAGTACGCGATATTGAAAATATCACTAAAACAGTAAAAAAAGCACCAAGCACGGCAAAAAAATATTCAGCTGTATATAGAGAAATTGAGGATTCGTTCCAAAGTTTCTTTGGTACAAAAGTAAAATTGAATGCGGGAAAAAGAAGTGGAAAAATCGTTATTCAATATTCAACTAATGAAGAACTAGAGAGAATTTTAAACCTAATAAAGAAAGGACAATAGAGTGGAAACTATTGATATCGTAGAAGTAATTCTACTAGTTATTACATTAGTAATTTCGATTATAAGTTTATTGTGGACGATGAAGACAAAACGCAGATATGAACGTTTAGCAATGAATCTTGGAAAAGGCAAAGACATTACGGAAATACTGAAAAAATACATTGAGAAGGTAAATGAAATTAATAAAAGAGATGACCAAATAATAGAGTTTTGTCAGAAGATAAATGATGATTCCGTGAAAGCAATAAGTAAAATTGGAATAGTAAAATATGATGCGTATAATAATACAAAAAATAAATTGAGTTTTGCGGTGGCTTTACTAAATAGAGAAAATAGTGGAATAATAATAAATAGCATATATAGTGTTGATGGATCAAATGTTTTTTCGAAAAGTGTAAATGGAGGAAAATCAAGCTCAACATTATCTGCAGAAGAAAGTGAAGCGTTGCGAAGAGCCATAGAAAATAAAAAAGAGTACTAAAAATAGTACTCTTTTTTGGCGGAGATTGAGAGATTTGAACTCTCGCGGCCCTAAAACGAACCCTAACAGTTTAGCAAACTGTCCCCTTCAACCACTTGGGTAAATCTCCATGTGCTTGAATAAAAAATGGCGCAGAGGGTGGGATTCGAACCCACGAAGAGCTATAAACCCTTGCCAATTTTCAAGACTGGTGCCTTAAACCAACTCGACCACCTCTGCAAGTAATGGTGCTGCTCATTACGCAGCACTATTATATTAGCACAATTCCAGGGGAGTGTCAATAAAAATTTTTTACATTTTCGTTTGTCGTATGTTCTCTTACAACTTGCTTTAATCGTCATGCTCTTTGTTAACATTTTTTTTACGTATTGGATTTGATCTTCTGGTTGGAAGTGGTTCTTTTTTCTCGTTTTTGTCTTTATCTTTGTTATTGTTTTCGATTTTGTTAAGAATCGAGTTAGTAGGAATGCCTTTAATACAAAGATCGGGAACTAATTCGCTAATTACATTAAGATCATTGCACATATTTGATAGTAAATTTGCGTAAAGATTTCGATTTCCCATTATTTTGGGTAAAAGCAAATCAACATAAAGTTTAGTATCATCCGCATTATCTGCCGAAATCATATTTTTTGCAAATCGATTAAAATGTGGATTAGATATCATTAGTTTGTCTATACTATCAAGCATTGAATCTTCTAATATATAAGAAAGTACAGTATTTGCTGAACTTGTTGAAAATTCTTCTTTCTTTCGAAAACCTTTATACAAATAGTGACAAGGATAAGAAAATTCCTTTGCAACAGAAAGGAAACCATTTTTAGTTTCATAAAAAGGATTTACATTTTCAGAGCCGATAAATAAATCTGGATACCTTTTTTTTAGTTCAGTGAGTAATGAAATTATTTCTCTTAACTGCCTTTCATCCTTTGCGTAGAAAACAAACTTTTCATATCTCTGTGAGATTTGACAATCAATAAATGTCATTATTTTAAAATAATAATCATCAAGCAGAATATCAGCATATTTCATAAATTGCTCTGCAATAGCAGATATGTTTTTGTTTTGACAATTTAAATAAATTCTGTATGATGGTACACAATCGCTGTTTTTGCTTAAATGATGAAAATAACAAGGAGAATATTTACCTATATCAATAATTTTTTGCATGGAATGGGAAAATTTATTTTGTTTGTCAGATTTTGCTTTTGAATGAAAGTCTTTTAAAAGCTTAAATTCGTTTAATGCATTTTCGGTAGAGAATCCTTTTGGAAGTGCACCTAATGAAGTGAGAGCGGAATATGAAAGATTTTCAGGAGCTTTATAAGCTGACATTTCGCGCATTGCTTTTAAATACTGATCTATTGCATAATATAGAGTTCTCTTATTTATTTTTTGCTTTTTGCTTGATGTATTGTTTGCATTATCTTCAACACTGTTGTTATTTGAATTTGAAATAGATGAAGTGGCTTTCTTTATTTCTTCGTTCATAAAGAACCTCCTATTTGATATTTTTTTTAATTTAATTTTCTTTTATTTAATTCAATTGATTTTATTTAATTCAATTTATTTAATTTAATTTAATTTAATTTTATTTTATTTTAATCATCATAGTCCTTATCAACTTTATTTCGATTATTTTCTTCCAAAAGAAAATTTTTCGTGATGCCATTGACACAAAGATCAGGATTTAATTTACAAAGCTTAACAAGATCTTGGTTCATATTTGAAAGTAAGCTTGTATAAAGTTTTTTGTTTCTCATTATTTTAGGCAAAAGTTTTTTAGGGCTATATGCAAAAGCAGCCATCTCATCTGAATGATTTTGAGCTTTTGTGTATTCATAAAATTCTGCGTCATTTGTTAGCAATTTATTAATACTATCAATTAATGAATCATAGAGCGCAATAGAAAGTGCAGTATTTGCTGAATCAACGATTGGGTATTCTTGTCCTTGTAGATTTTTATATATGTAGTCTCCATCTTTATTTGCTGGTAATTCTTTTGCAATTTTTAAGAAATTATGGGATGTGAAAAAGAATGGATTATTATTTTCAGATCCAATAAATAAATTTGGATTTCTCTTTTTTATTTCGTTGAGTAATGCAATCGTTTCTATTAAATGTTTTTTATTATCTGTATAAAAAACAATTTTTTCTGTTCTTTCACTATATTCGCAAGATTCGTTTGTCATTATTTTAAAACAATAATTATCTAATATGACGTTAGCATATTTAAAAAATTGTTCTGCGATGGTGGCAATGTTTCGGTTTTGACAATTCAAGTAAATTCGATATTTTGCGTTATTTACATTAAAGTTTTTTAGGAAAACATGAAATGAATTACCTTGTGAATATTCAGATAAATTGTTTTCAAAATCATCATTTGCTATGTCGGCGAAGTTTTTTATTAATTTAGACTCTTTGAATCCATTTAGCTTAGAAGCTCCTATAGGTAATGAACCTAAAGAAACAAGTACATCATAAGAATCATAACCCTGTGGTGATTCGCTAAAGGCTCTTAAATACTGATCCAATGCATAATATAGAGATCTTTTATCTACGGATTGATTTAGGTTAGATTTATTGCTTGAATTATTTGAATTATTTTTTGTATTATTGTTATTTAATTTTGAATCAGTAGTAACCTTGTTTTTTGTATTTTCGTTCATAAAAATTTCTCCTTTAATTTTTTTATAATATTTTCATAATCTATTTTTTCATAAATTACTTAACACTATCATTTAATTTTTTAATCATCTAAATCTTTTTTAGATTTATCATTTAAATTTTCAGGTAAGATCTTAGTTTTTGAAATACCATTTATATAAAGCTCTGGATTTGATTCGCAGATTTTTTCAAGATCTTTATGCATATTTGAAAGTAAAGTTAAATAATAAGTTTTATTGTTCATTATTTCAGGTAAAAGATCGTTAACATATGATTGAGTATTATTTATCTTATCTGAACTAATTTTAGAATTTGCAAATTCATTAAAATTTGAATTAAATGTCATTAATTTATTTGTGCTATCAAGCAGTGATTCCTCCAATGCAAAAGCAAGTGCAGAATTTGTTGAATCGTGTAAAACCTGAGTATGGTTTTGTAAGTCTGTGTATAAATATCGAAAATGATCATTAACAGACGCAGTAGGTAATTGTTTTGCAATTGAAAGAAATCCATTTTTGATTTCGAAAAATGGATTAACATTTTCAGAACCAGCAAATAAATATGGATTTTTTTCTTTGAGCTCGATAAGTCTTTTGGCAACTTCTTTTAAATTTTGTTCATCATCTGAATAAAAAACAAATTTTTCAGATCTTGAATCATACATACAAGCGTGATCAGACATCATTTTAAAATAATATTTATCCAAATTTTCAAAATTATTGAAAATTTGTTCAGCAAGATCTGATATGTTTTGGTTCTGACAATTTAAGTATATTCTGTATTTTGTATTCGAAGGTTTGAAGTTCTTTAAAAAATGATGAAAGTACCAAAAATTGGATTTGAGGTAGTTTGAATCACGTTGACAACTATAGTAAAAATCTGCAGAATGATCTGTATGACATCTTTTTCTAAAATTTAGTACTAAGTGCAGTTCTTTAGCTAAATTTTCAGTAAAACTGCCTTTTGGAAAGGCACCTAAAGAAGTAAGAGCATTATAAGATAGGTCTTCTGGAGATGAATATGAAAGCACTTTTTCTTGCAATGCTTTTAAATATTGATCTATTGCTGATTCTAATCCATCTAAATTTAATGGGTCATATTGATTAAATTTATCATTTGAATTATTTTCTATATTGTTATTACTTGATTTTGCAGTAGATATAACTTCGTTTTTAGTATTTTTACTCATAAAAAATTCCCTCCTTTAACTTAACATAATAATTATAACATAATTTACCAAATTGTGCAACTAATTTAAAGCTGAAATGCTATGAAAAGGCAGACAAAAAAGAAAAAACCCAGATTATCTTCTGAGTTTTAACTGATTTTGACCTATAAGCTTTGTTGAGGAGGGGCCAATAATTTTATATCTCAACATTTGGTATAAAGTTGAAATAGAATCTTTTTAGGTTGATTATTGTTAAGTCTAATCATCAATATGATTAATTCCTTTTTCTTCTAGGTTAATCTCATTGTTTTTCTTTGTAAAGAAATTGTTTATATTATTTTGTATGTATATAGAAAACATTCCTGCACGGTTGGCGCCAAAAATATCAGTAAGTTTATTGTTTCCGATGACTGCTATTTTATGAGGCTCTAATTTCATTCGCTTAGCCATATCAAGTAAGGGCTTTTTTAATGGTTTGAAAGCTAAGCGTTTTACTGTTGGAACATTTATATCTTTTAAAATAGAATCACTCACGTTGAAGTTATTGCTTACTACGGAAACCTTTAAACCAGAATCTTTTGCTCTTTTTAAAAAGTCTACGGTTTTGTCGTTTATTTCATTTTTAAAGAATAATGTTCCATCAAAATCAAAAATTAAACCTTTAATTTTTACCTCGTTGATTAAATATTCTAAACTAATATCCGAAATGTTTCTATAAGTTTCATTAGGAGTTAAGCTAAACATATTACTATCCTTTTATTCCTCTTTGTTTCAATTATTATTTTATATGTTATTTTGTTGTTTTGTTGTTTTGTTATTTTGTTGTTTTGTTGTTTTGTTATTTTATTGTTTTGGTGTTTATTGTTTCGCTGTTTTATTGTTTTGGTGTTTATTGTTTTTGTTGTTTTATTATTTTTTATTTAAATTGTCTTTTGCTACAGCAATTAACAATTTTAGTCGATTGGTTTGGTTAGCTTCTGAAGCACCAGGATCATAATCGATAGGTGAAATATTTGATTCAGGGTATTTATCTCTTATCGTTTTTATAACACCTTTGCCGACAACATGATTAGGTAGGCAGGCAAAAGGCTGCACGCAAACAATATTTGGAATCCCGTTTTCAATATATTCAACCATTTCAGCGGTTAGGAACCAACCCTCACCGGTTTGATTGCCGATTGATAAAATGTCTTTTACGTTTTCTTCTAATTTAAATATATCTACTGGCATCATATAACCTTTTGATGAAGATAACAATGCTTTTTTTACATCTTTTTCAATTAGCTCGATTAGCTTTATAACGGTTTTGAAAATTTTGGCTGTGCCGGCATTATATTTTATTAATTGGTGATAAGTTATTTTGTGCGTTGCAATAAATTTAATGAAGCCCATAAATTCAGGATAAATTACTTCGCAGCCAGCGTCCTCTAATTTTTGCCCAACGAAATTGTTTCCGAATGGCTGATATTTTATCAAAACCTCACCAACGATTCCAACTTTAGGTTTTGCTGTTGTCATGTCAACTTCTATCTGCTCAAAATCATTAACCATATCATAAATACTTTGTTTGAATTCTTTAAAAGTAGAACCTTTTACAAGATGCTTACAATTACTCATCCATTTATCATATACTTTTTGAGTATCGCCTTTGTTGACTTCATATGCGCGATTTTTTGAAGCAAGCTTTTGTAATAAGTCACCATAAATAACTGCTTTTGAAAGTCGCCCTATCAATTTTGGAGTAATCTTGAATCCTGGCATTTTTTCCATTCCAACGACATTGAATGATACAACTGGAATATTTGCAAAACCTGCATCTTTTAGTGCTTTGCGAATAAATCCAATGTAGTTTGTTGCACGACAACCACCACCAGTTTGACTCATAATGACTGCGGTTTTGTTTAAATTATATTTTCCGGATTGTAGAGCTTCAATCAATTGACCAGTGGTTAAAATTGAAGGATAACATGCATCATTATTAACATATTTTAAACCGGTTTCTACAGTATGCTGTGTGCAATTTTTCAGAACAACAAAATTGTATCCACATGATCGAACGGCCTCTTCTAAAATTTCGAAATGTATCGGAGCCATTTGTGGGCACAAAATTGTGTAACCGCTGTCATTCATTTCTTTTGTGTATACAACTCGATTTCGCTGATAATTTCCTTTTTCTTTATCTTCATGTGATTCTTTTATACGTTTATTCATACTTGCAAGTAGCGAGCGAATACGTATTCTTACAGCGCCAAGGTTGTTGACTTCGTCTATTTTTATGAGAGTATACATCTTGTCAAAACTTGATAAAATTTCTTCTACTTGATCAGTTGTAACAGCATCGACGCCGCAACCAAATGAATTAAGTTGAACTAATTCTAAATTGTCGTGATGTCCTACAAAGTCAGCAGCAGCGTATAATCTTGAATGATATACCCATTGATTTACAACACGTAAATCATGATGAATATCAGCTTGATTTTGTATACTATCTTCTGATAAAACGCACAATCCTAACGAAGTAATTAGTGTGTCAATTCCGTGGTTAACTTCAGGGTCAACATGGTAAGGACGACCTGCAAGTACAATACCTCTTACGTTGTGCTCTTTCATATAATCTAAAGCTTTTTGTCCTTCATCTTGAACGTCTTTTTTGAATTGTTGATATTCTTTTTCTGCAGCTTGTGCAGCTTTTATTAATTCTTTTTTTGAAAAATGATATTCGTCAAATTCAGGTAAATCCATAATTGTAGCTGCTAATTTTTGTGCATCGAATGGCAAGAATGGATTTAGGAATTTTACATTTTTTAATTCTTCAACATTATTTTTCAAAACCTCAGAATACGAGATAACGATAGGACAATTGTAGTGGTTATCAGCTTTAGTGTATTCTTGTCGTGAATAAGGAATACAAGGGTAGAAAATTGTGGTGACTCCTTGATTGATTAAATCAATTATGTGCCCGTGTGAAAGTTTTGCAGGGTAGCAAACAGATTCAGAAGGCATTGATTCCATTCCCTTTTCATAGGTTTTGCGAGTAGATTTTTCAGAGGTAACAACTCTGAATCCTAAAGATGTTAAGAATGTGAACCAGAATGGAAAATCCTCATACATATTTAAA
>Ga0181612_139705_pt1 | contig 17059 bp, 7 predicted proteins | sample HoacroProtozoa21_FD_119630 | JGI IMG/M metagenome (GOLD analysis project Ga0181612, IMG submission 119630) | Hoatzin crop microbial communities from Cojedes, Venezuel. Combined Assembly of Gp0051906, Gp0051904, Gp0051908
GACAGAGCCCTGGCACAGGCTGCCCAGGGAGGTTGTGGAGTCTCCTTCTCTGGAGATATTCAAGACCCGCCTGGACAAGGTCCTGTGCAGCCTGCTCTAGGTGACCCTGCTTCGGCAGGGGGGTTGGAATGGGTGACCCACAGAGGTCCCTTCCAACCCCCACCATTCTGTGATTCTGTGATACTTACGCTGTTTCTGGCCATAGATTGTCCCAGACTTGTCCTAACTATGTGTTTTTATCCAGCTGTAGGTTATGAATCCTTAAATGTCATCTCTGTGCACACCTACTGAATTGGGGGCTATTTAAAGTGTGGGGGTCACTAACACAGTGAGATGTTTTGTGCACCTCTGTGAGCCCCTGGAACAGATTCCTCCTCCTCCACTGAACAGGGAGATGAGGTGATCACCACCATCTGATTTTATTACTTAAACTGAAATTTCTAATGCTAATGTACTAATCTTGCTAAACTCCTTAAAATACAACAGTTTAGGATCGCTATCAGGCCTCGGATCTCCTCTCTTACCTTTCTCTGCTTTTACTTATCTTCCATTTATCTACCTTCCAACCAACATTCTGTTGTGCAACACTAAGTTACTGCTTTTGACTGGCTGTATGGAAACAGCCTTGTTCTTGGATCCTGAGCGCCTGCCCAAAGCTAGATTCTGCAGTGGCCCCTGAAGGCCAGAGGAGCCCCAAGGAGGGTGGTCTCTGGAGCAGGGGAGGGGGACGAGAAAGGTTCCGTTAATGCTGTCTGTATTGCCTCATTAATACAATGTATGTTGCATGTTTTAACATTAGAACTGGAATGTTGACAAGTGACGTTGTGATGCTTTGGTAACTGTAGGGGCCTTCAGCTAAACCTTGTTTTATGCAGCAGTTTTAATCTCACAGTCAACTGTAGGGCAGACTTACCATGTTTATCAGCGTAGCATTGACACTCCTCACACAACCTGTTTTCTAACAGGTCATTCTAACGTTAACTGCTCGTATAGCCTATGCTGAAAAAAGTCTAATCTTGGACCCTTCCTTACTGATTCACCCAAAGCTTCTAAATCATGGGCATCTTTATCTGAAAAAAAAGCCTTGGAGCTTGAAGGAACCTAGGCTTTCAAAGACACGGGGGGGGTTGTAGTATAGCTGAATCATTGGCAACCACGGACATACTTTTTTCCACCCCTGTAGCTCCATCCTTTTACAGATGTGGGCATCACGCACAGCAGATGAAGCTGGCGGGTGAGGCAGGTTCTCTTCTGCAGAGCCGCTCCCCAAAGCCCGGCCCGCGGCACGGCCCTGTACCTGCTCCGTAACTCCAGCGCCGAGCAGGTTTTGTTGGAAGGCATCATCACAGTGCCCTCATCTGCCGCTCCCTGCGCTGCTTTGAGCAGCAGCCTCCCTGCCCGCGGGAGAATCGGCAGTAGCCCTCCCCGGGGGGCTCAGAAGCAGCATGTTGGACTGCTTCCCACCGCCGCTCAGGAGGCCACAGCCTTCACAGACCCTTCGGGTACCACACTATCCAGCACAGAGATACACGTATAAATAAAACAGCATCTAAAAAAACCAGCTGAGCCTATAAAGGGAATTGGGGTCTCATTATAATAAAGAAAACAGCGTAACTCCCACACCATTTATGAGGAGGGCAGCATCTCCAGGGAATGCAGTTTTCTCATGGCCAGGCCACAGTCACAGCTTTGCAGCTGTGCCGGGACTCCAGACAGCAGGGCACAGCTCTCCAGAGTGGGATACACCCACGCTGGGCATCCTAGCGTCTGTCGGACTGCTAAATACTGCAGCACTGACTTACGGCAGGAACGGGCCCTCTCCGCAGTGAAGCCCAGCAATGTGATCTCAGAACACACCAATAGCAACATCAGTGGCTTAGTTAGGCACTTACTTCATTTTTCTCCAATTTCTTGCATGTTTCAATATCCTTTTGTGATGATTACTGTACTTAGATCACAGAGTTTCTGTCCCAAAAAGTGGCATTTTAAAACCTGGCTTATTTAAGTCTACTACAGTAAAGGTTGTCTTGCAGAGGTTTTAAAATGGATTTTTAACACTACCATCCTGCTGAAATATAATGGCAAGGCATACCTGGCAAAAATCCAGGAACATCCACAAAAGTTATCAGAGGTATGTTGAAAGCATCGCAGAAACGAACAAAGCGGGCTCCTTTCACAGAAGAATTTATGTCCAAGCACCCTAAAGTGTAAAGAAACAGGGCAAGGTGTTAACCATTCCACTGATCTGCTACTGGCAGTCATTCAGCACTCTTATTTTAGCTATATTGTCATCTTAAAACAAAAGCTTAGCTGTAGGTTATGTGGAAACAAGCTGCCATGAAGTATTGCTGATCTTCTTTCTATGTTCAACAGGCACTCATTTCATTTTTCTGACCACTGTGCATAGAGGCTTTCTATGACAAAAAAAATAGCAATTTAAATTATATTCTTGTAATTTAAAGTATTACTCTGTAGTTTTCTCTTTACTGATATTTTTTCAGACCCGTCATATTGAAAGGCTAGAGAATTCTCCATTTAAATAAATAAATGAATAAATAAAAGGTCCACTAATATTTTGAGAAAGATCAGTATTTTTGGTATACATGCTACAAAGTATTTATGTTCTGTTTCAGAATGTACTTTTTTTCATCTATATATATTTTTTCATTATATTATGTGCTATTACATTAAACCTAAACATATTTTGTATGAGAGTATCTATCTGAAACATTGAAAAAGTCTGTTAAAATTGAGAATACTAAACGAAGACTAAAGTAATGTTAAAACCTGCTGACTGTCTAGTATCTTGTAAAGATTATCAAAAGAATCGAACATCATACTGGGTCATCCGACTTTCCCAAACAAAAAGGCACAAACCTTAAGAACAAGGGGCGAAACAAAAAAGTCCTGATTAGAGAAAGTCACTTCAGAAATTACCTAGTTAGGAGAGAAAGCAAAATCCCTTGACAGTTAAAAACACAAGGATGACCTCAGCTATAGCTCCATCTTGTACCTTCGTCTCTCAATTATTAGAGGTCTCTTGACCTCTTGACCCCACACTCGTGTGTCTGAAAGCTTTGTGGTTTTCTAGCTACAGCCCAAAAAAGTTCCCCTGCCCTACAGAAGTTTTGGGCGTGTTAATGCCGTGGCAGTATGTATGTCTTTTCCATATTATGCTTAACCCAGCCGATGGCAGGCTGCTGCCGTCCCCCCGCGTGTGTGCTCCCACCACTCCTCCTGCGCGGGACGCTGCGATCCTTAGCTACCCACGAGCAAGCTCACCATCGTGAGCCACTGGAGACATTCACTCTTTCACAGTTAATTTTAACACCTCATAGCTGCATTGCCATGAGTTTCGAGACAAAGAAAGTGGTGGAGAAACATAATGAGAATGAGTGGGGGACCACACACACCATGAACAGTCAATCTCGGAGCCGTCAGCCTTACCAAGTGTGAAAAAAAAAAAAGACAGGAGACACAAACACTGTTAAAAACTCTCCCATGGGACTCACGCAGCCAGCTCTCACCTGATGCTACTTTGGGTTGGTTGCCCACGATCCCAACGGTTCGTCCGTTCATCCGGGCAAATCCAACAACAATGTTTCTGGCGTAGGAAGGCATGATCTCAAAGAATTCCCTTTCGTCAGCGATCTGCAAGGGTGAGAGTTAGGCAGAGCCCTTACGAGGACACGCACGTATGTTTATATACACAGGCAAACACAAAGCCAGCTACGTTAGAAGTTTTAAAACATTTCAGAATTTCCAGAATTTAAAAAAAAAAAAAAGGCAGCAGGAAACCTTTTAGTCATGTTTGCAGCCTTCATTCCAGGACGTAACTAGTGCTGCACCTGTTATCAAAACTGCCCCTTAAGTATCCCATTGGAGAGCATCTTCATGGCATTTCCGCTGTAGTGAGCCTTTTTCCTAGCTTATAACAAATTAAAACTTCAAATCAGATGTTGAGAACATCTTTCTCACAACTGAATTATTGGCAGACTGCACTTTTAAAGACCAATTTCCATGACAGAAAGCCAACAGCACTTTCTGGAGCTCAGAAACTCTCCATGACACGTTTAACGTAGACTGATTCTGTGCAAGTTCAGAGCACTTGGTTATCGGTGGTGTTGGTGTCCCCCGAGCCACTGACGGTGCCCGCGGCAGGGCGCACAGAAACACTTTCCTCTGCAGGCGAGGAACACGTGCGCTACGTCCAACACGATCTGGAACCGCGAACCCTGGGCAGCTGCGCTTCTCTCCAGGGCTGAAGTTCCAGCGTGCGCTCTGCAAAGTGACATCCGCTGGCGTATAAAGCGGGATCAAAATTCACACGTTCAAAAGAGATCACAATGATCCATGGAGCAGTAGCGACACCTACACATGGCTGCCTAGTGTTTCCCACTAGAATTCCTTGGTTTCAACTGTTTACGACAACTTTGCCTGTGCAGACTGCAGCGTGCCAGTCATTTCTGAGACTGAGGCAAGCGAAAAGTTGTGAAAAATCCAAGTATTATTAAAGTAGGTTTATTTCTTTCCTTAATACTTCTCAAAGTCTGTGGGAGGGTTTGGGGTTGTTTTTTTTTCCTAATTCACTTAAGAGGTTTTTTTTTAAATGCCACCTTTTAACTTGGAATGGGAAGTACTGAAATTCAGAATGGAAGAATCTGGAGATTAAAAATATCCTGAGCTTGCTTTCTCCACTAAATGAGTCTAAACGCAGCCAGCTGCAAACCGGAAGGTGTTAGCTGAATGAGCATCTGGGGAGAGAGAGTCAAATACAACAGCAAAAGGGAGAAATCTGTAAAGGTCCTACAAACACAGCTGAACTCTCGCCCATTTCTAGGCGCTGCCTGTGAAGTGGAGCTTCGTCACCCACCTCAGGACACGGGGTCAGCTGCCACTCAACAGCCGAGTGGTAGAAGCAGTGGCTGCAAGTTTGAATAGTCAAAATTCGGACTCTCAGGGGGCTCTACAGGGGGCTGTAACAGTTTCATGTGACAAAACTTCTTATAATGGATTAAGTTGTTAAAACTGGAAAAGTGAAGTACTCAAAGTTAGGCAAAAGAATTACCTGCATTGCCTATGCTGCTTTAATAAAACCTCCATTATTTATACTTTGCAATACAAGCTTTCAGGTTTTTTTAAAAATAGGACGATGTTTCCATCCCTGCCACTCTCCCAAGAGATCTGCCTCACGTAATGAAACTTTAACATTGGAGTTTACAACCTTCTGAGTGCCTGACTTGTAATTAAAAAAAAATAAAATTCTTGTACTGTCTCGGAATAAATAGAGTAAATCTTTGAACGCACCCTATGTAGTTGATTACCTTTTGTAAAAAAATAACAGCACTCAAGACTTTAATAACAAGGTGCAGGGAGGGAGCAAGTGACAGAACTCAAGACAAGGGGGGAGGAGATTTTGACCCCAGAGAGAAAACTGAATTACAGCACCTTTCATCTGTACAGTTATGCATGCAGCATAAGATGATGTATCCTGAACACAAATCTCAGGATTCCTTTCATCTGCTAAAATGTTTTTTTCCTGCAGTTTTTGATGTCCCTTCATTCGTGGCTACTACAAGGACAAATATAGAAACTCGTGAAGACTAAAAAAATACATCTTCAGTGCCATTCTGTTGGTTTCTTTCAATTATTTAGACACAGAATCTAATATATCCGTATCAATCTCAAGAATGCGCACACGGGCAGACTTACGGAGTGTATGATATCCAGCATATCGTAGGCTTTTGTAGATTCAATTGGAACAACCGTGTCCAGCTCAGGAACCAAACGGTCACTGCAGAGAAGAAGTGTGATTAATAATATTTACAGATCAGATTAACACCAAGACAAAAAACTCCAGCAAACAATTCCACCTCTCCCGAGACTTCATGGAAGCTGCTGCTCAAACGCAGGAAAAGGAAACAGGCCTCTCCACCTCAGCCAGCTGCAGCTCGGGCCACCGAGCCCTCGTGCACCAGCGGGACAAAAGCCTGACCCATCTCGTCCCAAAGGAGACATCTCCTCTGCAGGCCCCTCTGCTGATGAAACCATCTCCTGGAAATGCCGTTTCTCCTCCTGGACTAAAGGAGCCAAACGCTATGCAGGCAGAGGATCGGCAGGAAAGTCGCGAGGCAGATGCTACCCACGGCAGTCTGCACGGGACACGGCAGGCAGTGGGACGCTGCGCTGGGGCACAAGTCAGCCATGGGGAAAAGGATTTGGCAGAACGAGGAGCAAGCAGCAGAAGCAGCAGAGCCTGCTCAGCCAGCAGCTCCAGTCCTTTCAGCCGCATGGGCAAAACGGTTTCTCCCAACGGCAGAGCAAGGTTTCCCGCCATACACCTGGATCTACCGCACCGTCACAGCGCCGACACCTTCCCTGCCCACGCTGTGCACTTGCAGTTTGGAGCACACTTAACTTTCCTCCGTCACCAAACAAGCCAAGATTCATGGGTGGGGAAGACACATCCGCCCTCAGCTTCTTCAGTTTAACGGCCGTGTTTGAAGAATCTTTACTGTTACTCCGCTTAACCCCACAGCGATGCGCTTCCTGGGGAGCTCTGTGTTTACCAAAACTGCTGCCTCCCTGTTGGCAGCCGACACTATTGGCCACCTCCATCTTCAATCACACTGGCTTCGTTAAGGACCTACAAATGCTAGCATGTGCTGGGTCTTTGGATTGATTTGATCCCAACAGGGCGGTGTCAATTTTTATGAGCCATCACTGAGAAGACTTCAGGGAGTATTGTATTTGTGCTATTCCATAAAAATACTCATCTGTATTTGTTATAAATGCTGTTTCTGTGGAGTTCTTATTGAATTACTGTTTTAACAGTGCTGTGATTTAGTACATTTAAAACAAGACAACACAAGACTCTAGACACCCAATTTAAAACTCAAGGAAGTGATCTGCAGTTTGTCAAAATCGTGCAAAAACTAATAATGCAAGCCCCAAGGCTGTCGCTGTGCTCCCTCACACTCACAGGACTAGGGAGGCACGACCCCTTGCCGACAGATACATCTATTAATAGAATAAAACTGACAGCAACACTTCAAGTATTTTTTCCACATGATTAAGAGCATTGCATGCAAATATTTCCATAAAATGATATAACAAAACCTTAATCTGATGAAAGCAACCAATTTTAACAGACTACACCCCAAGCTACAAAAGATTGTAAAACTTATTCTTGTCCATAGAGTAGATAGAAACATGCTCTAAGTTCTGTCCATTACCTGTGGTATCCCAAAGGATAAGAAAAGTGGAAAAATGAAATTATTACTCCCATAAATTCACAGTGCTGGAGAGCACTGAGGGAAATTATAACGGCATTAAAATGAATGACCACCATCAAAATGAAGAGATTACCCAGGACATCACAAGTTTCAAAACTTCCTTCAAATCATGACAGATAAGGGACATCTGGAGGTTGCTAGCAGAGTCGCTGGACTTAAGAGGTTGAGAACTGTGTTTCTTACAGATCCCAGTTACCAGGAAGGAACTGCTGCGCATCATCAAAGCAGTCATCTGCAGCCCATGATAGCCTGAGACACTCCCACCCAGACCGACACTGGGTTTCGTTCAATAGAAAAGGGAAACGGTACTCTGTTACCAAGGATTGATAATAACCTCTCCCAGAAATGTGTATGCGTACTTCAGCCTTAGAGGAAACGGAATTTCTTTATAGTCAAAGACACATAAAGGCAAAATCACACCATACAATATATCAGATGCAATACACTAGACACCTCTCAAAGGCAGAGGACACATTCACCATGAGTCAGCTGGGTACTACAAGGAGCCTTCTAACTCTTTAGAACCCAGGCCACTGGCATCAAAAACCCCAACTGACAGAAGTTTGCAGCAATCAAGACCAACATTTTTCAACACCACAAAGCACCTACCTACCTAAAGGAAACCAACCAAACCAAACCAACCCCACCAGCTTCTCGACTTAATGGAGACAAAAGTATGTTACATTTAATTTGTATTATTCGTGCCAATTTTCTGTGGTGTGAAAATGATGCGGGAAGAAAGAAATTACTTCAGAGGAATGGGCTTTGACTGGAGCAGTGGTAAGGATCAAACACGTCAACTCAAAGCAAAAAGACTCTATTAAGAGGTCAGTATGTCCAGATGAAATAATACCAATGTAAGCATTAAGACCACAAATGAGAGAAATATTGGAGATGCTGCTATAAAACCAGACCAATTTAAAAAAACGATCTGTCTTCACATGTAGAAAGGCTACTAAATTGAAGTTCTTAGAACAGATTATTGAGCATTTATTATACTGTGATCTAATAATGTACCTGGTGCCACGTGAAAGATTGTCTCCCTTCAGCAAATTAAGAACTGATCTCTTACACATTAGTAGCTGCAACATAACTGACAGCTTCTCACAGGAAAATAAACTGCCTATTATAAGATACACTGATTAAAAAAATGGACTGTTTTTTCTATAATGAAATTAAAATATCACATTCAAGTCTATAGAGGGTAATTTTCCCAGTACAACTTGTTGAATGCTTAGAAAGAACATGATAACCTCAGAGATAATCCTCCAAATGTACCAAATAATAGAAGACATTTGCTTTGGTTTCTCACTATCAAACCAGGCCAGTCTTCCAGTTTAATAAACTCCTAAAGGTCAACACCTTTAAAAAAATTAGGACCAGTAACTAACTGACCCATTTGACCATTCTCTAAAAGCAACTGGCAAATTTATTCCTCTAATAGTGAGAAATGTATTTCAGGTACTGGAGCAGTGATTTGTAAAATGGATCCAAAAAAACCTCCCCAAACAAATTGTTTCAAAGACATTGCAGAGGACAGTCAAGCATGAAGAGAAGATAACCTTCCAGATTCGCACGTTAAAACCTTCGTGCGTGCAAGGACCACAAGACCTAGATCACACCCATCCATAAAACTGAAATGAACAAATTCAGGAGCAGCTCCCACACAGGAGAGGGTAGACAACCTCTCTGGGGTTCCCTACAGAAAGGGCTGAACTGGGGGTGCAGCTGAATCTCGGGTCAAAATGCTCTCCCTCCGCTGGAATCTCTGTCTTTAACACTGCTAACAAGGCTATCTACTCAAACACTCCCGTGCTGGCTCTCTGGCTGTCCCTCTACCTCTTGGAAAAATTCTCTGATAAAAGTCCAGACAGTTACCGTCGTTCTCCTCCTGAAATGACTCAAGTCCTTCCTTTGTTCTGTTGCCAACTACACAATGAGCCCAAGAGACAAGTACCCAACACATAAAACTTGCTGCCTGCTTTGCCTCCTTGTTGCTTCCCCACCTCTAACCTTAATGAATAGAACTAACCCAACAGACACGTAACTGACAAAGCAGGGCAAGTTCTCCCCATTTCTGTTCACTCTGCTATCTTCTGCCTCGCCTGCTTGTTTCAGGGGACTGTCACATCTGTACAGAGATTACTTTTCCCCATATTCTGTACACAGGCTGCATAACACTGCTTTCAGAAAATAAAAAAATTGAAGCTAACAGTGAGCATGTGTGTATGTGAACGTGCATGTTGAAACACCTCCCATATTCACACACTGCAGGGCAGATTTATCAGCCAAGATCCCAGATACAAAACACTCATCTCTCTATGGTCCTTGAGCCAGAAAAGCCATGAAATTCAGTGGTCAGAGACCACAGACCTCAGTCCGTCTCCTCTTACCTGGGATCGTGGCATTCACGGACTGGTGCTGGATCACGGTTGCTAAGAGGTAAATAATTAAAGAACTCTCGGAGATTAAGTAAAGCATCTATATCGTTCTCAAAGGCTCTGTGTGCAACTCCTGGAAAGACACAGTTAAGCAGTTGTTGAAGTTATTTTGCAAAGTTTCATTTTCAGGTATGTACCAATAAAGATACAAAGAAGTAACAGCAAGAATTTTTAAGCCTAGCTACTAACAATCCAGAGTTTTAAGCCACCAAATTTGAACAGCTAAAAATATCTAGAAAATGTGCAGCTGTATCAGACTTCCTAATTAAGAGGTCTGGACTGTTGATCTCATATATAAAATAACGTAAACTGGTTTATCAGCTATGACAGACCTAGCTGGATCTCAGCCTTCTGGAATTCAATCCAGGCTATTGTGCTGCACTCAAGCTTTGGACACAAGTTCTTTTATAAAGGCTGGATCTGAGCAGCATCTCTGTGTGTGGTTTTGGTGCATCATCAGTTCAGTTTAGACAGTATTTCAGATCCCATAGTCCTTCTGAGCCTCAAGAAGTTTCATAAGTCAACAAGTTTTTCCAGAGGAGAGGAAAAAAAAAAACCAAACAAACAAAAGAAAAGGTGCTTCATCTCACATTGCCACTCAGTTTACAGTTAAGAAGTTCAATCAGTCATGTTAGTAAGCAAACAAGGGATTGTTAAGAATCTTTCAACCCATGCAAATTTATGGACAACAAACAAAAAACCTCAGACCACCCCAAGCCTGCTTTGCTAAGCCCTGCCCTCTGACAATCTTCCCACTTCTAGAATCTTTTGTGGATTTACTATTTTCTCTTCCAAATTCCATAACTCTCCCACACTCCCATTTTTCCTATTTTGTTTCCCATTACTAAAAAGGACCAGCAAGAGAGCCTTACACAGAGTGAGAGCCTGTGCTTAAGGAGGGTTTTATCACTTAGACTCAAGTGACACTCAGGAGTACAAAAATCTGCATTAGACAATCAGCTGTTTAGCCAGAACAACCATGTCATTTACTTTAAAGAATGGTTAGTACATTAATTGAACAATCCAGCTCTCACCAGATACAGCAGTGTGTGTCTTCGCACCCCCAAGCTGCTCTTGGGTGACATCTTCGTTGGTAACAGACTTAACTACATCTGGGCCAGTGATGAACAGATACGATGTATCCTGGGGGAGGGGAAAAAAGCAAAATGGCACAGTAAATGCCAGACCCAAGCTGAAAAAGCACCTAAGGAAAAACCACAGTCTTAGAGACTTTCCCCACAATAAGCAAACAGTAGAATACAGGCAAATTTCTTTAAAATTCTTCATTCATTATATTAAAAATCCACAGAAAATGCAACTATCCACATTTTTGGGGGGAAAGTTATTCTTGACTTTTCATTAAAAATAACCTTTATCCAAAGCAGGAGAACATCTCAAAAAAAGCCTTCATGTGGGGTCAGTTTGTGTCTGATCAACATTACCAGCAGCAGGTTGGTATATACTCCACCCTTACCTTCACCATGAACGTGAAATCAGTTAAAGCAGGCGAATACACAGCTCCACCAGCACAAGGACCCATAATGAGGGAGATCTGAGGAACTACGCCAGAACACAGAACATTTCTCTGTAAAAGAAAAAAAGAGACATCTAGTTTTACCAAAAAAACTGCATCCTTAAGTCTGTGCACAGATTCTGCAAGAATTCACAAACAGGAAAGGACGGCTTGCTTTATTTACTGGGAGACAAATATCTGGAGAGAACGTCTTGATGCAAACAGACCCAAAATAATTTTGTTCCTACTGTTTTGCTTCTTTCTGTCCCCATACAATTGATTTCATACACCATGCAATGACTGCAAAGGAAGATGGAATGTGCAACCTCCACAGATGCTGCAGAGGCAAAAACTTCACTGAGCCTGGAGTGGGAAGAAGTGTACGTATCTGAAATTTGAACATATAGGTACACTATCGCTCAGAGGTAGAAGTAAGCTTTACTAACCAACTATGGCAAATATTCTTTTAAATTCAGATTCCTGCGCCAGCTTGAGTTTTACACAATGGTGAACTACTGCTGTCCACCAACACGGATGGCATGTTGTCCACACAAAATGTTTACATTGCTCACCGCTCAACTGGATTACAGTGACTTCTGTAACTGTTCAACTGCATCATCCCAGATTGCACTAATCTAAAAGACTGTCAGCATCTGACTAACTTGTCATCCCACCTGCTCGCATTCCTACTGAAAGCACAATCATCAGTTTATGTTTTGTGTACTTACTTGAAAACTGTGTGGTTTGGTAGGCATAGAAAATAATGTCACTTCAGTGAAAAAGTTATCTGTAGCATATCTTTGGATTTTCATTGGATCCCAGTGTTCTACAGGGCTCAGCATTACTCGTTTAACACATGGATAAATGGAACTAAGAGGCACAGTAATTTGCCCAAAGTCAATGCAAGAATCAAGAGGACAGTCCAGGTCTCATAAGCCCTCATATATACTGCTTTATCCACCAGGTAACACTGGCTGAAATAGGATGATGATAATCTAAAAGTTTACTTACAAGCACAAACTTAAGAAAGATTTTGTCCATCTTTGTGGATGCCAAGCTTCCTGGTCCTCCAGCAGCTTACTTACCAAAAATATATCTGCGTAGCCTGCCAAGGACTCCACTCCCTCCTGAATACGGGCTCCTCCAGAGTCATTCAGCCCAATCACGGGTGCTCCAACCATGGCAGCTTGATCCATGACCTGGTGATGAACACACACTCCCTCATTATTGACCTAGCTAAGCTAAAATCCCAAAGCAACCAACCCCCAAAATGTGTACATCCCCTAGAAAAAAAAAATCGGTACGTGCCAGAATTTGAACTGCCTACATTGCGCTCAGCTTCTCCTTTATTTGTATCAGCTATCACAGCCACTAACTGCTTACTGAGGTATCATTTTTGACTCTTCAGACTGGAGGCTAAAAGATACACATTTAATCCCTCTCACGACCTTTAATATTAATCTGCCTTACCAGCTGTGCATCTCCATACTCGCACTGCGTTATCCAAACCGCGTGCTAAGTGACACAATCACAGGAGTTCGGACCAGGGAGGCCCAGTCTATCTCTGTTCACAAGAGTCTCAACTGCACCTTAAGCACTCCCTCATACACGTCTCCTCTGATCTTAAACGTTTATTGCAGTGGCGACTGTGTAATCTCCCTAAGCAGTATATTCTAATGCTTGATTATCCTTCTTAGAGGTTCTTTGAGAAGACTAAACTAAATCTTCTTCCCGAAAATTTAGAAAGATTACTTCTTTCTTGATATATAGTAGACAGGGACAGCAATTAACTCCTACTTTGCCTGCGCCTTCATAAACACTTAACGTACTTCAACCTTCCCTTCGGTCTTCTTTCCCTTCATGTTTCTAGACCAAGCACCATCAATTCAGTCATGCTGTTCTTTGCACATCCCATTTTCTACATCTCTGATCATTTTAGTTACTTGCCTCAAGGTCGCATGCAATACTCCAACAGAGGCTTAAGTGGGAGGACTGAATTCCTTACAAAAAATAACCCTTATTAGATCCCAGTGAAATATTTGCCATTTTTATAACACTACAGCACAGGCATGTTATGTTAAGATCTGCTTTAGCTTCTAAATAATTTTCTGTAAAACTACACATTGTCAGTCAGTCCCCATTTTGAATTTCGAAGTTGCTTTTCCCTGCCTGGCATTAGCCCTTTCAATCGTTGTTAAAAAACTATATCTTATTACAGATAATATTTAACTTACTAAGATTTTTAAAACTTCAGCCCTGTCTTTCAGAGTGCTTGCAGCATCAACTTTGAATTTTGTCTTGCCTAGAAACGCAGTAACCATTCTCGGTTCCATTCAAATTAACAGTATCTTAGCAGTACCAAGACTACAGCCTAAACACCAGTCGGTGATAGCCACCTCTCCGTAGTTCTAAAGCTTATTCCTGCTTGCAGTCATTCAGTGTAAAACAGCGGTTCTTCACGCTTTGTGCCTGGGTGTCCATGGAAAAGCTGAAATATCGCTGTGGCAGACACACGTATACAATCTCACATTTAAAAAGCATCTGTGTGGATTGCAAACAGAGGCTCTGTGAGCCACAAGTGACCTCACTTGCTTATGTGAACGTTACACAAGGCATTATCAAATGTCTTCATAAAAATCATTGAGTTGACATTTCTTCCTAGAAAGCCTGTTACCCTACCAGGACAGGTTAGTGAAGCAAGTTCACTGACACATTTTGATGTTTCCCAGGGCCTTGTATACAGAATAATTATTTATTTCAAGGTTTTTCCGGACACTGAAGTTCTTCCTAAAACACACATCAATATGCACATTCAGGCTACTGAAAATGTGTTCATATATTACGACCAGATATTTTTTTGCCTTGCCAGTATTTGTAGGTAACATTTCAGGATTCATTCTCAAAAACACTTTTCTTCATCTCATGGACTCAACAGTTGTTGTGAAATACAACATCACAGATGCACACATAGGCTTTGAAGTCCTCCTCACCACAAGTGGGCAGATACTACTCTCGAAAGAGCCACATTGAACCTCTGCTGCCTCAGGGAAACCATTACAGGTACTTAATGTGGTCTGAAAGACCACAAGGCTCTTCTGCAAAAGCAACAGGCAATCTACAGCCCAGACCCACCTGACTTGGAGCTTTGCTGCAAGATGCCAAATATTGCTGCTTCTCTGCAACTCCAGGAAAAAGTCCCAAATGGGAAATGATTACCACCAAAGGGGCAGATCTCCAGGGAAGTCTAGCTAAGGGAGAGCAACTTCATTTCCACGTTCCATGGCATTTTACACCCTTTAAGCCACCACTAAGCTTTGCAGGAGCCAAGACTGTCTCTCAGATCAGATTTCTACTTCCCAGAACTCAGCCCAATAAGAACAACTAAGAGAAGTTGTTCACACGACTCAGCCAGCCTTTTTTGAGCTCGCCACTGCCCAGGCTGCAGCCTCAAAGACTCTGAGCCCCAAAGGAATTAATGCATCCAGAGCCTTCAAACTCTGCAGGCCACTACTGACATTGATGCCAACCAAGACCAGAACCAACCAGGAAGGACCAACATTTTTTTCTAGTTCTGCTACCAGCGTTCTCCCTGCATCTTTAGAAGTAAGAGATCAAAAAACCAGCAGAAAGCATCCCAGTACCAGCACTTCAGTACCACTACATCTCTCCCCAACACAAAGAGACATTGCAAAGCTTCAATGTGAAAGGGTAATATCAAGTCTTTCCCAATATTAAGACTTGGTAAAGCCAAGTAGTAGTTATCCAGCCCACAGTCTTTGTGTTTTCTAGTTTTATACCTTCTCACTGCTGAGGAGCCTATGCCAAAAAGTAGTTCTGGAGAGAAAAGGAGAAAAGGCCTTGCGCACCAAAAACCTTGTTTCTGATTCCACAGCAAGAAAATTCAGGAAGCTTTCACCAGCCCACACCACTGAACACTCATGCAAGAAAAAGTTTTGTCCTCCCCACCCCTGGGATTCAAACACCAGCTTTTCCAGCGAGACAAGCGGACAAATGAGAATAAACAGCCACAAGTGCCTGATAACAGAAGCTCTGAGTATCAAGGTGACCTCCAAATTGTAAAACTGTTTATCTTCAGATTGTTTACTTGCTACATTTGCTTTTTATAAATATTACACACTTTCACATAGCACTGTTTATAGTCAAGTCATCTCACATTTCTCCAGTAGACAACAGCTAGTTAATTTACGTTTGTACTTTGCCAGTCTCTCTTGTCTTTTGCAGCACAGCACAAAAGGCAACTTAATACACAGTTTGTTTAAATTACTTGGAAAAGCTCTCCCATACTTGAAAAGCTTCCAAAGGGTACCTCTCTGCTCACCTGTGCTTTAACATCTTAACTGCCATGAGGAGACAGGTGTTTTCAGGTTACCATGACATATGCCACAATCCACCACAGTCAGTCATGAATAATTTTTTCCAAAGTCATTAACACAACAGATCGGGGGAAAAAAAAAGGATGTTGACAATTTTTTGTTTTATTTTCTCCTGTGAAGCATTACCTTGCAGATCTTCTGGGCATGAGCGCCAGATAAACTGCCTCCAAATACAGTAAAATCCTGGAGGGAAAACAAATTTTCAGATTAGGTAAAGAATCACTTCAGTAAGATGTGGCACATAAACAATATAATCCTAAAACGCTCTATATTTGGTATGCTGCTCCAAAACACCCCGACTCCCTTACTGCAGCCTACAGATCAATCCTGTTCAATCCAAGCCTCCTCCATAAGCAGAAGGATCTTCTGCACTCATTTGCTATGTTTTGGATTCTGTGTTAAAATGATTCTATGTTATGTGGATTCTATGTTAAAATCACAAACTTACTATGTCTCATTTGCCTTTTTTTTTTTTTTTTCTTCACAGAACCATTCTCTCTTTCAACAAAGGTATGTTCCTTTTTTGTGGACATTATCAGTACTGGAGCAGTCTGGAGAAACTTTACCTGTGAGGATAGCCTCACTGCAATGGGCAGCAGCACGATATGCCTGCAAACAGGCAGAAATCAAAAACTGAAAATACACCATCGTTCTATACTCATGAGTTATGCTCCAAGAGTTGACTGTTCTTTCATGGGTGCTGCAGGGACTATGTCAGCCAAAACTGACTGCTGGTGCTACCCCTGGGGCCGAGCAGTAAGATCTTGAACAAGCATTGACACCTACTGGCACCAATAGAGCCCAGAGACAAATTCTGGTGAGTTTCTCTGACGCATTCCCACCACGTCTTACTCTCAAAGAAGCCCTAAAAGCTGCGTGGACAGAGAACAGCATGACTGTGACCAGTAGTTGGACGAAACAGGGAGGAACATCGCAGGTGGCAGCTCGACTTGGAGGGCAAAAAGGTCTTTAAATATATATATACATATATATATATAAAAAGAGGTGTATCATGAAGGGGCACATTTAAATTCTTTTAATATAAAAACCGCCCTCTACTTGTGTTCTTCTAAAATGAAGGTCTGTGTTTGGCTCCTATCTTATGTTCACGCCCACACAACAACATCGTTCCTTGGAAGAACTACATATCCAAGACAAAAAGGCAGGGTGTACGATTTGCTCCAAGGTCACACAGCAACAATCATTTTGGCCATGACAGCAAATTGAACAAAGGCTGCTTTGTGGCCCAGAACAGAGCAGCAGTCACCAACAATCTGAAACGCAGCCTTTCTTCCACTGTGTTAAGACTAACCAAGACAAATCTCCACCTATGGTGTGTCCTCTAAAATATTTTTATTTTACCATTAGAAGCTAATTTTAACATAAAAAGTGTATTTTATGTATCTATTTATACAC
>Ga0181612_167904_pt1 | contig 17059 bp, 8 predicted proteins | sample HoacroProtozoa21_FD_119630 | JGI IMG/M metagenome (GOLD analysis project Ga0181612, IMG submission 119630) | Hoatzin crop microbial communities from Cojedes, Venezuel. Combined Assembly of Gp0051906, Gp0051904, Gp0051908
AGCATCTCGAGCACCTCCTCCCCCTCCTTCTTCACTGACCTTGGTGTCTGCAGAGTTGTTTCTCTCACATTGTCTCACTCCTCTCTCTCAACTACTGTCTCACCACAGTTTTTTTCTTCCCCTTTCTTAAATATGTTATCGGAGAGGTGCTACCACAGTTGCTGATGGGCTGGGCCTTGGGCAGCAGCAGGTCCACCTTTGAGATGGCTGGCACTGGCTTTATCAGACATGGAGGAAGCTTCTCACAGAAGCCACCCCTATAGCCCCTGCCGCTACCAAAGCCTTGCCATGCAAAGCCATAACAGGCCTTGATCACATAAAAGAATGTCAAGACAGACAGTCCAGTGGTTTACCTGGCTTTAGAGCCTCCAAGTATATAACTTTCCAAGTTTCATTGCAGAATCCAGTCTTTTTCTTTGCAGCTATTGTTTGCGAAGTTACACACCTAGTTGAAGTTCTTTAGATTCTTGTACAGTCAGTACGTAAGTATCCATAAAAAAATATTCATTTCCCCTCATAGACATCTGTTGTAGGACAAGATGAATCACCACCGTAGACTCCTCTACAAGATAGCATATTGTATAACATAACATTCATTGTAGTTTGATTGCAGTTTCATTACGGATTCTGTGTAGGTTCATCTACACTGTGGAAGGCCAACACCACATGTGCAGTGAATCATGGCCTCATGCACTGTCAGCAGCACTTCAGTACAGCCACTGCACAGAACAGGACTGTCTTCCGAAGGACGCCATGGGATTTGAACAACTCCTCTAAGGAGACACAACCAAAGAGAATGACCACACCTCACAGGCAGAGTAGCCAAATGATATCTGTAAACCGCAGAAGCGTTGTGGCTCCACCAAGATGACGATCCTTTGCCTGAGGACATTTGAGAGTAAAGCAGAAAGGACATGATATAAAGTATGAACGAAATGTGGTGGCAACAAATTGTTTAGAATTCACAGTAACATCTCCGAAAGTGACCGGTGATTCTAGATGTCTCAGCCTTTGGGTAGCCAACTTTGAGATGCATACTAGGAAATCATAGCATAGAAGTCATACCTTTGGGTAGACAAAACCAGCACTGCATAGACTAACCACCAAAAACTGGTTGAGTCAAATCCCTCCCTACTTTGAGAACCAAAAAGTATCTATTAACTTGGTTCTATTTCTTTTTCAACATTAATGTGACTGAGGGAATTAATATTTTATTGATGGTTACTTTGATGATTAAATAATACGAGTATGCTATCTGGATTTCATAGATTGCTTATGCTTTGGGTGTCAACAACTCGAATGTCGACACTGGTGAAGGTCTTCAGACCACACACTGCTTCGTAGCATATTGCCATATAAAAGAGGTGTTTGTTTTAGAAAAACGCACATTTCCTATGTGTGCATGTGGAGTATTCCCTCCTAGCAATTTATTTATTTGCAGAAAGAAAGTTCTTTTTAAAGCCTTTGCATTACTGATCATAGACTTATCAAGTGTTAATTATTACAGAGGTTTTTCCAAGAGAAGGGCAGAGGAGGAGACATGCTTTCCATATCTCTGCTCTACATTAAAGATTTCTGGATTTGTAATATTGAGCTTATTTAGCTGCTGCTTCTCGTCAAAGATCTCAAAGGAAATACTAATACTTGTTAGATCACTTTACTCTGTGGAGAGGAACTATGATTTCTTCCTTAAAAGAGCACCTAACACTTACACAAGATCTAACACGAAAGTATTGGAAGAAATTTGAATATTATTACTGGATTTTGGAACACTCATCTGTTCAAATCACTGATCTTTATCTCCTGGGTAATCAGTATAAATATGTATTTACCTACTTATTCTTTTTATTCCACGAACATACTGCCAAGTCCAAAAGCATTGTTCCTAAGTTCTTTTTTCTGCCCAGGAAAGACCTCAAATTGCATTACTAAGCATTTAGTCCTTGCAGTTGATTGAATTAAAGATTGACTGAATGTTAAAAGAGTATATTGTTCTTTCGAATTATGACTTTTCTTCTGAATTTACTAAAAATAATGAAGGTCAGCACTTACACCTTGTGCTTGCATAGTCACCCAATTTGCACAAGTACTCTCACAAGTGTTGGTGCCATACTGCCCACAGAAAATTCAGCCACCAGATGAAGAGTATGAGCTAAATTTGGGCTACCTTCCATCAGTGGTTTTCCATTTTTAGTAAAATACTGCGAAGACTAGAAGCTGACAGAATCTTGAAACACAAAACATTGTTGTCTGTGTTGTACCTGCTTTAGGGCTCCTCAGGAGACCTAGGGAGAATTCTCTTCATTGATTCCTTGCCATTACTGAGGGATAGCTGAATGATACAACCCTAATTTCCAAGTGGTAATTGGATCAAGCCCCATCTTTCTCAAAGACTGAATTAGAGTGCAGGAGCCACCACAAGACCTGTGTTGCTCTGCTCTGCAGCAGAACACAGAAGCACGGGCCAAAGGGCCTGAAAGGTATAGAAGAAGCATTTTTAATCAAAACTTGCAGAAATAATTGAATTAAACCCATCTGTATATCTTTAGAAGAAGAATTTTGACATGATTTTAATACTTACATCCAGAAATAAGTTGTTCAAAAGGAAGCAAAAAACCAAACACCCGGAAGTGCTAGGGGTGGGAGGTCTGCAATAAAAATGAAAAAACATGCAGATGCCACTGTGCACATACATGCACACACTTCCTAAACTGAGCTGCTCCCTAAAAGAAGTTTCAGAGATTCCAGGGAGACCTCTTCCTGCACTGGGTGTCCACGTGCTCGCTGCTGCTACATATTTTTAATCTGAAGGTATTCAGATATCATCATGATAGGTTGGAGGATAAAACGCTGAGACAGATGGAAGAGAGAGACACCGTACTCACACAGGACATGGTTTGCTGAAGTGAAGCGTGGTTATTTGTTGTCTGAAAAAAATTATACTTGACCCAGTTTAATTAACTGTGGGTTGCGGTTCAACATTTGAAAATTGGTTACTAAGAAATTACACTGCTTTAAAAAAACCACTATAAAACAATCCTTTTTGTGGTCTGTTCTCAAAGTAGCAGGATAGATTAAGCCACTCAAACATGTGTACTGTATTTCCTTAAAGCAGGCGGCATTTGAGCACAGTTTCATTCTTCATGGGTAAACTCTCCTTTCATGCCTACATGGCTGTCTACTGTAGCTGGTGAAAGAAAGCGGTTACTTAAATCTTTATTCCATGAAACTCAACTTTAAAATTATGCTTATGTAGAGCTTCAGCTGACAGCTTTAGTTAACAAAGTGCTTTAGGAACACATCCTAATAAATGCAAGTGACTTTCACCATGAGATCTATCTGTGACTGGTCACAAGACACAACCCTATAAAAAAAAAACAACATCTTCTGATCAGTGTCAGTGTGGGTCAGTTGTTGACTAACAACAACTCTACATCTGAGTCATGCTGGCAATGATCAGAAGTCGTAAGCAGCATCAGGTTGTTTTGGTGGTCTTTGCAGAGGACAGCAAAGAAAGAGTCACATCGTGAGCTCTAAGTGGTCGCATCAGACTTCAGTCTTGGCTCTGAGGACTGGAAGGGTATAGAAGGGGCCTTGGGAAGTTTCTGAACCTGTTACAGCCACACCAGTTGACTCTTCACTGCTGATCAGCTCTTTTTGTCTCTGCATTGATTATCAGATAAAGGCCAGATTTCAGAGCACCTGTTCCATTTTTTCTCTAAGTCACAGGACCCCAGTTTCGAATACAGTTCATCACAGACTTTGTAAGCAACAGGACCACGTAATGCAGGCAAGGAATCCATTTGGGAAAATAAATGAGACTAACTGGGTAGGTGTAAGAAGAACAACTGGGTCTGATACAGCCTGACATTACTATTATCACTCAGATGTGTTTTCTCTCCAGGGATTTCCATTCCTGAACAGTAGAAAGGGTGGAAAGCATATGTGTTGGCACAGCTAAGGCAGTCACTGGAAACTTTCGTGAATATTAGGCCAGTGCATTTTTTAAAATATCACAACTCCCTGAATCCATTTAGCTGTGGACTCTGAGTCAACAATTCACTATGCTTGGGAGGGCAGCAAGTTCTGTCTGCATATCTACAGAGTCCTGAACGTTTATTTCTTTTTTGGGCAACCTCATCTTTAATAATGTTCCCAAAACAGCTGTTCTGATCAACTTAATGGATTGGTTGGATGCTAAATGACATATTCTCTGCGGAGTTATAGTACTTTCTAGCATGGCTAGGCACAGATTCTTTATACTGGAGCTGCTAAACGGATGTCTTTTTTTCCAGAAGCTTAGAAAGCAGCAAGTGGCAATTTTATGTCCAGAATCTCGTGTCAATTCTAAACACTGGCACGAGGAAAAATATCTGGATCAGACCAGAAGAAGTGAGCTGTTGATGGGGCAGACTGCCACATGAGAAGGAAAATTCCCTAGTTGGCAGGTATTTTTAAATCACTGAATTAGTTCGGACTTAAGTGATGGTAAACTTGAAAAGATAGCAATTTTAAGTGCTTTTGAGAAATGAAATACAGTGTTTACCAGGAACTCCTAAACATATCTTATAAAAAAATAATGGACTCCTAAAGTTACAAAATATTTATTGTTATGTGGCTATTACTAAAGCATCCAAGCCTAGCTTGTCAGTCTCATGCTAGTCTGATGTAACTTTATGAGATAGTTCTTATGAATTAAACTTTCCCTGAGACTTTAGCTTTATCATGGGATTCTGGTCCAGTTTTATCCAAGTTTGAATATAAGCTCATTGAAGGGTGTTCAATGCAATGAGGATTCTCGGGGGATTTATTTTGTGGGGATGGGATTTGCTCCCCCAGATAAGAAGACCCTCTTCAGATCCACTTTCATTTTCCTTCCAGAAATCTTTGAAGGGTCAGGGGGAGTTTCTAAAAGAAACAGAGTCTACATCTGGTTGGTCATGGCCAAATACATACATGAAAAGTGCAGGAAGAAATGGTAATCCATTTTCGAACGCATTCTCTGAAAATGTAAAACAGTTGGTTGCTGCCTGGTATTCATCAATTTTTCTAGATGCTTTCATGTGTCACTGAACTCTGAACCTTTAAATTTAGAGGAGTTGGTCCTTTGCTTCTGTAGGGTCACTATTTTATAGCTATAGATGGTACCCTCCATCGAATAAGCTTTATTCTCCCTTTCCACAGCTACTAAAGACAGAACATGTCATTATGAGCAAGAATTTCAGATCTCTTATCTACCATAGGAAATGCAATTTGAAACCCCACTGTAAATGTAGGTGGAATGAGCTTTTCTGTAAGTCTGCAGTAGACTAACAAAGCTCAGGAAAAAAGCCCCTCTGAGATAAGGTCCAAATGCAGTTTCAAGATACGAATCTCCTTAGTGAGATAAGATTGCAACCAAATACATACTGGTATGAGATCAAAAGTAACTGCTCACTCATTTCTGAAAGCTTAATTCTAATCACAGATGCATAAGACACTTTCCTGTGGGTCTCTCAACTGAGGGTGAGGTGTGTTTGTAATCAGCAGGTTTTGGAAGGTGTAGAACAGTACACACCGCTGAATAATCTGATGTGGATAGTTGTCTTTAGCCATGTTAAATAAACTGTTATTCATAATAGCTTGACCTTGCAGCAACACTCAAGTGCCACTTTGTTTTCATGCCCTCCCCATTTTTTGATGGTATGTTAGCCAATTTAAAATGAGACTCTCTGCACTTGTATTGGTTTCTATTTCTATGCATGTTCTGTTTTTCTTTTTAATACCTACTAGTTGTGTTCAACTATGATGCCATTTCGAAACTTTCATATGGTTTAGGAGCCCAAAATAGAAATGTTATTTCTTATCGCAAGAGAGTAATGCTTTGCAAAGGTGCAAAGTTGGTAACTCTGTAGTTGTGGCTTTGTTGTACAGAGCTTCTGGATGTGTACTTCATCTTCAAACAGGACCAGCCTGAAGATTATGAGCAGAGTTCCCATTACAGCTCTCAGGGACCTTCCAAGATATGCAATGCTTCAAGCTTTTCTTGTGATGAGGGAACAGAGGGGCTATCCGCTGACTCCTCACTGGGAGACCCAAACCTGAATAGCTGCATGGGTGCATCCCCCCTCCATGCCCCAAACAACCACCTTCTTCTCCCCACACCTCTGGGTGGCGGCACTCCCCAAACTCAGCTCCCTCACCCATCTGCCCAGCTGTGCCTCTTGCAGGAACAGACAGGCTTCCTCCAGCGCTTGCTTGCCTTGAGTTCCTCACAGGTTACAGCCACCCAGCAGACTCTTGTCAAGTGTTTAGTACCACTGTAAAAGCCAATTCTAAAATTAACATCATGTGAGTGAGCCGGTGGCCACAGGGGTAGAGATAGGGTGAGGGCATGATGAAGTCAACTTGGCTTTGCTAAGAAACACAGAAATAGATGGGCTAGGGATTTGTCTTTTTGTTAAATTTCTTTTAAAAATATACTTCGTGTGCTGTGTTGTTTGTATATGCAGTTCTTACTGCAGGTGTATGTGTATACATACATGTACACGTGTGTATGTATACACACATATATCTATGACGAGACTGTTTAACTGCCAAGTTTTTAAATTATATTTTGTTGACAAAGATGAGGTTTGGCTTTTTTATAAGGGTTTTGTCCTTTGGCAGCTTCTGGCAAAGACAAGGTGGAAACTGCTTAAGCAGAAGGTGTGGCACAGTCCTTCCCAACTGTCTGTAAGACTGTCAGAGGGCAAAAGCCTGATATATTCTGTATTGCTCTGAAAATTTATGTCAAGAAGAAAAACCATTTCTCATCACTTTCTCCTGGTTTTATGAAGCTGAACTTGGCTGCACCTTCTCATGTGAATTTGGCTTGAATAATATCAATCATCACACAGAGATTGTTTTCCACTATTTTCCTTTGCTCCACTTCTACCTAGGTGCCTTCAGGCGGCACATTTTTCTTGTGGTACAGCACCTGTAGAGGAATGAGATTTCACTCTTGACAATCTTGGCCAGTGTTATTACCATTCATTTGCCAGTGTATTCATAACAAATATAACACTTCTGTTAGCTAACCCTTAAACCAAACCTGTGACCATCTGTGTGCAATAAATAACTTAACCAGGACACTTTCCACCTGACTGACTCTTTGGTTGGAAGAAGCAATTTTAACCTTTTTTTCCGCTTCTCACTTCAAATACCTCTCCTGTGAAAGCTTTTCCCCTCCGTTCCTGAGTGAATCAGAGTAGGCTGCAGAGGGATAATTAACTTCTGCCTGCCAAAATATCAGGTTATTCATAAATGGCTTTTCAAAATTTTACATCTGTTTAGTTCAAGGGCCCTTCCTTTGGGGGTGCCGCAGTATGGGAGGCACAGCAAGCCTACCACATCCCCCGCACATGTGCACTTCTGTCCTGCATTGGGATGGTAAATATTAGTCCCTGTGTCATGGGCCGTGGCACATGCTGGGTGGGACAGGATGGTCCTTCAGGGAAACAAGGATAAATGCAGTGGATCTGCAGTGGCACGGATCCCTCAGGCAGCTCATCACAGTGTCAGGGTAGAGGAGTTATAAGGGGTGCCACTCCACTGCCTGAAGTTGGATCTAACTCCTGGTGAAGAAATTTCTTGCCCACCAGAGAATGCGATCCTAGGTCTCTAGTCTCCATCTATGTTTTACAAGGCAGAAATTACAGGAAGTTCTTGGACATTGAATAACTTGGCCATTTCCCTTTTTTACAAAAAAATCCCCAAAACCTCTTATCATGTATTCTAATGAATCCCAAGAATCTGTTTGATTTAATGTCTGAAAACTCCCCTATGTATTTTTCTCTATGGCTGGATGGAAAATCAATATTAAGATTTTAGTTAGGTGAAAGTTGATTTCAGCTGGGGAGAATTTGCTGGAGCAAGATGTCACCTCTGAAAGATGTTTTATGTCATAGACAGAAAAACTTCAACAACTTCTTAAAGACAAAAATGCTGCATAAAATTTGCTCAACAGCAAAGCCAAACCTTTACTCCCATGCTTTATTGTAACTTCTGCATTTCATTCAGCAGCAATCTCAGCTCTAAACAATATTTCGTCCAGGGGACAATAGCCACAACGTTTTAATCAGACAAAACTGCTCCAGAGTTGACAGTATTTCTGTTTATATAAGGCATTTTTATTTTGAAATTATTATACACAAGCTCCACAATGCTTTAGATAACTGGCTGCATATGCTGCCTCATCTAACGTTTTAGCAGTACTGTTCCAGATGGCAAATGCACCCTGTGACAGAGTGAAGTTCTGAAGAATACGCATAACTGGTTTTAAAGCAAGTCATAAAGTAGCAACCTTTAATTTTTTACCAAATAATTTTAAGTGTTTCCATTCTGATTAAAGCAAGCTGAAATTTTGGGAAAAGTCAAGACTCTGATTTTTAGCCAGCTTCTGCATATACCCCCTAGATAAATCATGGTTGTCAAGGAGATGACTGAAGTTCACTCTAGAAATAAAGCTGCATTTACACCTTGTTGGGATGTAGTAAACATTGCTCAACATTTCTTAGAAGTTTTACATTGAAGTACCATATTGTAAAATTCTATAAAAGAACTTGTCTCTGATTTTATTAGGGGCCAGAGGCGTCTGACTTGAAGAAACCTATCAGTTCAATAATCATTTGCAGTTATATGCAGCCATGGTTCAAGAGACCGTCATTCACACTGCACTGATCTACAGGCACTTTCTGATATCAATAAAAAAATTCCAGATGGTTTTCCTCCTTTTACTGGGGGAACTACAGAACCACAGCAGTCTTTTCCCAATTGCCCCACCAGATAAAGGCTGTCACAAGACTTGTTGTCAAATTGGAAAGCCAGCACAGTATTTATAGCTTATGTTTTGGTATTATATTTTATACTGTAATATTCTAATTTATATTATTATCTGCTGTTTTAATCATCAGAGTTATTTATCATTCATTTTGCAACAGAGTTGAAGCATTTTAATTTGATGAATTACTTCATCAAATAGTGTGAACTTGAATTCTACCTTTTCCTTTCTTATTTTCTTTCCCCTGGAAGTATTTCAATGTGCTGTTATTGCTCTCATGGGAAAGGTGAGTTGGTAAGATCGTTGCTAGATGTTTCCTTGAAGGACATCAAAAAGTCTTGTTTCTATTCTGAAGCCAAGGAAAAGCATATTGCCCATGGTCATCAGGTTTTTGTGAAGTGGAATTGATGTTTCCTGGCCAGCCTTCATAAGGATTTATTGAAGTGGCAGAGGTGTGTGTCAGGATCCAAAGGCTGTAACTCTGCACAGCCCCTCTCTTAAGAGCTTTTGGGGCTGTGTAAAAGACATTCTTGAGTTTGGGATTTCTTTAAGTATCCTTATTTTCTTAAAATCCCAGAAAATTGCAAATATCAAACTAAAAGAATGTGAACTTTTAATGAAGCCATGTTGCCTGCAATAGAAAACACTACAGCTCAGGATAACCACGTAGCTGCCATTTGACTTCCATTCTGTCTATACATAATGCTAATCTTTATTTAGATGACAGCCCATTTTAATCTTCCTAACCACAGGATTCCAGATAAAAGGGGGCAGAGAAAGGGCGATGTGCGGAGAAAGACTCTGAGTTTCGTAGCGGACACTCCTGCTCTTAAGACCTCTCCCACCCTTGTGATGAGAGTTGAAAAATTCTCAGTATGAGGAGAAAAAAGGACTTCAAAAAGAGAAAGAGCCTGATTTAGGCCATAACACACTACCCTTCAGAACTACTGCTACCAGAGAGGTCCATCTGGATGGCAGAAAAGCAGCAGAGAGCTCTACAGATAGCGGTGATCTCTTGGCTGTTCTTTTAGCAGAGCTTTCTGTTTTACTGTCCGTAAAGAACATTCACAAGCAGCAATGCAGTGAAGCACAGTGAATTCATTGATTCATAGATGACAAAGTTTTACAGGTTCCAAGCAACACAGAAACACCAAGAAAGCCACAAATTACTAATAAAAAGATAGTAGGAGGTAAATTACAAATTATAGCTGTAACCACAGATATTGGATAATTACATTAAAACAAAAGTATTCTAGAATATGTGTCAGATGTACCAACTGCAATTGATTTCATTTTTTGTTTTCAATGAAATGCAATATGAATAAGGAAAGAGTGAATCAGTGAAGCTCTACATTCTCAAATTATTTTTCAGGTCACAGATTTTGTAACAGTGTACAAACCTTCTCTCTAATATTTTTAACTCATCATCATACTCAGTTGCCATTAATTCTATGAAAAACAGCAATCTGTTTTTTTCTGTGAGGAAACAGGTTAATATAATCTATATAATTCGCATAACCTGTATAACCTACATAATCTATGTAATCTGTATATAAACTATATAGATTTATCAATATCTTTATTAATCTAAAATAATAAGGATAATTTTCAAACTGAAGAAAAATCAGTCCTCATTCCTCATATAATGTTCTATGTTTGGTCAAATGATTGTGCTATTTCACCACTTTTGGGACAGGAAAACTTGCTTCCCAAAGTCTGTTTAGCAGGATAGGATGTTCTCCGTCTAGTACAGGGTCTATGCATCACTTGTTATGGTGTGTCTGGTAAATTGGGTTGGGTAAAATATAGTAACTGTGTTTTCAGCAAAAGGAAAACTTTGCAATTTTTTAGATGAAAAATGCAAATGTTCCTTTGCAGTTTGCTGTTCCCATTCCCAGTGTATCTGTGTGTGTGTTTCCAGTTCCCAACTGGGCACAGCTGCCTGGCTTGCAATAAATACCTTGATGCTGCTCTGGCTACACCTGGCTCCGGGTTTCTCAGCAGTGAAAGCAAACCTTGAAGTGGATCATCCTGAAGAGGACTGTTGCTGCCACGGGACACGGAGGAGTAGGGACAGGAGGCAGCTCACACCGAAAGGGGCAAAGAGGGAAGACCCTTGGGTGCAAGGAGCCAATAATTATTAACATCACTGCTGTGTCTGTACACCTGCTTCAAAAAGTTTCCTTCAACTTCCTACAACCCTGCAAAAGACTCAGGTTTTCTACTTCATCAAAATGTGATCTGAGGTTGACCCACTCTTACCACTTTGAAAGATCTGGAAATCCTGCATTTGTTTTCCAACAATAAGTAAAACAGGCTATGCTGTGCATCTGTGTGGTTTAGTAAGTCTTACTGTGTTTTAGTGTGACAGATCATGACTTTTTCTGAGGTCTTAAAAGAAAAATACTATCATTAAGCCTCAAAGAGTTTTTCATTTTGAACCTACCCATTTTCCATTGAAAAGACTGACATCTTTTTGTCGTTTAGGGCAGTATCAGTCCCTTCATTTGTCATGTAGAATTGGGGGAAAGGAGATTGATATGGTTGTTATTATTTGTATGCAAAAGAATGAAGGGGGGAAATAGAAATGGCATTACAAATGAATGTTCCACAATCCAGGTTACCCTGTCAAATAGCAAGGAAGCTGATGATGAAAACATCTCAAGGGATATGTCTTTCATCTTTAAATGCAATATGCTGTGCATCTCTGCTCTATTTAATGTTGATTACAGTGTAAAAGACGGCAACTGACCATCATCACTAGATCACAGCAGACACATGCACTGATCTTTCTGAACTACTTTTCTTGTCGAGTCCAAATGGGTCCATCATGCAAATGATGAAAAAAAAATATTGTTCAGAACTTTGAATGGTAATAGGAAGCTTTGCCAACTGACATCAGATGTCAGGATGTTTGCAAGTCAAAAAGTGATTTTGTACCCTCTTAAGATTGACAGCATGGAACATATTCAGAGTTCACTTCAAGCTCCTTTCCTGTACAATCATTCCCTAACTGAAATAAGGGAAACAATACACCCATCTTTTAAAAAGGGTAAACAGGAGGACCCTGGGAAATACCAAACTGTCAGACCCACCTCGGTGCCCAGTAAGATCACGGAGCAGATCCCCCTGGAAGATAAGTCAAGGCATATGGCTGACAGGGAGGTGGTTAGAGACAGTCAACATGGCTTCACCAAGGGCAAATCATGCCTGACAAATCTGGTGGCCTTCTACAATGGAGTGCCTGCATCAGTGGACAAGGAAAGAGCTACTGATGCCATCTACCTGGATTTCTGTAAAGCCTTTGAGATGGTCCCACACAACATTCTTGCCATGGAACTGGAGAGAGATGAGTTTGAGGGATGGATTATTCAATGGGCAAGGAATTGTCTGCATGGCTGCATCCAAAGAGTTGCAGTCAATGGCTCCATACCCAAATGGAGATCAGTAACAAGTGGTGTTCCTCAGGGGCCCGTATTGGCACCACTACTCTTCAATACCTTTCATAATGTCATAGACAGTGGGATTGAGTACACCCTCAGCAAGTTTGCAAGTGACGCTAAACTGAGTGGCAGAGTTCATGAGGGAAGGGAAGCCATGCAGAGGGACCTTGACAGGCTTGAGGAGGGGACCCAAGCGAACCTCACAAAGTTCATCAAGGCCAAATGCAAGGTCCTGTACCGGGGTTGAGTTTTTGGTACAGACTCGGGGAGGAATTAATTGAGAGCAGCTCTGTGGAGAAGGGCTTGGAAATACTGGTAGGTAAAAAATTGGATAGGAGCTTGCAGCTGGGAAAGCCAATCATACCCTGGGCTGCATAAGAAGAAGTGTGGCCACCAGGTCCAGGGAAGTGATTCTCCCGCTCTACTCTGCTGTCAATACACCCCACCTGGAGTACTGCATCCAGCTCTGGAGCCCCCAGAACAAGAAAGATGCGGACCTATTAGAGGAGGTCCAAAGGAAGGCCGCAAAAATGGCTGGAGGTGCTGGAACACTGCTCCTCCAAAGAAAGGTGGAGAGAGAGTTGGGGTTGTTCAGTCCAGAGAAGACAAAGCTCTGGGGACAGCATTCAATATATAAAGGGAGCTTGCAAGAACGACAGAGAAAGACTTTTCACCAAGAGCTGTTGTGATAAGACAAGACATAATGGTTTTAAACTGAAAGAGGCTGGATTTAGACTTGATATTAGGAAGAAACTTTTTACACTAAAGGTAGTGAGTAGATTTTTCATGGTGAGTCACCTCATCCCTTCCGGCGTTCGAGATCAGGTTGGATGGGGCTTTGAGCAACCTGATCTAGTGAAAAATGTCCCTGACCATAGCAGGGGGGTTGGACTAGACGATCTTCACAAGTCCTTTCAGACCCAAACCATTCTATGACCCTATGATTCTAACTCTCCATAGGGGATGCTCATCCAGTCATGCTGCTGGAGAATTTATGCTTCAATGATGCACAAAGATAATTCTTTTATAAGAATATTAGCTAAGTTGGAAGACCAATCATTAAAAACCTAGGAAATGGCAGAATTAATGTTGCCTGTGCAAGCTAATCTGGCTGGATAGTCAATGCAGTGCAGTTAATGATCATATTGATAGTGTACCACACACCCCATTTATGCTGCCAGAGTTATGGTGCTCATCTGATACGTACTTAATAGTCTCTCTGGTGCTTAATACATCCTTTAGCCATTTGTATGGCATGCTGCTAGAGTCCTGCTCTAAAAACATTGTTCCTAACTTATTTGTGGGCTTTTACTTCCCCATCACAAAAGATTATATTAACCCTACTTTAAAATGAGGATAACAAAATGAAAAGAGATGTCACACTAGGGCAGCCATGGACTGCCACACTTTGCATGGGACATGAGGCAGATGACTTGTTCACAGGTTTCACAGATGCTCAGTCAGCACGGGACCACCTCAAATGCAGGAAGCCAGTGTCTGCACCAGGTCAGAGGGGCATATGGCCCTGTGCGCGAGCCCAGCCTCCTCTGCAGACAAAATACCAGCTAGCACCAGTGAGCTCACCAGGCAGATGTGCACCCCTTCAGTTAAAGTTTTAATCCCAGCTCCAGACTGTGGACATATTTGTGGTTTTCACTGAGATTGTTAAACATTTTCTAACAGAGGCAAAACGACATGTCCAAAAAACATGTTGGTGAAACGTCCATTCCTAAGGACCAAAGCAATTCAGTCTGGGGTTGGTATCTCTAATGAAAACGTCTGGATCAGAAAGCAAGATCTGAAAGACTATAAACCAAAAAGCTTTATGGTAAAGTGTTGTGGGGTCCTTGCAATATAGGCATTGCTAATTTTATTGCGTAATGCATGAATATGATAAATAGTATTGCCATACATGACAGAATGGTAAAAGTGCTACAGTACGTAGAGGTCAGGCCTTTTGTTTGGGCAAAGGATGCTGACTCTCTTTACCTGCATACCAGCTGCTTAACTCAGACCGATCTCCAAAATGTTTCTTCGAAGGAAGCCCAACTTTTGGAGGGAAGCAGCAGCAACAGGAACACAGATTGGAGTTTAGTGGTCAGCATGATATTAACATCTAACTAACAGTAGCATATGGAGATAACTGCCTGATACCGTATCTTACACTAACAGAGATACTATTCTACAAGGGAAACTGTTCCAGGAAGCGTTTTGCCCCTGTTTTATCCTGGTGCTTTCGTAAGTGTATTGGTATGATACCAGGGTGATTTTGATTTCCTTGAAACATAGCAGTGAGAGGGAGGAACAATACTTTTTCCATGTCAGATAATCACTGTGTCTCACAATTTGTAATCTATGAAGGGCAAGGAAGAAACATAAGTGACCTCATGGGTAGGTGTAGAAGGCAAACGCTTGCCCCCTCTCTGTTGCATGACACTGGACATAGCCAATAGGACAAGAGAGAAGCGTTTAAGATATTTAGGCAGATTACTTTGATGCTTTTCTCCAAATGAGGGAGATTCTGTCTTGTTACTCAGTAAACTGAGTCTCACAGATGTGATTCACACTTATAATCTCTCTTCTTCTCAGGAAAACTCTGCCCTCAGATGCAGCCCCTGCAATCAGAGATTGTGCAGGTGGAGTGTGGTGCTGACTTCTGCCCAGTGGCTCCAGTATCCCCAGCTCAGGTAGTGACCAAACTATGCAGCAAATCTCTTCCTCTGTGCATGGAGGAAGTGGCTGGGAACGGCCCTCCTTCATGTGTCGCAGCCCGTTTTGCAGATCAGTGATGTGACAGGTAGTTTTGGGTCATCATGTCTCCAGTTTGCTCCAGAAAAAAGAGCTCTGCACATCTTTCTGGAGTCACAAAGATTCCTGGTCCTTGTACGAAACTGGATTAGATAGTGGTACAAGCCATCACAGCACAGGAAGGCATGGGCTATACTCATTTTCTGACTGGGATTACCATGGATCACATATTGCTTGCAAACTGCTTGAACACAGACAATAAAGAAAAGCTTCTTTTAAGATTATGGATGGAATACAAGTTGTCTAAGCAGTTTTGGTATTAATTTTTTTATTATTTGTGAAAGAGAAATATTTTTTCACTGTTCTGTCTGAAGCGTACAACGGTGTTTTTGAAGCTTTATGCGGTGTATAGAAGCAAATAATCTGGCACTTACAAAAGTTTTGTAATTGACCAACAAACTGCCAGGAAAAAAACATCATAAAAAAAAGAACATACTGAAAATGACAACACAGGAACAAACCATACACGCAAAATAGAAAATGAAAATCAGTGTTGGGAAACAGCATACTTTAGTTTGCAATATTAACCATCTTGGGATATGATATTTCCTATTTAAGTAATCCTTTGTTTTCTAAGTGTTACCAGACCTTTGGAATCTATATTTTATAGGGCTTAAAGCAAAGCGTGTATCTAAGAAGTGACAAAGCTTAACTTTAACCCAATATTTTTAAAGCTAGTGTACATTATTTTAAATTTTTTAATGTTTCACACCTTTTATATAAAAGTTCTTGTCTTTGTCTCACGTACACACACATACTCATAGTAACCTGCTCAAAAATCCCCAACTTTAAGAAACTGCATATCAAGCAGAACCTAAGTAAGGTTAGAAATATTCATTTCCTCAAAGACCAGAGAACAACTATTGCTAGGTGGCTTGCACTTCTTTTCTTACCATTCGTACAAAAGTAATGTTGGTGGTTTCTGGATTATTACTTTTTATTTCATCCAAAAGTCAGTCTGATGTCAAATAGATTGGTTGCCATAAAGTTCCAATCCTCAGTAAAAGAGTATTATTAAACTTTCTCTACATTTTTCCATTTAAAAATGCAGGAATCACATGTGCGACGAAGGTGCTGCACTTAAGGCAGAGCAGGTCATGCTACCTAATGTTTATGTTGCTGGACTCTTCCCAACAGAATTTTAGTGGTTTATAACCCTTTATAACCTTGCTTTTCATTGTTCTTGCTGTCTTGGTTATCCCTAAAGCCAGTTTTGCCATGCTCAGGGTCTGCATTTCTTTATCTGACCATTGGTGAGTTGTCTACAGCTGTGGGGTCTCCAGTGCCAGATGTTATTGCCCAGTCCTGAACTCCTCTGCACTTCATCCTGTGCCTCCACGTCCCCACTGTCATACCAGGCCTGTTTTTTCTCCGCATGACATCATTATGTTAGTCACAAATAAACCTTTCTACACAGAATAACTGAATGTAACTACTGCCTGTATGAAATGATGATTGTATCATTTACAGATCAGCAAATTAAAACAGATTTAAGACATAGAATCCCAGCATCACAGAATGGTTTGGATTGGAAGGGACATTTCAAGATCGTTGAGTCCGAATCTCCTACCCTGGGCAGGGACATCTTTCAATAGACCAGGTTGTTCAAAGCCCCATCCAACCTAACCTTGAACACTGCCAGGGATGGGGCATCCACAGCTTCTCTGGGCAATGTGTTCCAGTGCTTCACCACCCTCAAAGTAAAAAATGACTTGCTTATATCCGATTTAATCTACCCTCTTTTACTTACCCTTTGTCCTACTACTGCAGGCCCTAGTAAAACATCTTTCTTTGTCTTTCTTCTAAGTCCCCTTTTTATATAGAAAGCCCACAACAAGGTCTCCCTGAACCCTTCTCCAGGTTTAACAACTCCATCTCTCTCCACCTTTCTTTGGAGGAGCAGTGTTCCAGCACCTCCAGCCATTTTTACGGCCTTCCTTTGGACCTCCTCTAATAGGTCCGCATCTTTCTTGTTCTGGGGGCTCCAGAGCTGGATGCAGTACTCCAG
>Ga0181612_165957_pt1 | contig 17058 bp, 10 predicted proteins | sample HoacroProtozoa21_FD_119630 | JGI IMG/M metagenome (GOLD analysis project Ga0181612, IMG submission 119630) | Hoatzin crop microbial communities from Cojedes, Venezuel. Combined Assembly of Gp0051906, Gp0051904, Gp0051908
AAAACCACCAGATGCCAATATGAAGAAAGGGTTAAGTAAGAGTGGCAGGGAGCATAAGGTTTAGGTAAGGAGCAGTGAGTACTTTGGGAAAGAACACTATAAATGTTGGTGAGGGATGTGGCCACATGAGCTTGAAAGGAGGAGAACGTAAATTTTCCACAGGTGACGAGGTCATAGGCAGTGGGAATACAGACAAGAGAAGACTGCTAGGCTGGGTGGGGCAAAGAGCCCACTGTAATTCTTCTGCTCTGACTCCTGCCCTTGGACTTCTCTTTCAGAGCACAGCTGTAGCCAGCAGGGGAAGAGAGGAGGACATAGTGTTGCTCCCTTCTCACAAGCTCCGGGAGGCAATTAGAGGTACTTGGTATTCCAACTAGTATTAAAGTGAATCTAGTTCAGTGCAAGCGAGGCTACTATATTCTGATTTGGATTCAGTCCAATGCTTCCAAGACAGAAAGCAGGTGGTTTTAATTCTCTGGCAAAAGCAAACATTTAAAATGATGCGTATGTCCTTCAAGACATTTGTTTATAAGCATTTTCCTAAATAGCACCGCTGATTATTTGAAGAAAACGGCATTTGCAGACTGTTCGCACCTTTCAAGATAGGGCATATGCTGCAGTCAAGATTCTTCTTATTATTGTTTCATTATTTCTGCAGACATGGGACAGAACATTGAGTAGTAGACTATGAAGCATCATAAATAATTAAAGATATGCTAACATTGACAAAAATGAGAAACAGAATATGTCTATTGAAGCGGCAGCCATCCTTGTATAATTGTTTACTTGCTAGTGCACAAAAATCATTAATGTACAAGTTTCTTCATTCACAACCATAAATTAGCAAAGACCTATTGGTCTGATGAAAGGAATGAAAATCACACAGTACCAAAAGACAAAGGACAAGCTTTTATATTCAAAAGTGCCAAACCCCCATATTTACACCTCAGAGTAGATGCCTAAACTCAATGTAGTTGTTTCCTTGATTCAGCCATTTCTGGATCACACATTATGTGTTTGATTTTCCTAAAGGCAAAGCACATATGTTTAATCATAGATTGCATATGAAGCATACACATAAGTATATAAAAATACGAAGTGAAGAGCTTCAGCTCAGACAGAAACCATGTCTCAAGTTGTGGTCTGTTTAGCTGATGCAACGCATTCAAAATGCAGTTAATTATACAGAATAACTAATTGTAAAGATTCATGAAGTAAGATTCTATAACTTGTATTGCATATTCCTACATCAAAGGGTGATTCCTTCAGTGATGGACTTTTCCACCGTTTAGAATGAGTACAACAGACTGAGATCAAAAGTACCTAAAAGCCTATAAGCAACTCTTCCTCGAAACTAATTGTCCTGTTTCCTAATTCAGTTTTTCATGGTTAGCTCAGAATACAGTAGAAAATTACATGAAAACAGATCATGATTTGGGGAGTAGCTATGCATATCCATGTTGTCCCCATTTCATGCCATGGACACTATACTCTAAATCTGGGTTCATAAGCTTTTGTGTACAGTTTGCAAAATTGAAGCCTCAGGGAAAAGTGACAGCTATACTAAGTGATCACACAGAATGCGAATTTCCATTGTTCTTATTATAAAATACAGACCAGGAGGCCTCTTCATCTTCTCCCTTACATCAGGTTGGATTAGGAACAATGCACCATAAACTGTTGGATTACCTTGATGTAGAATTAGTGGAAAGGGTGAGCTAAGCTTTAATGAAACTTTAACGACTACACAGCATTAAATATCTTCCAAAATCAGTTACCAAGAAACATAGGTTAGTAGCTGGAATAAATTGTGCAGTATCTCCATATTCTTTAGTTACTGGTAGGTGTAACAACCCAGCAGACTCACATGGTTCAGACCACTTGACAGTGCCAGAAAGAGGATTGTATTCTTCCTGGAAATGTTCCTTAAAAGGAACTGTATGTTCCAATTTAATAGTTACACTTTGGGTTTTCTAAGTCTGTTCTCCTTAAAAAAAAAAAAGTTAAAGGAGTAAAACAGTCTCATAGATTCCATGTTTATGCCAATTAATAGAAATGCCTCCTATCCTCTATTAATAACGTGCCTAAGAATTGGTTTTCAAGAGTGCATGAAACAAGCTGCAGATCTGAAGTGCATTTGTCATACTGCTACTAAACTTTAATTTGTTACACATGTAAAATCAAATTTTCAAATCTCTAGAAGGTGTGTGGAAAGGAAAAAAAGGTTAATTCTTTCTATGCCATTACTTAAAAGGCTTCCCTATACTTACAGAACAACCATTTAGCTAATTACATTCATCATCTTAAACTTCAAGGATCTGAGATCCACAAAAAATGCTAGTGGAATTTGTATTAGAACAAGTGCAGTGTAAAACTTGAATCTGAAAATCCACCAAGAAACCAGCATTCAAGTGTTTTTTTAAAAACACGTAAGAAGGCTTAACACTCTCTTTTCTTTTTTGAAGTCTGACTAAAAATACTGACAGCTTGAGGTTAAGGATGGGAGCAAAGGGCAGGCAGAAGTGAACTGAGATTGCCCAGTTGGGAGGACCTGGCACTCTCCCTGCCACCTAGCAGAGTTTAGCACTGCTAAACTCATCCAGCATGGGATGGCTTTCCATTAAATGGAAGGAGGATCACACAATAGCTGTCTTTCTCTGCCACTTATTTCCTGGAGTATGCACAGGGTAGGCATGAAATGCATGTATGTCAGTATTTTGCTTTGGATCAGGATCATGCTTTTGGAGCAACTCTGCCTCACTTATCACATTCTGGTTTACATTACGGAGTGGGTTTGGAGTGTGAAAACTGGATTCCTTTTGGATGAAACTCAATTAGACAGTGCACTCCAGGAGTCCGCTTAGTGTTCTGCAGCCACCAGCGGCCACTAAGTTCACAGCACCAAGCTACCGTTGACCCATAGTAAACTGCTGAAGCACACAGTGCTGGGTCCTCAGCCCCAGCTGTTGTGCTGCACACATCTGCTTCTGTTTAAAAGTGCTATCTGGTCTTATGGACATACCCATGAACCCTGCTTCACTGAGACCTAGGTGCTTTATGTGGTCCATGCCTTTTGAGCATGCGTTTTCCAACTACAGCCGTGCACTACTATTATAACCCTTCAACGTGACAGCATGTTGCTAATGCAGTCAATTAACACTGCTGCATTCTGCTGCAGCTCTGCAGTGCGTCAGAATCCATCCACCCACCCAACTGTATTCATGATGCCAAAGTTTCAAAGCCTGTGCATCAGCAGAGAGCTCTAGTTTCCTAGAATCTTTCAAGTTTTCTTTTCCCCGACACAAAAAAGTGCTGCACCACTTCATATAATAGCATGAGACCATCTGGCTTGCTAAGTCACAAGATCTGTAGAAGAGTCTCGCACTATGCCACCAAAGCCGAAAGCACGGTCCTACCACTAGGGAATGTAGAGTGCAGCCTTTTGCATTAGTATCTCCTAAAACAGCGTCCCTTTCTCAAAAGAATTTTACCTTATGGTCTTACCTTATGACAGGACAGGCTACTTGAATAAAAATAGTGGGGAAGACAGGGTAAGGTGGAGAGGAATATGCTGTTCATAGGAATAAGCTGGAGATACCAGTTTGAAGCCTGTCTGTTTCTGTTAAGCCTTGGATAATCAGTAACAAACTCAATGACAACATGTCAACCCATCATACAACAGCTCTGGCTTGCGGCTAACCGCTGTAAAAAGGAGGATGGTATTTAACCAAAGCCGTAAACATGCAGAACTGGACATGGGAGAAACTTTACCCTTTAAAAGGCAGAATGACCAGTCTTGCAAATAAATATTTCTTTAGCATGACAAATTATACCTCTTAGTCCTCATTTCCCCTTTTTTGGAGTCACAATTTGCATTAGATCTTTCTCTTAAGGTTAAAATTCTACTTGCTCTCTGGTCTCTTAAATGGAAATTCTCATCTCTCTTTCCTTGTTTATCTGCTTGCTGCTCAAAACTCTTCCCTACCTCTACAGTAGCTTTGAACTGCAAGGTCATCTCTTCCTTGTCTCAATCCTAATGGCTGGATTCCAAATCCTCCTGTTTTTTACTCCTTGCTGAAGCTCCTTTCTAAAACCTTTTGCACTGGCTTGGCATAGACAAAATATTTAAAATGCAAACAATAAATCCAATATTAATGAAAATGTGCATTACGTCAAGTGTTGGCAAGCGGCCTTTGTTGTTTGGAAAGTCTCTCTCTGGCCTTTGAATATAATAGAGAACTCCTGCTTCTTTCATGCTCACCTATGTAATAGAGAAGCAGAGCATCAATCGGTAGCTTACACGTATCGAGGACCTGGTGTTCATCAGAGGCTGAGTTCCTGGCTATGCTGAATTAAGACATACATCTAGGAGAAAACAGGACTTCAAGCCACATCAAAAAATAACTTTTTCAAATAGATAACTTTATGAAATCACACTTTTCTCTGAGATTCAAAACTTATTTCATATATTCAGAATTTAAAATCTTGGAAGGCTCTCCTTTCCTTTAGCAAAAATAATAGCATTATCTTTGAAAGGAAAGGGAAATCTTCTAGTAGGCTGATAGTTGTCATGGTATGAAAAATAGCCTTGTCAAACTGAAATCTGATTCAGATGGCTTAGATAACAGGATTCGATGTGTTGCATTCTTAACTACAGGCAATGTGATTCTTTAGATGCAGATACAAGAAAAAAAATGAAGCTGATCACAGCAATGCCTACCTAGCTGCACATGATCATGAATCCATTATGCGTCTTTCACTACATGCGTGTTTCACAACATATATTTAGGAGAAAAGCTATGGACCAGAACCCAATGATGTCAGGCCTTGCAGAAGCACAAGAAAAGGAGGACAAGATAGCTATTTGCCCTAGAAAACCCTCTGTGTAAACACAGTATATGGTTTGACCTTCAAAACCTGCTCGCTTATACTCCAGAGTCTGCGATCTTACTAGGTGTGAATGTTTTCAGGTACCACAGCCTCCTGGGGACATGTAAAGGCAGCTATCCTTAAAGGAGAATGGTTTTCCTCAGCACTGCAACACATCCAGACTGTCCTATGGGCTGCGTTGGCTTCACTTTGTGCCCTGTAAGCTTTATCACGTGCTGTCTTCGATACCAGAACCTAGGCTACAGAATGCCTCTCCCCTACCCTGCTTAGATTGCTTGCCTGATAAACCTTAGACAGGCTGGAAGACGGAAATCTGCAGCCATTTTGTTGTCAGTCAGTACTGCAGGAGAACAAGAGCAAAGAAATACAGCTCAGAAAATAAGGCAGATAAACCATGTCTGAATGCTTGGGTTTTCCCTCACTCCATCACCTTCAACTCTCCTCTGTGTCTCTGTTACATGTTCATATGTCAGAGAACTTGTATTAAACCTGAAATGAGCTTACCTGGGACTGAGGCTGAACATGTTTCCATATTTTGATTGGTGCTTCCATTTTGGCTTAGATTTTTTTAATAGTCCCTTTGCTGCAAAATTCTTGGAAGAAGGTAAATAAAATCTATAACTCAATATTCTTCACAGCAATCTGCTGTGAAAAAAATATGTAGATTTCTGGTAGTAAAGAGTGAATGTACTTATAACAATTTTTATTTTTTTATCCAGAATGTATAATTTTTAATAACTTTAATGAACAGCAGTCACACATAAGAGGACAGAAAAGAGACTAGAGAAATTCAGCACCAATAGCAATTTTGGATTAAAATGAAGACTGTTATACCTTAACCACCAAGTTAGAAAAAATCCAGTTCACACATCTCAGGCTAGTCAAAAGAAATAAACACCAACAATAAGCAGCACATCTCTGACCCTCTAGACCTTTCAGATTTCTCTTATTAGTGCCATTTTTTGCCAATTAATATATTGGTATTATCTGACAAGCAGGCCTACTAATTACAGAAAACAACATGTGCCACCAAAAATACTACATTACTGAATATTCATATATAAGCATACACACCACTTCAAGCACTGCTTATATTACATTGGCCTAATCATTACTGGCATAATCTATTAAAAGGATGCTGTCAGTCACAGAGACTTCATTTAGCCAACTGAATCAGAATCACGCATCATTTCACCTGTTTGAAATAAATAAACCAACAAATAACAAAAAATAAATTGACCTCATCAACACATAAACCTTGCAGTCAACAAATAGAAGAGCCAGTACCAAGTTATCTGATTTGCTCTTCCCTCCAGAGCCCACTACTCACCTTTTCTTCCACAGCAGATGGGCAGAAATAAAGAGAAATGGTGTTGAAATTTTATGGGCAAGTAAGAGGTCAGCTCTTCAGAAAAACTGCTCTCTTGCCATTAACTTCTGAGGCCAGTATTCACAGATGTAATGTGATGAGTAACGCCACCATCACTGGAGAACCCCTCAAGACCTGTGGCCATGTGAATGATGAAGTGTACCAGAAGGGCCCCAGACTAGTGAGAACAGAAATGGAGTGAAACAAAGTGGAGATAACACAATGACCCGATATCTGCCACCTCTCCCGCTGGCCCCTGCTCCTCCATGGACAGAGAGGAGAGTGAGAGAAGAGGAAAAAGATTTGTGAATTAGCTGCAGTTGTCTCACTAAAAAGACTGACAGCACTCATCGACTTTCCTCATGCCTTCTTTTTTGAAGCTCAAACCCACTAGCAGGTTGTACGTTATTATCCTCTTGATGTTTTTAATCACAGAGCAGGAAGGGCATTCAACGTACACATATCATAACCAATAGCAGAGCTTTCTTGAACTCATATGCGCAAGTGATCTTTTCAGGTGATCAACAACGCTCAGCAAACACAGACCTGCTCTTGACAAGAGCATATTACTTTTGCATTTGATACCACAGGTTGCTCTAGGACTTCAGCAAATCACAAGCAGAAGATATTGTACTTCTTTATGGGAAGGTTTTGTGCAACCTAAAAAAAAAAAAGAATAATTGAAACAACGAAACACTGTAGAAATGCCATGGATTTATGCAGAAATTTTTGTAAAAACCTGTGAAATTTGTTAGACAGAATCTTGTTTTAAAATTGTGCTAAACCATCCTACTGAATTAATGTCACAGATAATATCTTTATTAAACACTACAGCATGGTCCAAATTACGATTGAAGCTTTTTCATTAATAAGACTCCTCCAGAAGACTTACCTGCAGTTGTCCTAGATGATATGCATGCCATATGCAATTTTATATATGTTTTTACTTATATATTTTACACACATAACACATTATAATTTTATATATGCACTTAATGATATATATGTTTCTATTCCTGTATTTTGGGCTGTTTTACAACACCACTCCCAACAGCAACTATCAGTATGCAAACAGCTTTACATCAGCAGACAACAGGCAATTAAACTATTACCTAAAGTAGCTGAAACGGTATTGAACAGTCCATATTCTATGAAAAGCTACAGCAATTTGAGGTTCCAGTCTGTGATACAGATTGACATCCAGAGACCAGGAGGAAGGTGGAAAGGAGGTAAGAGGGATGAACATTATTATCAATGGTAGAGAACAAACAGCACCAGTAAAGCATTGAATTTTATCTGAAGAAATGAATCAAAACCTCTTAAATAGCAATAAAAAAACCCCAGAAATACAATACCAGAATGTAAACAAAGTCATTTGTAAGAGAATATGTGTAGCATATTTCCAACCTACTGCAGCAGGAAAATTCATGAATAATATTAGTGGCATTTATGTGATCCACTTTCTTCCTGTACAGTGTTTGTCTAATGTAATGAGATCTGGATTGTCTGAATATAATACAAATTGTAGACTGTTATACCTGAAACTGATCATGCATGTTAGGAGGAAGAAAAAAGAATTAAATAAAATGCAAATGGAGCATTTTTAACAGATATAATTTCACATGTCAATATTGACACTCAGCTGCACTAAAATAGGAGGCTATTGCTACTGAATTAACAATGCTCACAAACTGGCAGCCCGAGAAGCCCCACAGATTACTTGTGCATCTTCTAAATACTTTTTTTTCATTCTTGTTTCTATTCAGGTCAAGGCCACAACATTCTAATTTGATTTGAACATTTCAAATTCCGTTCTCCGAGACAGACAATGTGGAAGAAGTATGACCAGTTGAAGATGGCTTTGCTTTATTCTCCAAAATTGAAGTGAAAATTACTTTTGTGTCACTACATTTTAATACACTCTTCCCATGAATATACATGCCAATATACATCTATCTATCTACCTATATATAGATGCAACTTATTACCATTCTAGACAGTAAAAGTTGAGCAAGTCTCATTTACCACTCCAGGCATTCAAATAGGACTAGAGAGAAGACATTCACCTTTGTTTGTAAGCACTGCACAAACTATGTACCGTAGTTTTCACTAAGCAAATAGTATGCAAGTCACTTCTACTCTGAGAATAAAGTCAGAAAATTTTAGGCAGGATAGGACTCGGCTTGCTTACAGTATAAGTTAGGGAGAACTCTTATGTTCAAAAAGGCAAGTAAGTCAGTAGCTTGTTAATTGTGGTCTTCTGTCTCTTCTCCCTTCTTTGAGACCTGTATTCCAGGGTCTTTTGTGTCTTCTTGTGTACTACCATTCCAGTCACCTTTTGAATAGCCAGACAAATCCCTAGTAGCTACAAGTACATTCATGTCTTCAGAAAGTTTATGTTTGCAGGGTAAACCAAGGGACACCATTCCTTTTCCTCTGAGAAGGAAGTGACCGGCAGAGTTTATTTTTTTTGCTCAAAGCACAGTACTTACACTCAATTAGGCTTGTGCCGCCCCTAGACCATCTAGGGATTATAGTCCTCAACCAACTGTAGTCCTAAACCAATTGCTAAGACAAGGCAATGTGAAAGCCTGGATCTTGCAAGTGAAAGCTTCCAAAAAGCCTTTCCCTCTCAAAGGATGGACCAGATTCCCAACTGGTATTGGCTACCACCACTCCACTGAAACGGTGAGAATTTACACCAGTGGAGCATCTGTCCCCAGAGAAGTTGTACAGCTAATTACAGATTTGCTCCAGAGTCTTGCTGCCTTGTCACAGTCCCAGTGGCTACAATCTCACGAAGGCTTGTCCACTTAACATATAAACAACCTTTGTATTTCCTCTATTTTTCAAGCACTGCTTTTATGCCATCTTCTTTGTAGCAGGAAAACTGCAGCTGACTTGTTTATATTTGCATCAGACACAAGGGCCTCAAGGTAGTTTCTTAACAAATCCTTCATAAGCCTGCGAGCATACCTGCCAACCTTGACAGGGGAAATACGGCATGCAAAGTACAACGGGTCCGTAGGGAAAGAACACCGAGCAAAGGACCTCCCGACACAGACAGGAGATAATGTTTTCAGCATGTAGACTCAGAACAACAGGGACTGCTACAAGGTAAGAGCAGTTAGGAAGTATTTAAGTCTAACATATGTATTGACATCCTTTAATGGAGTAGGTTTGCGAGACAAATGTGTTATAATATTGGTCCTGGGAAATAGCTACGAGTTGAAAGGAGTTGACAGGCCTGTATGCAAGGCTCAACAGACTCATCCTTCCTGGAAGTAGAAAAGTGAAACAAAGCAAGATTAAAGATGACTCTAGATCCAAATGTGATAATAGCCAAGACAGCTCTTCTATAGTAGAGGCAGCAACAGCTCCAATCCAATTAAATTAAGTCAATGAACTGATGCCAAACTTCACTTTTGCTGCAGTTTGCATGGATTCTTGAAAGAAAACAACCACGTAAGTTTTACTGGTTTCCCACCCTCAGGTAAACTTACTCGGTTGGCATTCATTATGGACTTTGCATTTTAGTGTAAGTATAATCAGACCTTTTGGGAGAGGTGAAAAAATAAGTTATTCAACCGAATAGATATTACAGAACAGAGAAATACCTCCTACCCAAAACCCCTGAGAGACAAAATGTTAACATTGGTCATGTACATCCCGATCTGAGTACAAGAGCAAAAGTTCAAAGAAATCATCATAGACTTGTCATTACAGAATATGAGTTAAAGACAGAAAGGGGAAAGAATCACTTCTCACTCTTATGTCATTACGCTCACTGAACAAACACAAGGCATAAAATGTAAAGAGGCACTAACACAGTGATATTCTGATACTACTTGTAACATTTGCTAACTTCTTCTTCCAGGACAGGCCATGACCACACTGTCTGTGCTTAGGGCTGGCTTCTTCACATGTATTAACGCTCTAACCAAATTATTTCAAAAAGCAAGTACACAAAGGAAAAAGATGAGGTATACATTTTACTGATTTGGAAGTACCATTGCAGTTTTTAAGGAAAAACTTCATGCTTACTTTTACATGCTGTCCTCTCTTCCTAAAGTATCCTCTTTGCAACACCGTGTCACATAATTTGAGTTAAACACAGACATATAGGCTGTTAGAGATGAGTTGGTATGATGGCATTTCTAAGTTCTGCCTGCACCACTGTTGCTACTGCAAAAATTCACACCCACTCATGCCTAGTCCTGCTTAATTCATCACAACAATGATCAATTGCAGGTATTCTAACAAAACTCTACCTTTTCTTTTCCACAATGTTTTCATTAAAATCCCCTACGGCAGGTCAAATGCACTTTCCCTTTCACCATCAGCAATAGCAGTTGTGTATCTGAAGTAGCCAAGATAGCAGGAGGGAGAGCTGCCTTATAGAACTAACTGAAACTCTGTCCATTTTTAGCGTTGACATTTTCAAAGTGCTGAAATGATTTTGAAAGCCTAAGTCTCCAAGGAAGTGAATATGACTTTGACATGTATGTTGCTTAGCCACTGTTAACCTTCCTCCATTTCAGACAGACTAAAGGTATCAGATAAAGAGTGAGAGTTCTCGATTTCCTTTTAATGTAGGATTCAACAGAGGATGTGCTTTCTTAGAAAGCTTTTTATATGCTCCTTGTTTTATAGCCTGTTTCAGAAATAGCAATTTTGCCACCTTCTATTCTTTAACGAAAAAAAAAAAAAGAGAAAGAAAAAGAAACTTCGGTAGGCTGAAGATTTTTAAGATATTTCTCCCCAGCATAGGTTTTTCTTTTTCTTACAAATGTTGTATTTATTCAAAATATATAAAAGAAATCAACAATCCAACAGGTTCAACTAAACAGACAAAACGAAACACATCCCAATGCATTTAATGAGCTTCCACTTCCTTATCTCTGATCCCATGAAGTTAATCACACTTCAGCTACCTGTAAGTATCTTCCAGGCAGAAGAGTCTAAACTAAAAGGCTCTGCATGTGTGTACATGCGTGTGCAGTGTGAATGTAGCGTGAAGCTTTTTTTTTTAAATACTGTTCGGACTTTTTTTCCCCAGAAACACAGATATTTCCTCCTGGCATCAAAGAAAGCTTATATAGTCATATCTAGTCCAATCTTGAATCTCTGCAAAGAGTCACCGTCAAACACTTCAGAGGAAAGCATGGATCAATTCAGCAGAGCTGGCAAAGAGTAACTTTGCCATGTCATCTTCCATATAGTTCTCCAAGAGACTGTCAAACGCATGAGGATAAAACAACTCATCCAAAATTGGTCACCAGTAACGACAATTCTGTCTGTTCTGAGTCACAGCTCAGTACACCCTCATTCTCAGACACATTGCGTGAAAACAAGCTTCCAGTTGACATACAGGCATTGCATTTCAACGTCCTGAAATTGGAGTTTCCCATGTTTAATGCTAAATGCTTTTTTTTTTAATGCTTGCACAGCATGTGAAGCTCCATATCTACAAATTTAAGCAAATCAGACCATAGAAAGGGGACAAACCCAGCAGTTCAGAGTTCAGTTTTGTTCCCAAGACTCTTTTTTTCACTTTAAGCCAGTGATTCAAGATTTCTGATATTTGAAAACACTTGGAAATAACTGACAAATTAATAGTCCAGTCATCATGATAATTATCTTAATATTCTATTTACTAGTTCTTCCAAATAGTTGGAATACTTCCAAACAGTATTTTGGTTCCAGCATGGGAAATTTGTGGCTCAAAATCCATCTTATGTGCATTTTTCTATTTACCAGTATGTGTAATACTCATTCCAATCATAGGCCCTGTGTACTTCTTTAACTATAGTAATTAAAATTATCAGACTTTATGCTAGATTTATTTTTCTCTTTAGCTGAACACATCTCTTCTCCTCTTCCTCCTCAGACCTCCTTTGTTGTCAGAATTAGTATCTATTTCCCCTTTCCAAAAAAAAAAATACACTTCTGCTGCAAATCAGCTCCAAAAGCCACAAAATGTTGCCTTCCTTTAAGCAGCAGAGCAGCCTTCAGAGAGTGAACTTTGATAATGTCCCCTTTTGACATCCCCTGTCTCTGCAACCCCACAGCTGTAAAAGCTTTTCCAAAACACTTTCTCTTCTGCATTGGGAGCCAATTTGTATGACGCAACTTCAAGAAAAATAAAACACGCCCTTTGTCTTTCTCGGTTCAAGCATCAATAATTTAAAAAAGCAGCAGCATATCTCAGATGAGTTTAGATGTTAGAGCATTCTGTATTCTCAAAAAACAAAATGTAAAGGAGACAGGCTTTTGCCAGAATCCCAGACATTTATGAGTTTTTATTTAAGAACGAACATTTTATATCTTTTTTGTTTAACAACTTTCACTTATTTTAATCTTTGACATCTGTGGAGTTCACAGTACACTGCAAACTGCCACTGGACATCTGCTAGGGAGGGCAGAAATAATTTGCAGGCTATCGACAGCTGCTCTGTGTTGCAAGACTATCTTTTAAGAGAGGACATGGGAAGAAAAATTGTGTCAACAAGCTTTCCTCATCTTCCCTCTCTGCTATTAAAGCATTGTACATTCTCAGCAAAAATAATGAATCCTCTCATTAAAAAGTAGCCTCATAATTAAAAAAAATAAATTCCCAGGTTAGCCAGCTTCTGGAAACTGGTGGAGTCAGTCAGACCTTTGCAAAGTAAACAAATGCTACTGGGCCAAGCTTGGCTTTTGTTTCTCTAAGACCTATGTGGCTCACATGTATCCATGAATTTATCTTCACATTTTTTTCTGAGTAGAACACATAATTCTCAGTACACAGATGGAAAAATCAGACTTGAGACCTGGAGACTTTGAGGACAAAACAGCAAATTTGTTTCAGTAAGTCTTAACTCTGTTTTCAAATAAGTCAGTAGGAATTTTTGATTCTGATAGCAAAGTTAGGTGTACACTAAGTGCTTCTAAAAATCACAGCTGAGGCAAATTGCTCATAGGAAATCAATAGAACAACTAGGACCTAAACTCTCAATTCTGACCTCCTGAAGTTCAGGCTAGTGCTATAGCCACACCACCACCCTCTCCACAAAGCCACGGTGGTGGTTTATAGGTGCTTTACAATGAATGACACTATGGCGCACAGTTCAGGACTCGTGACGTAGCTCTACGTGAAACTCTATCAGCACTTCAATTCAAGCTTTGCGTTCTCTTGAGAACCACGTAGGAATATAAATCCCAGTGTAACAGTTCAAGTCAACTTTGCATCTATAATTAAAAAAAAAAAAGACTACTTACATATTAAAACCAACAAACCAACCTCTGAACATACCAAGATGGGGAAAACCAACCAGCCAAAATCAGTTAACTCATACATGTCCTAGATAACTACTGTTTCACAAGCGTGGCTGTAAAGGACTGGATGCAAGTGGACTGCTTGTACATTTAGGTGATGCTAATATCCTTCAGAATGGTGGTGTTTGTCTGTTCAATTACTGTGTCACCCCAACGCAGCACAGCTACTTAAACCAGCACATTCATCAGGAGATACTCTTCGATGTCATGACACTAACTAAAGGCAAGTGTACTTCAACAAGCTGGATACACTTTTGCATACATCCAGTCAGGGAAAGAGTTCGCAAATCTATGCATAACCCAATTCCAGATGTCTGACTGCAGCAAGCACTAAGTGAAGAGTGTATTGTACAGTAAGGCTAGGTGATCTGTCACCTGCAGTGCAGTCTGCTGAATTACTTAGTCTCCACTGGCACATAACTCACAACTACACTCTAAGAGTTTTAGTTAAACTGCAGACTTCCCATTTCGGTCCTCTAGAAACCCTGTTGTCTCATTAAGCTGGGTATGTGACTGCTCTCCAGCATGCATTACTGCGAAGAAGGGAAATATCTCAAATGAAGACATCAGCCTGTCAAGCAGCTCCATTTCCAGTATGCACACGCTGAATGCTGCTACGAATCCAAATCTCTCAATGCATAACCAGCAGGGTTTACTGCTACTAAAATACGGCTTATACATTGCACATCTTCTTTAAATAGGGTCAAGGATGATGGTTTCTGGGGGCACCAGGCACCTTACCAGGGTTTAAAATCTTTCTCAATAAGAACACCAGCTAAAATATCCAAAGAATCAATAATAAATTTTTTGTTTGTTTGTACCTTGCTAATTGAGTCAGTCTCAATCCAAACAGATGCTTTCCAAAAGGGACTTTTCTTAGCCTCTGGTGCTGCAGACTGCTGTGTAATGTACTAACCCACTGATCCATGCTGTCTTCAATTTTCTTTGATGCTTCCTATTTTTCAAATGCTGAAGCATAATGTTAACCTTGCAAGTGTAACGTCTATTTCTAACACAGCTACCTCTTGCAATTTATTTGGGCAAATTTCCCAAAGACAGTACTTTACACATGGAGACCTTCTACTTGCACATCTTGCCTAAAATAAATAAATAGATATAGATAAATGTCAATCTTTATATATCATTTTGAAGACAGGTCACACCATCTCATCAGCTAGAGACTACATCAATGGTTGTGACTTACACTTTACAAGACATTTTCCAAACCTCAAGTGAGAGCCACACTACACATGGAAAATAGTGTGTGCACAAAATCTACATTGTATATCTACAAAATGGGCCATATCCCACAGCCATTAAAATTGATGGGAGTTTTGCCATTCACTTCAATGGGATCAGCAGCAGTATATAAAGATGAATTGGCTATAAGCGCTCACTCTGGCGCTTTATGGGCGTGACAATATAAAAGCCCCGTGTGAAGTAATGAAATGAATTATAACAGTGCTGGGTATGTCAGTCTTCCTTCTTCTACCTTCAGTTGCTGTATCAGGAACATTAAGCATTTCCCTGGGTAGCCACAGAATCATAAAAATTACAGATAAAAAAGTACTATTAAGTGTACTTCCTGACAACAGAAAATTATTCCTCCCTGTACCTTTTCTAATCCTCTGCACAGTCTACTTTTACACCACCCAAATGTTCTGGCATCTTGTCCTCCCTATAAAGAATTAATCCATTAACTACTTAATCACACACTCAGCCAAGCTAGATTTTTTCCTAGAAAATAAATCAACAAAGCAAAAAAACCTACCAACAAAACCATGATACATCAATCTGATTTTCCTCTTATCATCTTATTTCACTTTGGGACAATTAGAAAAATACTTTTTGAGAACTCTGTCAGTTACATATTTCTCCACTTTCCATAGACCATCACATCCAAATGCAGGCTGTAGTAGCTGTAGGGAGGCGAACTGATAATTTTCTTCTCTGAATTTTGAGTAACATAATTCCAGAACTGTTTTCCAGTGGAGGCAAGAAACTCAAAATCTTTGAGGTAAAATTTTAGCAGTTTATGTCAGGCATATTGGAGATTTACCTAAGCTGGGAACTGGCACTGGTGATACAGGAGACCCTTTTCAATAATACATTCATCAGACACACACAACACCAAACCCCTTGGTGCCATCAGTCCCTGTTTTGTCAGCCAGATTGAAAGAGGAGTTTGGGGACACAGTTGTTTCTGGGAAAAATCTAATGAAATATTCAGTCTAGAAACCACCATTTAATTCTCAGTACTACACACATGCTTGTCTTACAGTTCTTAATAAGACTGAAATAAGTAAAAACTGAAGCTATCATTCTGTTGTTACTTTTACGCTGTTCCTTGCCCATCAACTCTCTACTGTCTTATCACACTTCTGGGCTTTACCCTATTTTAGGTAGGGCAGAGAGCACCAGCCTCCTTCCCCTTTTAGGGTAGGATGTTTAATAAGCACTGAGTACTCTAAAAAGAAGGGAAAAAGTGCATCTAAAATATACGCTACATTTTTATGCACCTTCAAATCAAGTGACAGCGAGCAGGTAAAGATGTTAGAAGAACACTTAGTCAGACGGAAAGTTTTGCCTTGTTAGTCTGTGCCATACTGAAGTATATAGAAAGATGGTTTGAAAGCTGTTCTCTCACAGATTCTCACTGAAGCAGGACATGTGCCTCTAGAGATCTCCCCAGTAGCAAAGACAGTTACGTGATACAAAGGGAGAATCAGGAGGAGTTGTGTCAGGGCCCGTACCCGACACAGGTGCTGCCATACAAGTATTACACCTGAATAGCACGGGTGACCGAGACACAGCAAGAGTTAACCCAAATCTTGTTTGGACCACTGTGAGAGCTACTCTGGTGCAGCATGTAAAAGAGCCTCTTGCCTACTTTGACTGCTTTGTTTGATGAGTCTTGTCAGAAACAAGGTCAGGCCAAACTGTTATGGTCATTAAAGTTGAAAGCCATATGTCAGGAGAGCATCATTTTGTAAAGAACAATGTAAGAATGTCACTAATCAGCTGAAGCGCTAGCCTCATTCTAATTTGGGTAGCTGTGCTGCCTTCTAGTGCTTCTATCAACTTGGGAATAAGCCAGGCCAGCCAGAGCAATGGCAGATGATCCTTAGCTGCCTCCCAAGATGAGAGCCAGAAGACCAACCACCTGAAGTGTATGTATACCAATGCATGCAGCCTGGGGAACACACAAGAGGAACAGGAGCTCCCTGCCCAGTCAGAAAGTTATGATATCATAGGAGCAACTGAAACATGATGGGACAGCTCACATGACTGGAGGATCGTGATGGATGGCATGCTGTTTCATAAAGACAGGCAGGAAGGAAGAGGAGGAGGAGTTGTGCTGTATGGTAAGGAGAACCTTGAAAACATAGAAGTCAACTACAGCAGTTGTGGAAGTCCTGTCAAATGCCTCTGGGTCAAGACCAGAGGTGTTGTCTCCAAGTGGGCTCTTACAGTAGGCATCT
>Ga0181612_109724_pt1 | contig 17056 bp, 19 predicted proteins | sample HoacroProtozoa21_FD_119630 | JGI IMG/M metagenome (GOLD analysis project Ga0181612, IMG submission 119630) | Hoatzin crop microbial communities from Cojedes, Venezuel. Combined Assembly of Gp0051906, Gp0051904, Gp0051908
CGAATTTGAACCGCCAGTCGATGAGCTCCGCATGCCTGAGACTGTCACATGGGCAGACACCGAGCGCGACCTTTCTGCTTGGGCAGGCAATTCCATGCAGGACGAAGCCGAGCATCACATTTACGAACTCCGCGACCGTATCTTGAAAACGGGCGATCAGCGGTTAATCGAAGATTGGCGCCGCCTCACTACCTCTGACCATCCTTACTATATGTGCACAAAATACTGGAACGACGGCGATGTTCACGCTTACTTTAGTCCTTACGATTCGCCTTATGACGCTTTTATGTACTTCATGAACGCAATCCGCGACGTGCAGTACCGCCTCGGAAACGATCTACGCAAAAGAAACTTTTAAAATAATTATATCTATGATATAATTATTTAAACAGGGGAGTCATATAACGGTTAATATTATGGTCTCCAAAACCATCCATGTGGGTTCGATTCCTGCCTCCCCTGCCACAATATGAAAGATAGACCCGAAAATCGCGAATTTTTATTACAGCGATTTTTTGAATACTTGAAAACGATTGATAAAAACTGGCTCACGACCTGGGTTATCATTTTCGTTGGCTTCATCGTCCTCGATCTTGCTTTCCAACTTTTCTATCGCGACAGCTCCTTCTATTCTTCTATTGAATTCGGAAAACACATAGTCAACTTACCAATCGTCGACCACGGCACTTTTATCGGGGTGACAGTTCTTAAAATTGCCGGCATTTTCCTCAGTTTCGTTTATGCTTTTTCAAAATTCCGAAAAGACTACACGCTCCAAATCGCCCTCCTCTTCACTTTTCTCGCTGACATTTTACTTCTACTCGACAACAGTTCCGCTGTCGGCGTTTTTGTTTTCTGCCTCGCCCAATATTTTCACCTCGCCCGGTTTAAAAATTTCAACCCAAAATATTTCATTTTCTACAACTTTTTTCTCGCCTCCGTCATCATCATCGCCCACTTTACCTTTATCCCGTCGATTTACATCCTCGGTTTTATCTATGCAATTACGCTTCTGCTTAATATTTATACTACGCACTACTGGCATAAAAAATCTGAACGCGAATTGTTTGAGTTCAAAGACAACAACCAAAACACCCCAGATTCAAATCAAAAACTCACGCGTCTCGCTCGCACAAAAATCTCCTCCGACTGTGCCTTTTTCGGCTTTCTCTTATTCCTATTTTGCGACATCAACGTCGCTCTTTCCTTTATCGCCCGCACCCACTTTGCTCCGGTTGTTCTCGTCAAACTTTTCAACTTCTTTGCTTGGGCTTTTTACTACCCGTCGCAAGTCCTCATTTCGAATTCAAGCGATAAAATCGAAAAATCATCTAAATTTCTCGCAAAAAAATAATATTGTGATATAATGGGGTTATTATGGAAGGTAATAAGAAGACAAAACCACGAGCGATTTTAGTGTTTGGCGCGCCTTGTAGTGGGAAAACGACTTTCTGTGAAAAATTTAGTCGTCGTTTTCGTGCCCCGTATTACGATTTACACGCGCTTCGTGACGAAGCAGATTTCACAGAAAAACAGATTCACGTTGTCCTTGAAGCGATTTCGAAAACTGGTCAGAATATCGTGATCGAGGGTGGTCTCGACACCGAGGCTGAGCGCACTGCCGTGCGAAAACTCTTGAAACTTTGTGGGTACGAGCCGGCTCTGATCTGGATTCAGACGGATATTAACACTATTAAAGCGCGGCTAAAGATGAAGACCCGTTCGTTCGCGAGAGCAAAGGAAGAATACGACTCAAAAATCCGTTTAATGGAAGCCCCTGCCGAGAGCGAAAAGCCGATTATTCTCTCTGGGAAACACACTTTCGAGACACAGCTTTCTCACGTTTTGTCACAACTCACATAAGCTTACTTGAACATAAATTTCTTATTTTTGAAGCCTTCCAACTTTTCAAAAAAATGATTATACGAGATAAAGAATTTGGCGAAGTGGTGGTTCGAAAAAACGCCTGGAGTACAGGGGTGAAATTTTCCGTCTCTCCGAGCGGTCGCCTCACGATGTCCGTCCCGTCGCACACTTCCGAGTTCCTCGCCCATCGTTTTCTCGAGAGTAGCCGCGCCCAAATCCGCGAAAAACTCCCCCTAAAAGACCCCTCGACTCAGCGCGCCCGCGACGCCAAGAAAAAACTTTTGATGAAAAAAGCCAAAGATTATTTACCCTACCGTCTCGATTATTTCGCCAAACTCTATGGTTACGAGTACGACAATTTCAAAGTTTCCCACGCCTCGACGCGCTGGGGTTCTTGTACACGGCACGGAAAGACTGGCTCGACAACGATTTCACTCAATATCGGTCTGATGCAAGTTCCCGAAGTCCTCCGCGATTACGTCATTCTTCACGAACTCGCCCATCTGAATCACATGGATCACAGTAAAGAATTTTGGGCGGAAGTCGGCTCGCACGACCCGAGATATAAGGAGCATCGCCGGAAACTAAAAGCTTTTAGTCCTGGAGTGTAAGGTTTCGACTTGAAAAATCGAACCAGTTACACACCTCAGATGAAAGTCGCAAAACTACACCGAGTTTGAAAATACACTAAGAATATGATAAAATAAGACCAAGATGAAAGAGGGAAGCGAAATCTTAAGGATTCTCGACAAGAGTAAAATTCACAACTCGGTTTTTGACCGTAAATTCATGTATCTCTCCGATATTATCGACCCCCTTTATAAAGAATACGCGATTCGCCTCGAGCGAAACGGTAAATCTCTCGATCTCGACGTAATGCGCCGACATCACCAGATCGAAAATTACGTCCGTATCGCGAAAATCCTCACTCTCTATTTCGAATATGCCCTGAAGAGTACCGAGCCGGGCGAAATCGTCATTTCGATGTCCGCCGCCGGTCGCCGCGGTCCGACCGACCTCTCTCCGGTTGAATATAATTTAATCATTAAAGATACCTCAGTTCTCATGAGTGTCGACCAGCGCGAACAGTTCGCTATGCTCGGCGCTAAGGTAAAGAGTAAAGAAAACCACGGCACACTCCTCAGTATCCCGATTCTCGAGCCCTACGATCGCATTTAAGCTTGATTTTTAATCGTTTTTATGTTATAATAGTAGTATATTTTTGAGTTATGAGAAAATATACTATAGGTTCATATTTAATTTTTGCTTATCTTCTTATTTTAAGCAATCTTAATCTTTCTTCAAGCCACCTTGGGGTAGATTCTTTTCATTTCTCTTTTAACCACATCGCTATTCAAAAAATCGACAATTTAGATTTAAAGATTCAAAATATAAAATCCGTTACCAAAGCCACCGCCACAAAAGCCCAAGTTATTACAAACTTCCAGGCCGACGCAAAACCTCAAGCCACCACCGCCTCAATATCCTCGAATAATTCAATTTCAATCGGCGGAAAAACCCTCCCGATCGAGTCTGCCGTCGTCGAAGGTGAAAATTTTAAAGACCCCGGGAGCGTCGTCCGCGTCTACAATCGTCGTTTTCTCTTCGCCCACAACACTAATAATCTTTTCGGCAACCTTAAAAATCTTAATCTAAACGATACTTTCACGGTCAATTTAAACGGCAAAATAAAAACCTACAAAGTCGCCAAGAAGATCATTATTACAAAATCCGACGCCGAAAAATACAAAACTGAGATTTATACCGCGAGCTTCGGCGGTGATTTCGACCTTTCACTAATGACTTGTGCCGGCACGATGATTGGGAATAACGACGCCTCGCACCGTCTAATTATTGAGGCGACCGAAGTTTAGATATGTTTTTAAATCCATAAAACCGGATTAAAAATCGCAAAACTACAAAACCTCAAATCCACTCTCCTCAAAAATCTTTTCCACAAAAATTCCATACAAATTCTCTCACTTTTTCATCCCGCTTGTGATATAATAAACCAAAAGAGGTATGAGTTTTGGGAAACAGCCGTATTTTTAAGCTACATCGTAAAAAAGCTTTATCAGTTTTTCTGATGAGCCTCTATTTTGTTTTTGTCGCCGTTTTCGTCGCAACCGGTTTTATGCCGAAGCTCGCCGGCGCCGAGAGTTCGAAAACCCTCAAAATCGACTCTATTAGCCTCACTTCCGAAGCGATCGAAATTAAACGAAACAAAAACACAATCGAAGCTCCTGACGCGGAAGTTGGTAGCTACTCGCAGTACAAAAATAAAACACTCCTAATCGGTCACAAAGCTACTATTTTCAAAAACCTCGAACAGGTTAAACTCGGCGACAAAATCGAATATGACAAAAAACTCTACGTAGTAAAAACCATCGAAATTTCGCCAAAAACCGTGGTTAATATGGATGAAATTGTCGAAGAAGCCGAAGTAAGCACTATCATTCTGATGACTTGTCACGGCGAACCGCTCACAAACAACGATTACACTGAACGTTTAATTATCACCGCAGAAGAAATAGGAGAAAAGTAGTGGGATTTTTTGACAAATTTTTCGGCGGGCGCAAGCTCGAGCATGAACAAGTGATTTACAGTCCGAACGGTCGGGTTACGGTCACGGTGAAACTCCGCCTCGGACAAGTCACTTATTCGGTTAAAAAAGATGGTAAGCCAGTTTTGAGAGATTCTGGCCTCGGGCTAAACATCCAAGGTGACGAACCACTAAAGCAAGGTCTCGAGCTTGTCCGCGTGCTTCAGAAAAAATTCGACGAAACCTGGGAGACGATCGTCGGCGAGCAGCGCGAAATCAGGAACCACTACAACGAATGTAGTTTCTACCTCTCCGAAACCGCCGAAAACGGTCGCCTTTTCACGCTTAAATTCCGCGTGTTTGACGACGGTGTCGGCTTCCGCTACGAAATTCCGCCACAACCGCGTTTTCAGCGCCTCATCATCAGCGACGAGCTGACCGAATTTAACATCGACCCGAACGCGACCGCCTGGCGCATCCCGGCTTATCAGCCCGACCGTTACGAATACAATTACGAAAAACGCCCAGTTTACGCCTTGACGAATTCGGTTCACACCCCCCTTACGATCGAAACTCCGCTCGGTCACTTTATCAGCATTCACGAAGCTGCCCTCTACGATTACGGTTCGATGACTCTAAAGTTAAACAGTAAAAATGTCTTACAGTCCGACATCACCCCGCTTTCCGACGGCATGCGCGCCTATGTCAATCTCCCGTTTAACACCCCTTGGCGCGTGATCATGCTCGGCGACTCCCCAATCGAGCTCACCACAAACCGTATCGTTCTCAACTTAAACGACCCGCCGAAACAAGATTTTTCTTGGGTAAAACCTCTAAAGTTTATCGGTATTTGGTGGGCAATGTACGTCGGCGAGTGGACTTGGGCGGAGGGCGAGCGTCACGGCGCGACGACCGAACACGCGAAAGAATACATCGACGCTTGCAATCGCCTCGGAATTGAGGGGCTTTTGATGGAAGGTTGGAACAACGGCTGGAGTGGCGACTGGCTCCAAAACGGCTCTACTACCAACTTTACCAAACCGGTCGCCGACCTCGATTTTGATTTTGTCACCAACTATGCAAAAGAACACCACGTCGAAATTGTCGGCCATCACGAAACCGTCGGTTTTATTGACAACTACGAAAACCAAATCGACGAAGCCTACAAATTCTACGCCGACCGCGGAGTAAAATACATTAAACCTGGTTACGCCGGCTCGATGATGATGATTCAGGGTCGCAAAGAATATCACCATTCTCAAGCTGGAGTAAATCACTACCAGCGCGCCCTCGAGCTTGCCGCAAAATATCACATTTCTCTCGACGTTCACGAACCAATCAAAGGCACTGGTATCGAACGTACTTGGCCAAATCTCCTCACTCGCGAAGGTGCGCGTGGGCAAGAATACGAAGGTGGCGCTCTTTCTCCGTCGCACGCGACAATCATCCCGTTCACTCGTCTACTTAGTGGCGGTATGGATTACACCTCTGGCATTTTTGACGTCACAAACGGCGCGAAACGTCTCGCCTCGACTCTCGCCCGCCAACTTGCTTTCTATGTTACGATTTACTCTGGTATGCAAATGGCCGCCGACCGCCCGAAACTTTACGAAGAAACTCAACCTGCCGCCTTTAAATTCATCCGCGACGTGCCGGTAAACTGGGAGCAAACCGTGCCACTGCTCGGTAAAATCGGCGAATATTATGTCGTCGCGCGCCAGGATCGCAACTCCAAAGATTGGTACATCGGCGGCGTGACAAACGAAGAGGCTCACCGTGTCCGCCTCAATCTCGATTTTCTCGACAGCGACGTAAATTACAGCGCCGAAATTTATCGCGACTCCGACACCGCTCACTACCGCGACAATCCGCTCGCGATCACGATCGAGAATCGCAAAATCAGCCACTCCGACTATCTCGATATTTGGATGGCGCCAGGCGGTGGTTTTGCGGTAAGGTTAACAAAAATTTAAGGAGGGAAGATGAAGAAACGTGTCGACATAGAAATTTCAGAAGCCGAGGAACCGCGCAAAAATCGGTTTGAAATTGTCAAAGGTAGTAAAAATAAAACTCCACTTTTTCTGCTTTCGTTTATCGTTATTGGACTTTTTATCGCCGCCGTTACCGTGACGGTGATGAAAAGTATAAAAACTGGCGAACCGATTTTTCAGAAATCTGGCGAAATTACATTTGACGATAGTTTAACTGAAGAAGAAAAAGAGTTTTTGAACAATGTTTTCGAAAATCAAAAACTCAAAAACGACCTAAAAATCTCCGCAGAAACTGCTACAAATTTTGAACAAACTGACAATAATATATTATATAGCGTCAATGTCCCAGTAGTCGACTTTTATGATTCTGAAATTAACATCACTACCGCCGAGTTTAAAAAACTAAAAATAAAAGCCACGTCGACAGAACCGGAAACTATCCAGTCCGAAAATACCGCCGCTTCCGAATCTACCGGTCCATACTTAATTCCGTTCAAAAATCTCGACGAATCCGTCCGTCTCGTTTCCGTCGACGACGAATATTATCTCGACACGTTTACTTCTGGCGCCGAGTTTAGATATTTTATCCTCGACGGAAACAACACCGAAGAAGTAAAAAATCTCCTCGCCGAGCATCTCGAAAAATTCCCGAACAAAGACAACACTTTAAGTTTCGCGCAGACCGGCGTCACCGCCCTCACTCGCGCGATGAACTACAAACTAAAAGGGAATAACGGCGCTTATTTTGCCGAAGAAATTAAAGATTTTCTAAGCAGTAAAGACCTCACCCACATCTCGAACGAAGTTAGTTTTTACGACCCGTGTCCGGCTTCGACCGGCACAATGAGCCTCTGTGCCGACTGGCGCAGTCTCGATTCAATTACCGCGATCGGCACCGACATTGTCGAACTCTCCGGTAACCACAACAATAATTATGGTAAAAATGCCAACCTCGAAACGATTAAAAAATATCACGACCTCGGCATGAGTACCGTCGGCGGTGGCGAAACCGAAGAAAAGGCTGCTATTCCACTCAGAATCATGGACGCTAAAAATCTCGAAAACACAAAGGACCCAGAATCTGATTCGACTGAAAACTCCGAAACAGATTCGACAGACAGTGGTTCGACTTCCGATTATAACTACCGCACAAACACCAAGGGTACTAACTTCACTTTTCTTGCCTTTAATTATTCCACTTCAAGCAAAGCCAACGGCGAGCTTGCAAGTGGCAACAATCCCGGTGCGAACGGCTGGGACGCTGCGCTCGCTAAGCAGCAAATCGCCGAAGCTAAATCTCGCGGCGACATCGTCATCGTCGACGTCCAATATTCCGAGTGCTATTCTTATCCCGACGGCTATGTCGAAATGCCCGCCTGCGACTACCCGATCTCGGGTCAGCAAACTTTCTTCAGAAACTTAATCGACCTGGGCGCTGACATGGTCGTCGGAACTCAAGCACACCACCCGCAAACTTTCGAACTCTACAAAAATAAGCCAATTTTCTACGGTCTTGGTAACCTTTTCTTCGATCAAAAATACTGGCCCGGCACCGAGCGCGGTCTAATTCTCACTCACTATTTTGTCGACGGCAAACTCGTCAATACCCGTGTCAACCCTACCGTTTATCACGAAGAATACCAAGTTCACTTAATGGACGAGGCAGACGCCGAAAAATTCTTGAACCGATTAATTAACGCAAGCGCAAAAGGAGAATAATGAATCCGAAAAACTACAACACCTATCAACCGGGGAACCAACCGAACGGCTACCCAAATCAACCAAATAGCTATCCAAACAGTTATCAACAATCTCCACAAAATACTCAGCCTGGCGGCGCCACGAATCCGACGATCGATCAAATCGTCCGCGGTGGCTATCAAATGCCGGTTCAAAATCCACAAAATCAGCAGAAGCCGAAAAAAGAACCGACTTTCAACTACAAAAAAATCGCTAAAATCGTCGGCATCGTGGTTTTAATCGTCATCTGCCTTTCGCTCGGACTGGTTCTGCTCGTAAACGCGATCACGAGACACTCCTCCGAAGAAGTTGCCGACACCCCGTCTTCGACCACCGAGCCTCTGAATCCTGAACGTACCGTCCCAACCAAAATCAATTTCCAACTCACTGTCGACAACTGGGTTAACACCCAAACCGACCCTGGAAATTCCGGAATCATCATCTACGACCTCGACAACAACGAAGTTGTCGCGCGCCACAACGAAGAAAAAGTTTTCCCAATGGAGTCGGTCTACAAAATGTTTGTCGCCTACGAGGGCTATCACCGTATGAGCCAAGAGGAGGGTTGGGGGGATGCGCTTTATAACAATCTTGGTAAAGATTACACTGGCCAAACTTTCTCTCGCGCCCTTTGCCTCGATCGCATGATTCGCTACTCTTACTCACCTTGCGCCGAAGCGATGTGGAACGAATTTGGACACAATAATTTGCAAAATATTTTCCTCGACCGCGGGTTTGAAATGACTAACATTAGCGGCATCACCTCCACCCCGTACGACATTATGAAACTCTACCAGCTTTACTACGAGCACAAGGAGTTCTCAGACGAATCTTGGGAGACAATTCGTGACAGTATGCTAAATCAGGATTCGAACCACTACGGCGACCTCTGTGGCGGTAGTTGCAACTGGCGCCGAGGCTTGCCGTCTGGTTTTGTGCTCGCAAAAGTTTACAATAAAGTCGGCTGGCGTTGGGGTGAAAACGGTTGGTACTCGTTTATTGACGCCGCTTTTGTCGAATTTCCGGAGGCAAAAAACAAATCAAGCGGCGAAACCGTCCCCGAGCGACATTATATCGTTGTCGTGATGACAAAATATACCGACCATACCGAAATCGCGGATCTTGGCCGAGAAATCGAAAAAAAGGTTGAAAACTTCGATAATTATTAATATAATATATTAAAAGGAGTTTATTTATGGCAGATTTTAACAAAATTTTAGATGCGGGGAATTATAAAGATGGCGAAATTAACGTCGTTGTCGAAATTCCTGCGGGTAGCAATCAAAAAATCGAATGGGATCGCGAAGTTGGCGCGTTTAAGCTTGACCGCGTCGAACCGAAAGTAATGGCAAAACCGATTAACTACGGTTTTATTCCGCAAACCTTGGACGAAGACGGCGACGAGCTCGACGTTTTGCTCTACACCGACGAACCGCTCACAACCGGCATTTTCACCGAAGCTCGTGTGCTTGGCGTAATGGAATTTGTCGACAGTGGCGAGGTTGATGACAAGATTATTGCTGTCCCGGCTGACGACCGCAATAACGGCGATAAGTACCAAACCCTTGAAGATCTTCCAAAACAGTTAATCAAACAGCTCGAGTTCCACTTTAGCCACTATAAAGACCTCAAGAAACCTGGCACAACCGAGGTAAAAGCTTTCGAGGGTAAAGAAAAAGCGATCGAGATTGTTGAAAAGGCCATCGAACGTTGGAACACGAATTAAAAAGACCTCTTGCCGAGCGGATGCGCCCGACGAAACTTTCCGAAGTCGTCGGGCAAGACCAGGTGATCGGCGAGGGAAAGATTCTGACCGAGGTTGTAAAGAAAGGCGAGCCAGTTAACCTGATTTTTTGGGGTCCGCCAGGGACAGGGAAGACTACCCTTGCGCGCATCATTGCCGCCGAGTTTAACGCTGATTTTATCGAACTTTCCGCCGTGACCGCTGGCAAAAAAGACATCGAAGATGTCGTCGAGCGGGCAAAAACCAACTGGAACTTGAAAATTCGCACTGTGCTTTTTGTCGACGAAATTCACCGTTTTAATAAGGCCCAACAAGATGCTTTTCTGCCCCATGTCGAGTCCGGTTTAATCATTCTCATCGGTGCTACTACTGAAAATCCAAGTTTCGAGGTCATCTCACCGCTTCTTTCGCGCTCTCGCGTCGTGGTTTTAAATTCTCTCAGTAAAGATTCAATTAAAGAAATTCTATCTCGCGCTCTAAAAGCCGAAAAAGCCACAAAGCGCGTCACTAAAAAAGCTCTCGACTATCTCGCCGAGCTCTCTGGCGGCGACGCTCGCTCCGCCCTCGGCGACCTCGAACTGAGCCTTAGTCTCGCCGAAAAAGTCGACGAAAACATCGTTAAAGAAGCCGCCGGTCGAAAAGTCCCGGGTTACGATAAACAAGGCGATAAGCATTACGACAATATTTCCGCTTTTATTAAATCCATGCGCGGCTCCGACGTCGATGCTACTTTATATTATCTCGCCCGCATGCTCGAAGCTGGCGAAGATCCGAAATTCATCGCCCGGCGCATGGTAATTTTTGCCTCCGAAGACATCGGTCTCGCCGGTAATTTCGCCCTCACTCTCGCCACTTCCGCTTTCGAGGCAACCGAGCGCGTCGGCATGCCCGAATGCCAGATTATTTTGAGCCACGTCGCGACCGCTCTCGCCAAAAGTCCAAAATCGAGACAAAGTTACGATGCCTATCTCCGTGCAAAACAGTGCGCGAAAAATTCAATGAATCTCCCCGTCCCCCTTGCGATTCGAAACGCCCCGACAAAACTGATGAAAGATCTTGGCTACGGCCGCGACGAACAGGGAAATAAATACGAGTGGGAAGCTGGTTTTAAAGCGAACACGTCATATTTGCCAAAAGAAATTGCTGACGAAAAGTTTTTTATATGATATAATACTTCTAATGGATAAAAATGACGAGGACGCGATTCGCCGCGTTGAGGCCGAAGTTCACGAGTCTGTAAACCCTAAGAAAAAAGAACCCGAAGATGTGGACCACGATTTTTATGTCGACCCGCTGGTGCAGGACGACAAAATGGAAGAGAAACGCGCTCGCGAGAACGCCGAGAGAGAAATCGCCGCCCTCGAAGCTGCCCAGACAAAAGACCCGACCGAAAAACAAAAGTTAAACTTAAAAGCCGGCAAGCCTCTTGACGATCCTGACGACGACACCCTCCTCGAAACTCCCGCAACCCCCGACATGAACGTTCAGGGTTTCTTCAGTAACGATGAGACAAAAACTCCGGGAAAATTCTGGACTTCGACCGCCGGAAAAGTCCTCACTGTCGTAATCGCAATTCTTTCAATCCCGCTTTTAATTGTTTTGGTCCGTCTCCTAATGTCCTTGTAGAGCCCAGTCAAGCTAAAAATCAAAAATCTCGTTTAAACCCTCTCCACAAACATAATTTTTATGCTAAAATAAAAGTATTATGTTTTTAACTTTATTGCACCTTGCCGCAGTCTCGACTGCGATTTTACCCGACGATTGGAACATTTTCAAAGCCCTTGTTTTTGTCGTCGACTTCTTAACATTCGGAATCGGCGCCGCCGCGACAGTCGGCTTCGTTATCTCCGGCTACACTTACCTTACTGCCCGCGATAATCCGTCGCAGGTCGCGAAAGCTAAAACGCGAATGTTTCAGATTGTCGTCGGAATCGCAATCTGGGCGGTCTTTTACGGCGTCGCCAACTGGCTCCTTCCTGGCGGAAAATTAAACAGCACCGAGCAAACCTTGACCATCGCCGAGGTACAAGAACCAACGCAATACACCAAGGTCGACGTCACACAGCCGACCACCCAAACCCCGACTACTCCTACCCAGGATACCCCCACTCAAGATACTCCGACCCAAGACACCCCGACCCAACAAACCGGCTCCTGCAAAGATGGCGTTAGCAAGGGTAGTACTTCTTACTATCGACAATACGGCAATACCACCGTCTGGAAAGGTGGCAATTATCCAAATAGCACCATTTCTAACTCCGGCTGCCCGATGATGGCGGCAATGAATGCCACAATTAAGGTTACTGGTTGTAAATACAATCCTACGGTTTACGCTAATCACATGAAAACCTATACAAATAATTTTTCCAATCGCAAAGGGCTTTTTAGTAGCGATAGCGACTGGAGTAATCTTGGTTGGAATATCGTCAACCACTATCTCGATTATTACGGTGTCAATCACCGCGTGATCAGTGGTCAGACAGCCGTCACCAACGCCCTTCAAGCTGGTCACGCAGTAGTTGTTGGCGGAAAACGCACGAACGATAGCGTTAAAATCTTCTCGAAGGGTGGACACTATATCGCCTTGGTCGGTATCTCTGGCAACAATATCACCGTTGCAAATCCTGCAAATGGCGGAGCAACGATTACTACTACATGGTCAAACTTAACTGGTAACGCTACAAATCTTAAATTCACGGAGGTATACTAAAATGTATAACAACAATCCTTACCAAAACAATTTTAATACTCAAACGTCTGGTCCGCTCGGGCAAGTCCCGCCGACCGCCTCAATGATCTCTCCTGCTCAGCCCCAAGCGCCTCAGGCATCACAAAATACTATTAACAAAAAACCACTAATCTTTGTAGCAATCTTACTTGTCATTGCAATCGCCGCAATCATTTTTGTCGCAGTTTTTAGTAGTAATCGCGACGAAATGCCCGCTGACTACGACCCTCTGGATACCGGTGGCACAGAGATAGACTTGCCCGAAAACGAGTCTCTTGATTTCCTTGCAAAATTCAATGTTTCTGAAGATAATATTAATACTATTACAATGAAAATCTTGGATTATCTAAGCTCATATTATCCAAACGGTTTTAATACAGTCTATTATAATATCTCAAGCGTACATAAAAGCTCCGATGGAAATCGCTTGATTTTCAACTTTAATACCGACAATAAAGATGTAACTTTTACCGCTACAATCATTAGCAATTCTTCAGACTCCGACTTATCCATCTCTATCTCTCCATCCACTATTATTTCAGAGTAAAGTATATGCTAAACCTTTCATCTATTTTCGCCGCTTCAACCGCAATTTTACCAGAAGACTGGAACGTTTTCAGCATTCTGCGCTTCGTCGTCACGTTCTTAACTTTCGGCATCGGCGCCGCCGCGACAGTCGGCTTCGTTATCTCCGGCTACACTTACCTCACCGCTCGCGACAACCCGTCTCAGGTCGCGAAAGCTAAAACGCGAATGTTCCAAATCGTAGTTGGAATCGTCATTTGGGCAGTTTTCTACGGTGTTTTAAACTGGTTGCTCCCTGGCGGCAACCCGAGCGACAGCACAATTCCGACCGTGACCGAGCCGACTAACTACACCCCTGTCGACGTTGGAGGGGGAAGTAATCCCGGCACGACAACCGATCCGACCAACCCCGGCACCAGCACAGATCCCGGAACGGGAACCAATCCAGGCACGCAAACCGATCCCACCACCCCTACAAACACTACCTGCCAGCTCGGCGCCAGCAAGGGTGGATCTGCCAGTTACGTTCAATGGAGTGGTTCGCATGCAAGTTTACGGTTTCGTGGCGGCACGTGCAGATATACTATTCAACAAGGTGGCTGTGCGATGCTTGCGGCAATAAATGCCGCCTCAAAAGTAACCGGCTGTGATTATTCACCAACTCTTCTTGCAAACAAAACCAGTGAATGGACTAATAATTTCAAGAGCACAAACGGTTTCTTCAGTGTAAATAGTCACTATAGCGGGTCTTCTTGCACTGGCACAAAATGGGAAAACAGCTGGACTACAGTTTTTAAATATCTTGAAAAAATGGGCGTCCAAAAGAAAGCCATCTCGAAAAACGAGGCAAAAGCAGCCCTTGAGCGCGGTCACACGGTAATTGCTCGTGGAGTCGACCCGACAGGGAATGGCATCTTCTCGAAAAATGGTCACTGGGTGGCTTTTACTGAAATTTCAAGCGACGGCACCGTCACGGTTCCGAATGCACCGACAAATCCCGGCATCCGTAAAGTTTCAATCGCCAATGCAATCAAGTACGCCGACTCAACTGTTTATGAAATATATCCTTAGTGAGGTTAAATATGGAAAATTTCTTTAACTTTATCACCCCAGATTTAATCGGACGTATCATCGCCTCGACGATCGTCGTTGCACTCGCCGTTGTGATTTACACCACCATCGCTCGTTTTATCCGTAAGCACGATCAAAAACTCGTCCAAGGCGCGACCGAAAAGCGTAAGCGCTCGACTTTTATGCGCCTCTCGCGTGGCTTCGTTAAATATTTCGTCGTCCTCCTTGTCGCTTTAATTATTTTACAGATTAACGGCGTCAATGTCGGTTCGGTCCTTGCCGGAATTGGAATTGCTTCCGCCTCGATCGGCCTCGCGAGCCAGAATATTATGAAAGACATCGTCCGCGGTTTTACTTTTGTTTCAGACGGTTATTTTGCGCTCGGCGACGTAGTGATTTTTAACGGTCAGGAGGGGCAAGTGATTGCGCTCGGTCTTAAAACCACCAAAATTCGCGAGCTAAAATCCGGCAATGTAATTTCCATCGCGAACCGCAATATCGAACAAATCGAAGTCGTCTCCGACAAGCTCTATCTCACTGTTCCGATGCCCTACGAAGTTAGTCTCGAAAAAGCCGAAGCTTGCGTGAAAGATATTGTAAAGAATGTCAAAAAAGTTTCCGAAGTCGCCGACTGTCGCTATGTCGCCGTTGATAAACTCGACGAATCAAGTATCAACTATTACCTCGAGGTAAGTTGCACCCCTGTCGAGCGTCTCCAAGTCCGCCGCGACGCGCTGCGCGTTATTCTCGACGCTATGTCCGCCCACAACATCTCCGTCCCATACAAACAGATTGATATTCATAATAAGTAGTCAATTGTTCCAGTTATCCACATTTTGTAGACAACTGGAGCTGATTCATGACGAATAGTGGCGAACTGATCACCAGAGCCTGGAAAAAATCGCACAGATTGACGCCGGGATAGAGAGACGTTATTCTCAACCCCAATAAACATAGTATAGCACTAAGCAAAGTGAATGTCGAAACGATTGTGGCGATTTTGGAGCCGTACGGCTGGCTCACGCACGTTTAAGGAGACGAAAACTAATACCCCTCTCCTCGTACGCAGAATTCTCTTCACGAGTCCATTTCCGCCACTAGCTGTTTTACTGGCGTTTTTGAGGTATAATAAAGATATGGATATAAATCTGTTCGACTATATTTTTCAAAACATGGGCGGAGCAATTGCGATACTCGCTCTGGTCGTCATCACAGTGGTTTCCGTACGTTTTGCGTTCACCGTGAATATCAACGACCTCATAAAACAGAGGAAGCACAGGAACCTAATGAAAGCACAGATGTTATGCCCGCATTTTTATTTCACTGGTAAATCCGAAGGACTATCAGATAAGAACGGTGCATTTGAGTATCAAAGCCTGTTAAAATCCCCACCAGGGACGATAATGTGGCATTGTGCTAAATGCGGTGCAATGTTTCCCGATGGCAATATTGTCGAGACCGAAAGACTTGCAGGATACTATCTCGACGGTCATCTCAAGGAATACTTCAAGACCATAAAAAAGACCGACAAGTACATAAGAAAATCGCTGTAATTAGCAATTATTGCGTTATTCAGCTACGTCGTGGCCAGCATGATAAGCGTTGTCGTAAAGTTCACGTTGTTCGTCAGTAAGCTCGTCTAAACCTACGGAGGCTCCATACTGGTCGTAGAGCGGAGTGTCATGTTCGCCGTCAAACTCCCCATCAAGTGAGCCAGCGATTTCGATTTCATCGTTGCTGAGGTCATTTTCAGAATCGTCATCATCCGAGTCGAAGTCGTCGTCTTGCTCGAAATCTCCATCAAAATCGTCTAAATCATATTCATCATCCATAATCCAATTATACCACTCTTGATAGAATTATACCACTCTTGATAGTGATTTTTCCGACTCCGCCCCTGTCGGGCTTTGTAGTTTTGTCGGTTTTGTCAATCTTTGGCGGGTTTTCACACTCTTCACTTTTTCCACGAAACTTTTAGGACTATTACGCTTATGTCTACGAGACCCATAATTATAGTAAGGATATTTATATTTAAACTGCGGAGGTAAAAATGGACAAGATCGAGAAGATCGACCTGGATAAAGTTGACTGGCGAAGCAGTCGGGAGTTTTTCGAGTCATTATCGGAAGAGCTAGAAAAACTAGACGACCATGATGAATCGTATAATTTTACTTGGGTTGGCAAAAGAAAAAGCATCATCGAGGCTGGCGTGAAACATATTTACTTCGTTGCCGAGGCTAAAGGTGTCTCCGAGGGCAAGCTTGATGTTGATGTTAAAGGCGTAGAAAAAGCTAAAATTGAATGTGCCAGGAAACATTTCGCAAAAATATCTAATGGCGATTATATCTATGGCGTCTGTAATTCATATCAAAAGTTGCTTGAGTTGGTAAAATCTTGAAAGGAATAATATGTTTAAATCTGATAATATAGACCTATCAAAAATCCTTGATGAAGTAGAAAATCATAATCTACAATTGCCAGATTTTCAACGTGGTTGGGTCTGGGAAGATAATAGGATTCGCGCCCTACTGGCTAGCTTATCTATGGGATATCCAATCGGCGCAGCAATGCTCCTTGAATCTGGTGGCGACTTCCATTTTAAGTGTCGCAACGTTGAAGGGAGTGGTGACGAAGAGAGAGTTCCTACCGAGATGATTCTCGATGGTCAGCAACGTATTACTTCTATGTTTCGTGCTATGCGCTGCAAAAATCCAGTCGAAACCACAAATGACCAGAAAAAATCAATAAAACGCTACTACTATCTTGATATCGAACGTGCGCTCTCTTCAACTACAGATAGAGTGGACGCAATTATCTCAGTCGATGAGAACAAACAGCGACGAGAAAAC
>Ga0181612_128263_pt1 | contig 17054 bp, 4 predicted proteins | sample HoacroProtozoa21_FD_119630 | JGI IMG/M metagenome (GOLD analysis project Ga0181612, IMG submission 119630) | Hoatzin crop microbial communities from Cojedes, Venezuel. Combined Assembly of Gp0051906, Gp0051904, Gp0051908
ACAAGTACTAAAAGAATTTTGTTTTAGAAACTAAGCTACCAGTCATTCAATATTTCTGGCTATTCACCTGTGGCAGAGGTTTTTACAATAGCCAGAGACATTAGGCAGAAACATCCTTTCCTCTTACACTTTCCATATCATTGTTAAGTCCAGAGTTGCAATCATACAAAAAAATATTAAAAATACATAATTTTTTTGTACTTGGCAATTCTTTAGGGATTTTAAGAAAAATCTGGAGGACTTTTGCTGATTTTAAGCAAGGTCCAGTACATTAAAGCCTTTACACGTATTTATAAGGATATTATTTTCATTCACACCTGTAGGAAAGGGGATAAGATATTGTAAAAGAGTCTGTTAAGCCATGTAAAGTGTGCTGGTAGTTCCAGGGTGCAAGGACACTACTGAAAAGATCCATTGTTTTGGCCCAAAGCCCGGGCGGGGGGGCAGCAGTGATGCTGGCCCCACCGGGCTGGGGGAGCCCCAGGTGTGGCTGCTCAGGGCCACTAAGGCACCATTATATGAAAGTGGGAACAGCTGGGAGCTGCTTTTCAAAAGTGAGCTTCTGACCTGATCACAAATGCTAACAGTGAGGCAAAAAGTGCCTGGGAAAGAAAGAAACAAAACAAACCCAAACCAAGAATGGAAGGGCTCTTCATCCATAAGCAAGTAAGTACAGAAGTAAGAGGGGGAATCTGTGGTGTGCTCCCTGCTCTGGTCAAACCCATCGTGTTGATCCACAATATGATGTAATGAGGTAAGATTTTTTTGTGCTAAACCCTAGGGTTCCCTGTCCTGCTTGCACGTGCCTGTCCCCGCAACCCTCCATTGCCCTCTGTGCTGGAAGAGCAGAGATACATGGGCAAGGAGGTAGAAGCTTACTTCTTCTTGCCTTCTGCGCTAATCTGCTGGGTAGCTGGCATTCAATCTCTATGATAGTCAACAAGCAATTTTCATGAGTACTAAATTAACTGAAAAAAAGGAGCTAGAAAGTGTTTGTAACGCATTGCTGAAATACTCGGATTCTATCCTAATGCATAGATGTTCAGGGAAACTAACCATAAAAATGAAAAATTCAATGTTTCTTTGTTCATTCAGTAGGTGTTGGTTCGTAATTAATACAAGAGATTTCCTAATTGTCCTTATATCCGATGTTTTGTTTGCAAAATGCTTGGTATTTGCTGTACAGATGACCTTCGCGTCCCATTATTTCGTTTGGAATACTTTGTGCATTAACTGCAAAAAGCCATATACCATCCAAAAGTCATTTACTGTGTTTTTACAGTGTGGTTACTATACTTATGTACCAAAGGGGGGGAAAAAACCATGAATTTTTACAGAGGCTAAATGTTGCCTTATTGCAGAGAGGTACATTTCGTAGAGAATGTGGAAAAGGACAGCCAAAGATATCCAAGCTGGTAACTACATTGGGGAAGAAGGTGAATTTAGTCTTACCCTGACATTACCTCAAGTTAACAAAAAAAATTTTGGCAAGAAGAATTAAAATATTTCTGTTGTTTCTTCTATAAGAATATTCTGGAATATAGTTCAGTTTAAGAAAAATTAAAAGTAAAATTTAAACCACAAATACATGAAGTGATTGTGAATATTTATTAACTAAATAATTTAATAATAAAGAAAATGCCTACTTGATTAATTGTTACAGAGTAAAAATTACAATAAAACTGTCTTGATCAGTGCTTTGCAGAAGCACCATTACTGTCTGTGCAGTTGTTTAACAAGGATTTAATTGGAAAGATAAGTGAATGCACATTTAAAAGTATTGTTAATTTGCTTTATAATCACCCCATCCTTCACAGTATTGACAGCACCAGGCACAAACCCCTTTCTCTTTTACAAGTATTATTTTCCATATGTGCACAATAAATTCTGAAGCAGTAATTGGAAATTTTATGGATTTCAACATACCTAGTGTTTTGAGTTTATAGGTGCCATATCCCCTCTCTAAAGGTAGCTCATAGGTGGCATTTTAAGGAAAATCACTGCCTTTTTATTACCCGTGGGCTGTTTTGGAGGTTGTGGTGTGGTAGTTTTTTAGTTGGGGGAGGGGGTGGTGGTGTGGTGCCTGTTTTTGTTTTCTTTCATAAGAAATATCTAATTCTTATTACTTTTTCCCTTCCATTTGAAATATCAACAAAATCCTCACTGCAACATTATTTTTGATTTAATAAACAACAGCCGTCAAAAACAGTAATCTTCAATATGTTTATATTCCATCTGTACTTATATTTATTGTTCTAAAATGGCTTGGATTAATCTAATTGACAAGTAAGAGCCCAGACCATATGAGCAGCTAAGGATGACACCTTTAACCAGCAGGATTCTGCAACCGTACTGACATGTTCTTTATCAATGAACTATGAGAAAAGAGGAGCACTTCTTGGGATTTCTTTTTTTTTTTTTAATATTACTGATTATATGAGCTTGCTGGGACCATATGTCTGAGCCTCAGCTATCGGGAACCAGAGTGGTGTCCCGGCTGGCTCTGCCTCGGCAGGCAGAGCCCATGGAGCTGATGCAGGACTGAAGCTGCCTTTGAAAGGGAGCAGCCAGGTCTTCACAAATGGGCTGGGTGGTTTTGAAGCAAGCATGTAGAAGGAAAAAAAGAGTGGGGAGAAAAAAAGGGAGGAGGGAGCTGGGCAGGGGGTGAAGAGAAATGTCTGCTTTTCATAGCTTTTTCTTTAAAAGAAGAAAAAAGGAAAGGAAAGGAAAGAAGAAGAAGAAAAAAAAAAGGCAACAAAACTCCCCATTCAAGAATACCCGAGTCGTTCCATTGACCCAGTATATCCATTTCAAAGGCAGACAGCAGCTCCGGTCCTGCCATTAGCAAAAGCTCTGCAGGCATTGGAGCACAGGTCCCCGTCAGCTGCCAGCTTCCAGAGGGCAGCTACAAACATGAAGATCCAACAGAATCATTGCGGGCTTGATTTTAAAATTGTAGTGAGGATCACTGGGAAAAAAAAGGAGGGACTGATTATCTCTTGCAGTCGCTTTCCTTTTTGTTTTTGGGTCCTTAATTTCTTTTGCATATGCGTTAGTGAGGTTTCCCATTGCATCCTGCCATCTAACACAGTTTTAGATGTTTTAGCAGGTTATTGATTGTATTTTTCAGGCATATGTGAGTATGCTTAGAAACACATGAATGCGTCTCAGTCGGGGTTTAACCTTAGAGCCACCCTCCAGCCTTGGTGAAGTTCTCCCTGAACCAAGTATGGCTCAGACAGAGAAGTCTTCCTCACTTCTGCCAGCAGTTATTCACATAACCGGTCTCAATGAGAAATCGGTAAGAGTCATCCAAAGTTCATGTTGGAAATATCAGGCTCAAACTGGGTTACTTGCTAGCTGAGAACCAAAATGTCTTGAAAGCCTTGAGTCAAAAATAGTTTTTTCTTTCTTGTTCACACTTCCCAGGCAAGAGCAGAAAATAAAATGGACTGAAGCAATTTTCAGAAATAATTATAAAACAGCTTGTTTCTGGGTTAAGACCTGCATATGCCAAGCTGTAGCCAAGAATTTATTTTTTTTAATTTTTTTTTCCAAGCTTTAAAACTCTGACAACAGAATACTTTAATTGAGCCCACAGTAGTTGGTGAATCAATGAATATGTGCATGTTGCTGATGCGGGTTCTTCCCTTTTCTCTCCATCAGAATGTCTATTTTAAGACATAGAATTTACCTTTTTTTTTTTTTTTAATTCAAAAGAAGGTGTGGTTTCCACGTCTTACCCATCTCTTTCCAGAGGAGAAGGGAAGTAAGTATAATACCCTAAACAGTGATTTGTAAATATAAATGAGGTGATGAAACCTGATGGAAATACTTACGTTTGCAATTAATGCTTTGGATTATTTTGTAAATAATATGCATTGTATGCAAAAAAGGGATATTATATATTTTAGATTATTGTTTTCCCAATATAACTTATTTTGTTTTCAGTGTGAAGATAAAAAGATAATCAGAATGATAAATCTTAGTTGCCCAATCTGTAGCTCTAGACACTGTACACTTTTTCTTTCCAACGATATTGTCATGGTTTTTTTCGATGCTGTGATGAATAAGTTGGTAGGAAGGGGCAGAAGAGGCAGTAAATGAGGTTAGCGTGGTCAGCCACAAACATACCATGGATTTTATGGCACGTATTGTATGATCAAGCATTTAAGACGCCTTTTATTTCTCTTCTAACCACAGCACTATTTGCGTTACAATATCTTTTTGCTTAGTAACACTTAAAGAAGTTGAAGAGCTTCTAGATAACCCCTCAAGGAGTGTTGTTTAGGCGCTGAGAAGGCCCGTAGTTTTGTGCGCTGTAGCAAGGGATTGCCTTTTTTTTGGGATGCTCTGCGTTGTCATGGGTGATTCTTTGTTTGGGTTTGTTGTTCTGATAGTAATGCTGCAGGAAATACCATTCCAGAGAGCTCCAAAACAACAAGGAGAGGAAATAATTTATCGAGTCATTTGTTAAAAGTATTAACAGGAAAACTTCCTAACTACGATTTTTAGGGTTAGGGAATAATCTCCGGAAACTGTGGGCTGCTGGACATATTTATAGGTAAACATAGCCAGGCGTCGGAGGCGTTCTGCATGGGATGATCTTGCAGTGCAAGGGGATGGATACCCTAGAGAACGAAGTGCATAGTTCTTGCTGAAAGTTGGTCATGCTCATTGTCTCACAAGATCATGGTATGACCCAGTATTTGGGGTGATTTTCTGCTCTGTGGTCAATATCTGTAATTCTGTGGTTTGTATGTGGTACTAACTGACAAATATGAACTTGCGACAGGGTCTGCAACAAAAAGGGGGATGCTACATGTAGAGGTACATTACAGAACATTATGCAGGGTGGCATGGGATTAGAAGTTACCACACCGCGGAATTAGGCTTTATCATGGTATTTGTGGTCTCCTGTATCCTGCTAACTGAGAAAGCCATAAATAATGTGGTAGATACAACTGTTGTGAGTAGGGAGTGATTTTGGTTGGGAGAGATTTTGGTGATACATTTAACTGTTGAACTCCTTAAGTCATTTTAGTAGGAGGCAAGAGTGCTGGGGGCCAAACTGGGACATCACTGGGGGCCAAACTGAAAAACTTTCAAAAGAAAAAAAATCCAGGAGCAAAAAACAAAATAAAAAAATCTAAACTACATTTTTTTATATCATTGGAAACTTTTACTTGGATGAAGAAACCCATGTTCTTTTATTGACTGTCTTATTTGTGCATACAGTCTGTCTTAGAAATGTATCCCTGTTAAAAATTAATTCATTTTCTTGAGAATTTTTCAAGTCACTCATAGTCAGTTTTTGTGGATTTAGAATTAAATGTTCCTGTCTTTTTTGTCTGTCTCTTTTTTTCTTTCTTTTTTTTAATAGTATTATTGTGTAATTCTGTGGAATTTTTTCCATGAGCAAATTATCACAGTCCTAGAAAGCATTTTCCCTTAATACATTCTTGGGACATTTTGGGCTTGATCAGGTTACCTAACAACTGGTATACAGTGCCACTTGAGAGGATGCTGAGTACCAGTGTGACCCTCAGAAGGCTGGTGTGTCTAGCAGAGGATATACGGGAGAGTTATGCCTTTGGAGACTGGGTGCTAGAAGCCAGGTGAGATATCTTAGAGAATTTAAGAAGCATTAGATGCCTATATAAGGCCAAATACATATTTTATTTTTTTTTACTACACCATTAGCTTTTTCCCTTTAAAAAATATCCCATCATATATATTGTATAAAAAATTACATGTATTTTTTGTGGGAAAACCAAGCTTTTTTAAAGAAAGGAGCTTTAGGAAATCATTATATAGAAAAGTGTTGTATCCCACTGCCCTGGACAAATACATACTACATACATAAATATATAGAAAGGCACTTTCCTCTTTCACTCATTTGCAAGTCTTAATTTTCACTTTAGTCTTATAATTGTAGGGATTATTAAACATATTAATTTAAACACTTAGAGAGGTAGTCACACTGTATTTTAATCTCAAAGTTATGCATGGTACCAGTCTTAAAACTGAGAATGTAGCGTAGCTCTCACTTGAGTTTTCAGCTCTCATCTGAATGTTAACACTATTCAGTTTGTAGCGTGCCTGTTGTCAGTAAAAGTAACAGGGGTTGTTCAGATCTCTTGAGATCAAAGGTCCTCTTTCCCAACTCTACTGTAACAATCTGAGCCTAACCAAAACCCTTTGTGTGGGCAAACACCTCAGGGCGAGTGGTGAGAATGATGCCTTTTGAAATCATCCTACGAATCCATGGTTATAATTTCAACACATTGTCTCTTCATCATAAAATTACTGTTATTGTTTATACAACATAACTATGGTAAAATTTTGAAATAATCAGGATGTGGAGAACTGAATATAATGGAACAAATATTTTATAAGATTTTTTTCTCCTGCTTCAAGAGCAGTGTCCAATATGCAGCCAAATCTTCTATTTAATAATCCTTTTCTGTCTCCCTGTTGCACACTCTTCTTTTCCCCATCACCATCTGACATAACGTGGGAAGCTTGGCTCGTCCATTAGTTGCACCCTGGGCTGACATTGGGATGTATATTGGCAGGAGATATTTTGGGGTGACAGTAGCCTGGAGTTAGATTATGCCAAAATCCTGCAATAAACCTCAGCAGACTCCGAGCGCGGCATTTCTCACCTCTCACAAGCTGAGGAAAGATCGTAAGAGGCACCTTGAACTTGAAATTAGTTTTAAAATGTTGTTTCCAAACTTTGTCCGCGATTGGGTCCATCACACTTTCAAATCCTGTGGAGTGAGTAGACAATTAGAAGGTGAAAAAGTCTCTTGAAAGAGAGGAAGATAGAGTGCTGGGTTTTTGCTTATTGTTGTATACCAAAGAGAGATATCTCCCCCCCCCCAGTGTAATCAGATAATTAAAAAACAAACAAACAGGGATTTCAAAACACATTTCCATCAACCAACATTATGTGCTTATGATACAGAAGATAGAGAATGACTTAATTAAGTAGATAGCAGCAGTGAAGATGGATGTGAGGAGGAGGAGATTACTTGCTCTTGGTGGAACTTTCTTCAGATGGTGAAGGATGCCTTTCTAGAGACAGAGCATCAATGCAAAAAGAAAAGTAAAATGTAGGAGAAAAATGTCTAGAAGATTATATCCCTCTTGTGCTAAAAGCTGTTTCTTGCTGTAAGAAAAGTTAGCTGCTTGCTAAGTGTTGTGTTCAAGGATAATCTGGACGTCGACTGAGGAGATGTGTAATAAACTTCAAAAAAAGCTGTAGCCAGCGCTCAGAAAATCTGTATGCTCTAGCATCTGAATAACTTCAGGCAAAGCTGCACGAGACATGACCTGAGATCTGTATGGCTGGGACAGGAGGGAATTGATCCTGTTTAGAAAAAAAGTTACTGTTGGCTGGGCAAACTAGAGACTTGAAACTCTGCCTGAGGACATCTGGGCCACAGAGTGATAACAAGAAGACACCTCAAACAGCTGAAAAAGCAATATTGAGGGCTTGTGGTATCATCAACTGTCCTGATGAATCTAGGGAAAGAAACTTGTTGTTGTTTTTTTCCATGTTTAATGCTTTGTACAAATGAAGATGCTAAAGCAACTTAGAGATACATATTTTTGAATCAGAGCCACATGACAAAGTATTCAAACATAATGCAAATAATTGCAAGCTGATGCATCCAGTAGTTTTTAAAAAAATGAATAAATAATTTAGCTTTACACATGGCCAATCCTTGCTAAAAATTGCAAATCAGAACTCTTCTGTTTGAATGTATTTTATTTTGTTAATGGATTCACTAATATGAAAGGCATCTAATTGTATAATGTATTATTAGTCATTTTCTTTGGCATCCTATTAACTTTAAATAATTCTAATATTTAACATTTTATAACATTCACAACAAAGTTCTATCTCCAACAGAGGAAAAAACATGCATTAATAATAAATTTTTCATAACTCTTTCTACTGAGTATGTTGTGATATATATTTGAGCAGAAACATTGAAAACTGAAGCGTAAAATAACAAAGCATCTTAGATGGCATTTTAAAAGTACCCATTGTAATATACTGTGGTCCTGTAAATAGAAGAGCTAGAGTATAATTCAGTAGAATTAACTTATTTTAAAATTGAGTCGCATATAAAGTGTGATAGGATATAACTAAGTGTATCTACTAAATGTCTGCTCAGTGATAGCTGAACTGGAGTGTATAAAATGGTGATTAATGACTCCTAATGGAAGTGGTCTCCACCACAAGTTGTGAGCACTGTGGTTGTGGCTGACTGATAACCGTGCACAGCAACACTGATAATCTCTAGCAAATCCCCAAGTTTTCCTGGGCTAGAAATGAGATGACAGGTCACATTAGAAATTTTCTCCTTATGGCGCTTTTTCTTTTCTTTTAGTAGGTCAGATCTTGTTCCCGTGTATTGTGGAAGTATTATGGGAATGAGCAATATCTAAGCTGCTTAACACATGCACACTTTCCCCACACCAATCTGTTTTCCGGGGACAGCCAGGCTACTACTATACAGCATCCTCTCAGTTGGGTGCTATTAATGTTAATAAAATGCACTTAGCACTTAACATCTCGAGATCTCAAAAGAGCTTGCAAAGCAGCATCATTATCTTTACATTATGGGTACGGAAAATGAAGGATAGGGAGAGTAAAAGATTTGCCCAAGTTTCCATGGTAAATCAGTGACAGAGCCAGGAGTAGAGCCAAAATCTGTTGATGTATAGTCAGTCTCCTATGTAGTGTGCCGTGCCATTTCACCAAACTCCATTTGCCAAGTCCCTACTGTGTACAGAGACTGCAGATAAGGCTGCAGTCGCCCTCTGAAATGTAGATTTTGGGCTCAGAATGCAAAGCCGAATTAGATCTTCAAATGCAGGTCTGCCCTGTGATGCATCTCCAAGTGCAGGGCCACCTGTGCAACGGACAGTGGTGCAAAGATCCATGAATAAGCTGCTTTAAATTCCTCTGTGCTCGGGCTACAGAGTAAAGGGACCTAGTCCCTGAGGAGCCTCAAGTGCGTTTTACATGTGAATGAGGTCCTGGTTTTCATTCCCGTAGTCCTGGGGATGCATCACCACCCGCTGTGTCTTGCATGACTAAGCCTCACAGAGCTTTGTGTTTGCACCAGTATTTTGTAGTCGCTTTTGAAAATGACTACATTGAGATAATATATGAGCAGATATGTATGTTGAAGGGCTTGTGCTAACATCTCTGTGAGATACCAAAATAATGCTAGCTATATTTGGTAAGTAGGAAAATGTGGAGCTGAGTAACATGCCTAAGGAAGTTTGTGATGATTCAGGAATACAAACCAAATCTCCTTGTTTCAAATCCTTTGCCCTAGCCCCAGGGTCATCCTCTTTTCAGCTCCCTTAGGAGGCACAATGCAGACCAAAAGCTACAAAGAACTGGCTGTCTTCCTGCCACCATGGGTCACAGGAACAAGCAGACAGCCAAGGGATGGTTTTGGTCAGTGTACTCGGCCCTTGTAGGTGGGCATCCTTCCTTTACAGGATTGAAATAACTTCAGATTCCCCCTCGCACTTATATGCCTCTGTTTACAGTAATTGTATCAGTTGTAATAATATCATCAGTGATTAATTTCTTCAGTGTGTTTGCATGTGTGTGCCTGTTTCAAGTGACTGCCCTTGAAGAGCGAATGCATGTAGTAAACAGGGCATCAAGAAATTATTTATGTTAGACTAAGGGTAAAGTGTAATGCCTTGCAGGCCTCTGACTGCTTTTCTGGGATTCCTGCAGCCCCACGTCCTGCCTGCTGACTCTCTCACTGACTGAGCTGGAGTCCTCTAGTTTTCAGATTAAACATAATCCAAGGCACTGAGTTACCTACAAGGGGATCCTTCCCCTCTGCTGAGCCTCCATGCACGCCTGCCCTGGTCAGTCCTCCTCATGGTACAGGCAGCATTTATCTCCAGCAGTTATTTTTTCTGCTGTCTAACCAGTTTTATCCACCTTTGGTCCTATCTTGGCTAAGTCTGAACTTACTGAAGTGCTTCCTGCAGTTCATCCAGTCCAGTTCATTACAAATATGCTGCATTTCAGGTATCTGCTTACTTTCTCCCCACTGCTGGATGAAGCGTTTGGGGTTCTGCTAGCAGAAGATAGGGCCATGTAATGCCATGATTTAATATAAATACAAGCTGATGTCTGTTTGTTCTCTAACAGACTTTCTGGCTGCAGTCTTGCTGAATAGGGGGGTGTGTGTCGGAACTCACCTTGGCTAGTCACAGCTCCACGAATGTGTGCATGTATCTGCATACAGCTCGCTGGGGTATTTTTTCCCTGTGTCTAAATAGGCCCTAAAAATCCGAGGCATTCATTCTCTCTCATCCTGGTAAGTGATATCAGAGTGCTTTGAAAGACTTCAGGTTTGCAGTGAAGCTCATACTGCTATGTAGTTCTGTGTACTTGTGAGTTGAAAATGAAGAATTTAGGTCAGGCTTTGTATAAAAAAAAATTTAATATAAGGTGGACAACTTTGTTTTACATCCCTATGCATTTGAAAGTCCTAGTTGGAAGAGAAAGCAAGATAGCAAGAAACGCAAACATGTGTTGGATTATTTCATGTTAAGCAAATGTAGTACTGTGAAAGATTGACAGCACGGGAAACTGTAGTCCTCCATTTATCCACACTTCATTTCTATCCATTTATCCACACTTCATTTCTAATATCTGGCTTCAACAGCAGATTGTAACCATAGAAAGGCTATAGACTCTGGGTGAAATGGCACTCCCTTTTGGATCCAGTTTTACAAAAGAAAACAATTATTCACAGAATGCATGTCTTTATTCTTTATTGCACATTTCAAAGTCTCCATGAATACTCATTTGCATGTGACAGCTAATGCTGCATCTTGTATTGGCCAGTAAGAGGCATGATTGCACTAAATTGGAAGCAGCAGGCACAGGTTTTCTTTTAAGAATGGGGGTGGGGGTAGCCATCCACTCGTACTGTTCTCAAGTCTTCAGTCAACACGATTTTAGAACAGTCGCAAGTCTAGTTACTGGGATAATAAATCCCAAATTAACTGAATATGCAGATTTCACTTTCATTAGGTTACACTCCTTAAATTAACATACCCTTCACTTTGTCTTTTGTTAACAACCCCAACTTTTAAAGCAATGGAGAAGTGGAGAATTGAAAACACTAAACTTGTACTTCAGGAGTGAAAAATGGGGACAGTAACATTCCCCAGACTGAAATTATTACTTCTTTCCCCCCCTCTTTCTTTTTTCATAAACCTGAATACATACATTTGCTCACCCTGCATAATTTTTCGAAATGATCTTGTTATCCGAATGACACACAGGATAGCAGAATCCCAGCAATGCAGAAAGGCAGTTGCCGGCAATGGTTACAATAAAAATCTATGTACACAGCAGCAACAGAAAATATTTATTTGGTAACACATTCCTATTCCCTTTTGAAATGCATGCAGTTTCGCCTCAGAAGCACTGGAAGATATCGAGATAAATACTTGTATGCTTTCTGTGTAATGCCTTTGAAAATTATCTGGAATATAATGGGGACAAAAGCAGCTCCTTGAAAACCACCCGAAACTCACTTTTTCTTAAATGTAATCTCCTAGCAAAATAAAAGTGCTTAGGAACTAGCTGCTCGTAAAAACGAGGAGATTAAGAAAAACACCTTGAAAAGGTTTACTATAGAGAACAGTGTATCATGATCATTCATTTCCAGAAAGTTAAAATTGAAAGCTGCTTTTTTCTTTCCCCCCTATTTCCCAACAGCTACAAGGCTTTCATACTTTCCGTTAGAAAGCCCTAAAATGCCAGATCAACTGTAGCTAAAACACCGGAAAGTTTCTCATGCAAGCAGTTTAACAACGAGATTACCTGCAGTACGTTTTCTCCAGCAAGAAAACTATGTGAAACCATTGCATTCAGTAACAGACAGGACTTACTTTGTAAGATGGATTTCAAAAGATCTGGAGGCTGCTGTTCCTTATAAAACTATGCCAAAGACTATTTAAGTGGCCAGTAATATAAACATTATGCTACTAACACTGAACAGTTTATCACGTAAATATAATTGTCTTCTTTTAGAAGAATAATAAAAGCCGAATCCATATGTTACACATTATTTAAAATTGTTTTCTGCAAAATGTATTAATCCCAGAGAAGAAGCAATTCTTCTACTATAGGAGTAGAACAGCAGTTTTATTTTATTACATTGTCATTGTTTAATTTGTTTGTTCCCGGTAGTAGTTTCACAGATTTTTATGAACTGTTACTTTTATGGAAAGCCAAGTTACAAATGATGGACGCTGTTTACTTTCAGGAAAAGAAAGGTCATGAAGGTAGATAATGTATTTATTTATTTACTTACTGTGCTCAACTTTAAAAAAAATCCTTCAATTCTTAGCAGAAGCTAAAATAACTTGTGGTTTTTAGACCCAGGAGGCACATATTTTGATATTGCTCCTCAGCAACGCTGCTAGCTCTGCAGTCTATTCAAATTTGGGAGTAGAATTTAAAGCTCGGATAAACAGCATTTGGTAGCGATGGCTGGACAGAGTTTACAGTTTATCTTTACAGAAATGTGATCTTGCAGCTAAATGTCCTTTCATGCATTTTTTTTTTACGAATTTGAGCTAAGTGCTACAGTAATAACTTATTTGCTAAAAAAATCACTGTTCCAGTTTGAACTAAGTTATTTCTCATCGATTAAAAAATAACTGTTTTCTTTCTAGGTGATGTTAGGCTTCATTTTGAATTCTTCTCTTTCAGAACTTAAAATTACTAACTGCCATGTGTGAATCTGAACACCAGATAACTCGTAGTGCAACTTAATGACAAGATGAGACTTTAAATAACTTTGAGACAAAAAGCAGCTCTCAAAAACTGACAGTTTAAATGTAACACGGAAAAGGGGCTTAAGCTGCTGAAATATTTTGAGTATGTCCACATCTGTAAATGAGGTTGAAATATCTGGTCTATTTAAACATGAACAAATCTAAAAATATTTTCATTTAAAAAAAATTAATTATAGCAACCCCACCAATGAAACAGTTTTTGTAAGGCACCTAAAAAGTGAAAAAGAAAGTACGTAATGCCAAGTATATGAACTATTTAAGTTATAATACAAATCAAAATCATGGTACAAGAAAAATAAAAAAAAATAGTAATATTCCTGTTTCATAGTTAGCTCATTGCTATCAAATATGCAAAATACAAGAGAGGCTTTCTGAATTCGGATACATAACAATTGGTTGTAAAAGCTGAAGGAAATTTCTCTGTGTTAAACAAGGCAGACAATGTGCATTTTCTTAACCAGAGTCTTCATCAGCTGGAATACCACCAAGTTGCTTATTTGCTGCCCGTATCCCAGTAGGAAGTACGTTGCTATTGCTTGTTGGAATTATGATCAGATCCTACAGTTATTCTCTTAATTTTTTTTTAATGGGCTGTGGTTTGAACATTGCTTTGACTGAAGTTAGTCACCAGCAAAGCTTAGTCTTGTGTTTGCTCTGTGTTGTACTGCTCTTAGTCTGTCCAGTTTTGATTAAGATATCTTTTATCTAAGGAAAAAAAAAACCACAAACAACTAAATAAAGCGCCAAATCACAGTTTTTTTTTCTTTCTCCTTTTAATCCTGGTGTACACTCTTCAAGCTGGATAATGCGGTATGCATTAATACATATATATTTATACAGACAAACAAGTCTGTGTTTAAATAGATGCTAACTCCGGATATCTGAGGCTTAACGCTGGCTCTCTCCGTGGGCCCTTGTGACAATTCATCTCTTTGTGCCTCTGTTTCTACTGCACCTTTTGTCTGTCTTAATGACTTAGATTATTAACTTTTTCTCACTCTATGTGCTTTTATAACGCCTGACACAATGGGGCATGGATCTTATTAGGGCATCTTGTCACTACAGTGGTTATAACAATCCAGACGGTGATACTACCACTATTAATAATAATAAAAAATTATTAAAATACCACAACAAATAAAAATAATAATAATCATCATTATGCTGTTTTTCCTAAGAAGAGTGTTCATAGCCCTGGCTGTGAAGCCTTCTTATTCCACACTCTCTATAGAAAGTCAGTAAAAATTTTACTCAATGAAGTTTTAAGGGTGTGCTTATTTATTTAGACTTTATATTAAAAAAATCATATTCATGTCCTGCAGTTTTAGAACTAACAAGATGAGTTTCAACATGGCTGTGAAAAAAATCTAACTCTTTGTTTCACATTATCATATATATTGGCCTAGACATATATGTGTGAGGTTTCTTATTTGTTTTGGGTTTTTGCTGTCAAGGAAATTACAGCAACATATTTTTTTTTCCTTTGTCTCTGTGACAGAGTGGGATAAGCTTGGGTCAAATGTTGAACTCCATTTTATATTATAAATACGTTTTAGATTAGGGCATACTTTTTGCATATGTAAGCAAGATTATTAGGAGGTATTCCAGTCGCTCTTCAGCCTGAGAATAGTTGTTGACACTTCATTAAAGAATATCTGGGATATTTTTAACCTAGATCAGTTCAGTGACCCAGTTTTTAAAGCAACCTTGGTTGTGTAGGTCCAATTCAGGGGACAAGGAAGTGCAGCCCGGCAAGTCAAAATGAGCGGTAGGGCTGGGCAGGAGCTTTTTTAACAGGTATTGAGCACCGAAGGCAGCATCTTGTCAAAGGCTGTGCTGAAACCATCCAAACAACTGCCCGCGAGTGTTGAATGTGTTCGTCTCTTGACTTACCACCCCCTTCCTGAGGAACAACAGAGCCTACATGGGCACTGGGGGGCAACGGGCAAATGTGGTGGTGGAGCACAGGCAGAAAATAGCACAGACTGGGGCTGGAAAGAGCCTCTCTGGAGGGACTTGCCATCACTAGGTGCAAGAAAATCATTTTTGGTGGAAAGAAAGCAGGAAGGCGCTGCCCAGTTGGGTACACCAAGATGCCAGGGAGGACACAGAGCTGAGCAGGGCACAAGTGCACCTGAAAAGTTTTGCAAATGATCTTGGCCCTGGTGCTTCTGAAGAGTAAAACAGTTAGAAAAATTCTGTGCTAAGCTTGTGTTTCAGTCCTGTCGGCCAGGTCTCATTAGGGAAGCCAACAAGGAGCCAGGTCTTGTGCGTGGGAGCACCCTGGGATAGGCAGGGCTGGTGAAGGTCCTCTGGGGCAGCAGGACCCAAAACACAAGAGGAATGGTGAGACAGAAGGAATGGGCATGGGAGGACGATGCAGAGGTCATGATTCGGAAAATGAATAAACTTGGCCCAAATTCCTTTGACTTCAAGCACCAGCTCCCAATCTCCTCCAAAAAGGCGGATGCTAGAGCAGAAGAAGCTGAAATCAGGAGTACCCACTGGTAAAAAGGAGCATGCTATATTTGAAACCTCTTCTGCCTCTGCTTGATCCACTGGTACTCTTTGCTTAGGAGGGAAAAAACAGATTTCACATGCGTAGTGCTGATTTAATCTCAGAGGGGAAGAGTTCAAATTTTACACAAGCAGGGGGTATTTCTCTTAATTTTGTGGACCCTTAATAACTTTCAAAACTGGACTTAATATTGCCTAAAAACAAAGTTTGTCAAGATGTTCTGTGTACCTTCTTAGCCTGGCAGGAGATACTGTGAGAACCATCATTCTTGTATTAATTTGGTATTTTTGCTTTAAAGCAGATTCTGTGAGTGGGAGAGGGAAGGTGGAATTTAGATACTTCAGAATTATTTGGCTCCGCATCTATTTATTCCACAAATAGATAATATTTCAGTGAAATCACTGAGATTTTACTCTTTAGAAACTCTCTTGCCTGTCTTTAACAACTCCCAGCTTTAGAACAGATGTGATCCTGAATTCCACCCCAAAACTTCTGATCTTCTCAAATTATGTCAAGGTCTTTGTACATACAGAAGGCACTGGGTATCACCAAAGGTGTCCAGCATCTGGCAAGGCCATTGCTTAGTTCTTTGTGGGAAGAGGCTGAACTCATAGTGATGGTGACGGAGTCCTTCCTCTCCCAAACCACTGTATCCAGAGAGGGAAGGAGTGGAGGATGAGATGGGGTGAAGGAGGACTGCTCCACATGCCTCACAGCTCTCACACACCTATCACATCTTCTGTCATATATGTCTTTACTCCTGTACTAGAATTCAGCGAGTGCTTTCCAGTCTGCCATATTTTGTGGGTTTAGACACAATATGGAACCAATTCCCAAAGGCGAGATCCCCAATAAAATAAAATTGCAGGAAACATTTAATATGAAGGAGAAACATCCACAGTGATAGAAATACAAGGATTTATTTTTTTGTTTGGTTTGGGTATTTTTTTTTTTATAGCTTCCTACATATCTGTTCCCAAGGAAAATAATTCTCAAAGGCAAAGTGTTAAAGAAGCCAATTCATTTGTCATGGTGTCAAGTTTGTTCCTGAACTGAAGGATTTCCCATGTACTTAGCAAGTGAAGAGAAGTCAGATTAAGGCTAAGAATCTCTTGTTTAATTAAGCTGCTCTACACCCCTTGAGGGCAAGCATTGTCTCCATTTTACATTTAGGTAAACTACACCATAGAGAGGTAAGAGGCAACCCTGAGTAGAGCATACAAGCTAAGGACAAGGCATCTCAGCAGGTTCTGGAGGAAATCCTCCCCTTCTTCAGCTTTGTGGCATCTACATCACCTTATGCGCATGGTAGATCTGCAAATGCTATATTCACCTTCAAAGTTTGGGTGCGTGGTCGTTGTGTGTGGTCACGTCTGGGACAGGACAATGCACTCTCAGGCAGGGGATTTGGATCCCCCCTGTATGCGTTTGGTATCCTTCTCCAGGCTGCTTCCAGAGCTTGCCTCAATCTGCTTTGGAGATGATCATGAATGAACAGTTGGGACTGCACAGACTGTCTGCAGCGAGCGGGGAGGAAATCCCCAAATCACTTTTGCTCTCCCCAAGAGAAACTTCCATTTCTTCTGATAGAACTAAGAATCCAGCTTGCAATTTTTAAGGGCATCTTTGAGGCTCTCACACTTTAAAGCTTTGCTGTGAG
>Ga0181612_179737_pt1 | contig 17053 bp, 11 predicted proteins | sample HoacroProtozoa21_FD_119630 | JGI IMG/M metagenome (GOLD analysis project Ga0181612, IMG submission 119630) | Hoatzin crop microbial communities from Cojedes, Venezuel. Combined Assembly of Gp0051906, Gp0051904, Gp0051908
AAACAACCACACGATTTCAGTGAACCACAGGGAAAAAAAAAAAAAAAGGATGGGGGGGGGGAACAGGCTGCTTGGGGTTTTGTTCTGCTTTCAGCAGGGAACTGGCGTTTCGAACTCATGTGCCGCAGACTGACTGTGATTGCTCAGACCAGCACCTGACATGAGTTTGTTACAAGCCTGTTAGCTGTTTTCTAATAACAGACTGCTACATCGCTGCACAGTGGGAAATTAAAAGCGCTCGGTAGGAGCAGATGGAAAGGGAGGGTAAAGTGAGGTAGGTGAAGCGGAAAAAGCTTTTGGAGAATTAAACTTAAGAGTTTTACAAATGAAGAGGTTTGTCATAAGTTTGGCATCTGTCTTCCCCATTGTATCATATGTGCTTCACAGCATTTGGGTATTTGCATTTCTTTCTACTACATGCTCTCCTCCTGTTATTGAGAGTTGCAGTAGCGTATTCTGACTGAAATTGTGAGGTAATGAGATGCAAAGTGTGAGAAGATGCCAAAACCAAGCTCACGTATATGCTACTATGAAGAAATCATAGTGGGCACATGTTTTCAGATTTCTCTTTTGTGGTCCATCTTCTCCTCTCCCAGCATATTTATAAGGCTGTGGACTACAGTTACAACTTTCCTGTCTGGTTTTCTTCTTCACTGATGCATCGTCTCTGTTCTACACCTTGTGTTTTTCAAAATACAGAGATGCATGTCCGAGAGTGCCTCAATAAGGAAAAGAGTTTCTAGGAAAAGTTAGTATCATTTTAGGAATTGCAGTTTGTTCATCATAATGATCCAAATCTCTGTTTCGTAGATTTGCTCAGTAAAAGAACGGCATGCCAGTGAAATGCGTGACCTTCCAAACCGCTATGTGGAAATAGGTATGATTGTACGATTGCGGTCTTTTTCGAAATTATATAAGCTTTAAAGGTCTGTTTTCTCATTCTAGCCTGAAAAAGCTGTTACAGCTCAGAGGCATCATGTAGTGGTAACATAAATGTGTCCTCATTTTTAATTGATGAAGTTGTCATAATGTCCTCCTGCATAATTTTTTTTCAATTCATAGAAAGTCTTAAATTCTGTGATCATCTAAAATGCTTGTGTGAACAGTGGATGTCTTAACTTTCCCTTCATGCAGATTCCTACAGAGAACTTGTTTTTTAATCTTGGTTAAATTGTTGTTATTTGTTGTTTTAAGATGACATGGTCCCAACAGAATAATTCTAAGATATTTGAGAGAATTTTGTCAAGGATAGGTTCAGTCTTGAGTTTTAGCCTCAGATTTTGTATATAATTTTTTCTGTACCTGTAAGTAGCTTTTAGAAAATAATTAAATGGGGTTGTTTACATAGTGACAAGTGAACAGAGGCAATTTCTACTTCAGCTATCATGTGTCTATGTGGAGGGAGCTAGTCTTATTAGTCTTAATGTGACTTTATTGGAAATTTTTTAAAAAAAGAAAAGCTGTCATCAGACTACTTCGGTGTAGACCGGAAGGTTAAAGATTTTTGTGGAAGTAACTTTTTCATCTTACAGTTTTTAGCCTAAAATCTTCTCTGTATTCTTGAGGACTGGCATTTTGTCTTACTCAACATGTTAACGGATATGCTTGAGATTTTTTGGTTTCAGGTCAAAGCATTGAAACAGCTTTGCCAAATGCTGTCAGCAGCACTCATTGGAATGTGGGTATTAGATTGGGGGAGAAGAGAGATACGATATTCATTCGAGTCTCAATATAAATTACAATAGCTTTTGATATAGTCATATAGAAGGTGGTCTTCAGAGCTGTATGTCATGCCATAACATCTATTTCAATTTTATTTCAACTTTACTTTTCAGTGGCGTAGCTGGAAGGTCTGGTATTATTAATGGGCAGACCAGCAACCATTATAGATTTTTGCAAGACCACTAAGATCCTAAGCGGATGCATAAGCTGATATGCTTTCATAATGTAAAGAATTTATACAAGACAAGAATAACCTTCAGTGGCAGGATAGCTGAATATCCTTCAGATGTTTTGACTCATAACGTCTTGGCAACATACTTATGAAAAATGAAACCATAGCACAGTATAACTTCTGTCATGTTTAGTGGTGTGGGTTTTTTGATTTTTACTCCCCCCCCTGCTTTTACGATTTTGTGCCTGGAATGAAAACCAGAAGTGAAGTAGGAGATTTCATACTCGCTTCTCTGCTCATCAGGGTAATACATATGAAATCTATGATAATACAGTGTCTCAGCAGTTTCAGATTTATGCTCTTTTGGAGCCATTCTGAGGGCCTCAAAGTTCCACAGCAGTATCATAGTAAACCGATGGCATTAGTAGATCATGAAGGTTTCTGTGGTGGTTTGCAGCCCAGTGAGTAAGGAAACGGAGCATTTCCTGCAGTGCAAGTTAGGTACGTAGGATCCTGCGTAACGAGGTCCTCCTCATCTTCTGATTCTGTCTTGAAACATAGCTATACCTAAGCTGAGGCAGGAAATAAATACGGTGCCTACCGTGATGCTAAACCAGATGGCCCATAATGCAGGAAGGTAACACTACTGACCTGTTTGATTTTAAAGAAGATAATACTGTGATTACCTCTAAGAGAAATTAGATGAATTAAACGGCTCTTAGGCACTGAGATCTGTGTGGCACTGCTGATTTTATTTACATCTTTCAGTATATTAATGGCACTTTTCTGCAGTAATCCTTTTCTGTTGTCTCTGGTTATACGTTACAGTTCATTGCCGCTGTGGGTCTTCGTTCAATGTCGAAGATAAACTCCAGTAAAATGTTTCTATTTAGGTTTAAATGTATGTTAGCTGAGCAGATCCTATCAGTTTAGCTCTGTCAGCTACCGCTGTGAAGTAGTGTATTGATTAGAAAGTATTGGTATTGAATTACAGGCTTAACATGGACTAAATGCCGTTGTGATCCTTCTTAAAGAGTGCTTGACCTCTGTGCTCACTCCTGATGTGTGTACAAAAGCTGTAATGCTGGACGAGGGTCCATACAGGGAACCCTTCCTCAACTGGAGCCCATGAGAAGGCTGGTTGCTAATGAACTAATTAGCACTTTGCAGATAAGATGGTGTCTTTTCAAAGTGAGAAGGGGCATCTGGTCTTCGATGGCCTTGTCAAGTAGCTCAGGATTTTATATACTTTTCTGGAGAAGTACTTTGTCACTGCCTCTGTTAATGAGGTTGTTAATGGTAGTGGAAAAAACAGAGATTAACACTGGAAGTCAGTAGAAGACTTGAAGTCGGTTAGAGACTTCCTATTCAATTTGTATTAGCCCAAATTTTATCTGACAAATCTCGGCTTAATTTCAGGTGCCAACCAGCCAGCAATGCGCCTTGAGCACTTGTCTCCCCTCTGCATTCCTCCGGATTCCCCACAAAGTAGAATTCTGGATTAAAAATTACATGTTTAGTGCATATGTCTGTAACAGCACATCGCTGTGTTTTGTGAGGGAATAGTTATATAACTGCACGACAAGCTACCATCAAGCACTGAAATTGCACATTTTTATCTGAAAAGAAAACATGGGATTTTTTTTTTTTCTTCAGTCTGTGAAGTGAGATACTGGGATCTACCACACCAACATTTTTCTCTTTATATAAATGGAACTAAAGCTTAATTAATGAATGTGATGAGCAGGAAATTAAGTGTGACTAAATGTCATCAACTTTATATGCTGATTTATGCAAGCATTTCATTGAAGCAAGTCTGCTACACTCTGAGAAGCAAATTGCAAAAAAAAAAAAAAATAAAAACCCCAACCCATTTAGGTAGCTGATTCCACTTAGACTTTTGCTCATCCTGTTTTGCCACAAGCCAAACTGATCATTTAGAAATTTCTTGATAAAATTAGTCAAGACTATCAAGACTCCTGAATATTTTCCCTGTTGGTTAGCAAAATTTTCTCAGTTCAGTGTCTAATAGAAAAAAGAGTTTTTCAGAATATCAACTTTGAAGCTATGAAACTTAAACTCTTGACTTTCTGGTAGTCATCAAGGATTCTATGGGATTTCCTTAAAGGTTGTGTGTGTCTTTAGCTGCAGAGTTGTACAGGCAACTGTTGTATTTCTACAGATTATTTTTATTGCTGTGTGAGATGGAATAGGGATGAGATGGTTTGAGCACAACGGTAGCACTTCTGTTTCACACAACCTGACTGAAGGTAAAACAGCAAATTGTAACACTGCTTACAGTAGACAAAACATTTTTCTAATTTAAGTAGACCTCACCGGATGGATAATTACTGGCATGATGAGGTAGTGGGCTTTTTTCATGATGTTTCTGTTTAGTGTGATACTGTAATTGAGAGAAATTGTTTTGATTTGGTAGCAAAAATCTTGCTTATTTCTGTGCTGGTAGCAAGTAGTGAGGCAACAGCTTTCAGTGAGAGAGGCTTTAGAGAGTTTTGATTTTAAGCCTAGGTGTTTTTTTGTTGTTCAGTGATCATATTCGATTAACAGCATCATTTTCATTGCCCTCCTTTGCTTTAATGAAAATGCTTATCCTCTTTGCTATGTAGCATTCAAAGTTATATATAGAATGATTGATTAATGGTTGCTAAATTCTCTCTAAAGCTTTTCTGAACCTTCAACATTCAAACAAAAATAATTTTGAATATTACTTTTCCAACTATTTTGATTATAAATAAATAGTAGAGGGTGTGAATTCCAAGTTTGGAAGCATCAGGTTTTGCTGATCATTTATGTATAGGACCTGCCATTGATTTTAGTCTTGCCCTACTGCTCTTCCTACTGAAATTCAAGGAAAAAGAGTCTATTGAAATGTCATCACAATATGCACATGATTTGGTAAATAAATGCTTGGTTTCACAGATAGTACTGGTAGAAAATTTGCAGGGAGTTCTAAGGACAGTCAAGCCCAAATAAAGGCTCTTCATGTGGGTTGTTTCACCGCATCTTCCCAGAAGTGTGCGGTTCCTTTTGAGTCACAGTTGACATTTCTTTAACTGGGCACGTCCTGAGCTTGCTCATCAGGCGTCTAATCAGAGCTGCGTCTGCCTTGGAAATCTGCGTATATGAAGGCTGTTGCAGAGTCTTATGCCAGATAGAAACCATTGGTAACGAAACATAAATGCTGGGGCAGGTGTTCATATGTGAAGATTTTCAGATAAAAACATGAATGTTAAAAAATGAGATTTGTATTTTCTTCAAGGATTATGTTGAACAGTACATGTAAAAATACCCTATATATGTTTGTGATTTGCTTCTATCCATCTAAAGACAGCTTAAGTGATACTTAGATGGGACCTTTTCTGGTCCTCCAACTGGAACTGAATGCACAGACTGTGTGAAAAAAAAAAAAAGAAATTATATTTTATATCAAATGCATCTGCATGAACATGATCATAGATAATCGACATATTCCATTTTGTATACTGGTTTGTTTTGCATAAATAACCTAGCTCAGTAAAAGCACTAGTGGTGGAGATACCATCTTGAAACAAATGCTGCAGATGTAGCTGAAGTAGCTAGTTATAAGGTAATTTGGCAATGTGTAGTGGCATCGCCCCAGCAGCTAACAGTGCAGCAGAATTCTAGGTAAGCTGGACCAGTTCGTGGTGCTTTGTGGCTCTGCTGCTGTTGATATACGAGTGGGCTATCTAAAAATTAGCTTGTGTGTTGACTTTTCCATTTCTTGTATCGTGTTAATTCTCTGCATGCTAGTTCAGCTTCCTCCTTACTTTCCCAAAAGACAGTGTTAAAACCTTGTCCCCACTGAAACTGATGGCAAAAGCCTCTGACTGTAACCAGAATTTCACTCTATACATCTGCAGGGGCTGCTTTTTGAGATTTGATTAAACGAAATAGACTTCTTTTAGTCCACTGCATGTGCGTGGATGTTTAAATTGCAGAGAAAGTTGCTTTATAGAGTTTGGGTAAATAATGTAGAACATATTGTTTTATTTCTGTAGTATGGTGCATGTCATACATTTCATTTAATGAACAACAAAAAAAGGTTTCCAGGTTTCTTCTTTTTGCTTCCTGGTAATTTCTTTGACAGCTGTACATAGATGCTGAACATAGAGTAGATCCACTGTCAGCATATCTTCCATCTTCTCTAATGACAGGCATAAACATATATGACACACAGCCATACCTTGTTTCATTCCCATTTACTTTGATACTACGTCTGTTTTAATTGTTTTGGATCTTTTTCAAATTAACGGCATTTCTGCGATACTTCTATGTTGGATTTTTTTTTTACCCCTTGATCACAACCAAGTGTCCAGAGGGTAAGTCAAATTAACCTATTAGTGATCTGTGTAGCTACAACTTCTGTAATTTTTTTTCAGTAAAACTTTTTTTGATTAGCGGCATCAAAGGTTTTTCTCAGGTCAAGAAGCACTGTCTATGCCAGCTATTCTTTGTTCAAGGCTGTAGCAGCAGAGCTAGAGCATTGTGTTTCAACAAGGCCTCTTGAGGAGGATGAACTGAGAGAAAGCGGAGAGTGAAGACGAGGAAACTAAACCCTATTTAAAAACAAAACTTGAAGTGATTATTTCTGTGTATTTATTTTTGTCTCACAGAACAGTGCTACTGCTCGATCTTAAATATACCATTACGTGGACGTTACATTTTCACTGGCAAAGGAACTAAAGTTCCAGTGAAAGTCAAAGAAACACACATGATTTTTTAAAACTGTCCCCATAATCTTTATAAATGTGCCATTCACCATGTTGTTTTCCTCTCCAAATTCAAACCACAAGATTTTATATGCCTTTGAGAGCCTTCTCTTGACACTTTTAAAAGCTGAAATTAAAATTTCTTTGCTTGTCCTTCTAGCCAGCATTATGAATTTGACTTTGTTTTTTCTTTTCCATATTTTTCCTCCTGCCTTCCGTATGTTTTTGCAAGTGCCAAATACAAAATTGTAAGTTGGGAATAAGATGCACTATGTAGATGTTTCTGAGATGGTTTGTTTTAAATCATCACTCAGAGCACCGTGTGACACAGTTGAAGTAATGTCATCAGTCTTGCAGGCTAGAACAAAATAATTGTGTACAGGATTACAAATGTGAACCTATTCTCTCCTAGAATAGATTGAGTGCTCTACCTTTGTGCCATGCTTTCATCCCCCCCGATGTCAAAGTGTCAACAGTCATTAAGAGAAAACCAGTATTTGCTTATTCATTGAGAGACAGGTGTCAAATCTGTACTTTATTTGACAGTATTTTTCTCTCCTTTAGCAGGAGGATGATTATTTCTCCTGTTCCTTCTGATTATCTTAACTGAAGAAAATTAGCTTTATATTTAGTGTCATTATGCTGCATTTTCTGTTTGCTTTAGTAAAATAATTAGTAACTATTTTAGTTCACAGTAGATATTAGTAATGTAGCGTGCTAAGCAATAAGCAAGGAAACTTTTTTTCCCTGCTTATGTTTAGGTTCTCATAAAACCATGTTTTGGCAGAAAATGATGATGCATCTGATATTTTTGTAAAAGCTTATAGGTGTAAGTTTTTGTAATATAAGCACTTCGATGATTCCTCTTTCGGGCCCCATGAGAGAGGGAGCCCGCAAAACGGGCTTCCCAGATGTTGAATGCCTGCACTGTAAATCCAGCAGAATAAAACTAAAAAGCTATTTCTGTGACAGAGGTCTGCTTTAATGAGCCTTTTTGTAAATATAGTTCAACTCTTTTTTTGTTTTCTCTAAATAGTCATCACGTAACTGTCTTGATTTTGAGACCAGTTTCAGGAAATTATGTTTTCAGTTTTATGAACAAGGGGCTATTTAACTGTATGTTTTCTTTGTAATGAGGGTTTCTGTAAATCTTCCTGTGATGTTCAAAGTGATCATAAATAAATAATGATCTTTATATTTTCATATATCGTACCAGTAGGTGTAGCAGGTGTGATTCGCTTATGGCCACATGAACTTTCTGCAAATATGCAAACCAATGAAGATGTTCTGTTTATTGCCCTTTTTATTGAACTTGGTTTTGGTTTTGCTTCCTTTTTTTCAATGTGATTACTGAAAATCAGGCTGACCATTCATTTCAAATGTTTCATCTCTAGCATGTCCTGGAGCACAAACATTTCTTCTTGCAAGCTTTAATGGAATTTAATCTGTTAAATGCAATTTTTCATCTTGCTGATCCAACTGGGAAGTCTGTAGATTTGTTATAGGTACTGAGTCTTCATTTCTCTCAAGTGCTACCGCATGCAGTTGATTGCCGCTGAAAATCAGTTGTGTGTTTTTCTTAGGGAGTAGTTCGTACACATTCGTTTATTTAACAATCTGTTTTCTTTCTGTTATTTCAGTTTTCCAGTTCGACACTGAATTCTATATCAGTGGACTTGCGCCTCTCTGCGACCAGCTTGTTATACTTTCATATGTAAAGGAGATTTCCGAAAAAACGGTAATATTTTTATGTTACAGTTTCTTCACAGCACTAAACTGCCCTGTGAGTTGCAGCTGAAACTAGTCACGCAGATCTGATTATCTGTGAAAGAATTTGCAGTCTGCTGCTACTGAACAGTGCTTGAAACTCTCTGACTTACAAGGTCAGCGGAGGTGGTGTTGAAGACTGATGTACTTACCTTTCAGAAGTCCTCTCTGGGTTCCTTTGTTTCTTGCAGGAAGCAGAGAAGGGTTTTAGATAGTCTCTCTCGCTCCTTTTTCATTCCTTTTTTCCCACTCGTCTCTTTCTATCTCCTTTTCTCTCCCTCTCTCTATGCTATTTCTGCACCAGATAAAATAAAGGATCATTTTTAGCCGTAAGAGGGGCTTGCTGACACTGCATCTGAGATGAAATGAGAGCAGTGAAGTTGATCAACTCAAGCAAGAGGAGTCACTGTGGTGTGGGTGGGATGTATGATTGCAGCAAGCAAGTGGCATCATTGTCTTCCTCGCTTCCAAGACCTTTAGTTGTGTACACCCAGATAAGTGTGTAGATGAGTAGCAATTAGAGTTGATGTCAGCCGTTTTTACTGCACGTGGGCAAGCGCTGTGTCTGTCTCTGACTTTTATTTCATATTGCCAAATAAAAGACGAGGCAGTGGAGGAAATCCTTGAAGTTGCAGTGTGAGAATGGCAGATGCTCTTGATCATCTCTTTGATAGTACGTCTGCATTAGACAGCCATCACCATAGTAACCTTAAGCAACTGGGTGCACAAGTTGCTAGGCAATGAAATGCTGAAGGTTCAAACAAATGCTCGAGCCTGCTGAAATCAATAGGGTTAGCTTCTAGCTCTGCTGCAGGATGTCAGATTATTATTTCTTTATTTATATTAAGGAGAAAAATAATGTCACAGCAGCGTTTCCCAAGAGAGCCAGTACAACAGTCCTCTAGTGCGAGAGAGTCAGTGAAAGAAAAGGAGACAAACAAATGGGATGAGGAGGGGGGAGGAAAAGGTGGGTTGAAGTGCTAGGGAGCAAGGAAATTGGGAAGCTGCTGTTAATGAAGAAGTAGCATGGGAAAAGAGCTAATATAAAGGAGGTGGTGACTATAGAGGTTAAACTCTTTCTGACTGCTTCAGGAAAGAAAGATGAAAAGACAATTTCAGGTGATATAATGGTAATAGAACATAGGAAAGAGAGTTTTGTATGTGCTTTTAATTAGCCTTTTAAACAAACTCCGAATGCTGGACTTTGATAACTGCTCAGTCCTCTGGGTGGGTAACTCTAGCAAGGAAACAAAAGTACTCTGCTCCCTGACACTGTGTCTGCCCTGGTGTGATGGGAACCCTCTGTTAGTGTCTTGGCTCTATGGAGCCCGAACTGCCCGACCTTGCAGCAGAAGTACTGCTCTCTATGAAAGCTGTTGGGTTGTGAGGAACACTGTTCTTCCTACGCATGATTTCACAGCTTTCAAACGACACCTTCCTATTTGTTACAAAATGGATCAGAGGTGAACTCATTAATTGCTTTGATAATTTTTCTTTTGTTTTGTTTTGTTTTTCTACTTGCACTGGAACAGTTAAATTGAGAAAAGACCCAAGTGTTGCTGCTGCCAAGTGGGTAGGCTAGAGCTGTGTCAATACACTTAAATATGTCTCCTCGCTCTTTCATTCTGTATTTTTTTATAGTTCACAGCCAGAAGTAGAAAAGAAGGGATTGTCTTGGACATTGAATTAATTAAAAATACAGCTAGTTGAAGACAGCGGTTTGTCTTGGATAGAATGTGAAAATCTATGATGTTGTCCTACCATAACCATCTACATTGCACTTGAAAGTTCATGTTACTCTAAGATCATCAGCACGGCAAGGGTTTTAGATTATTCTTGGATTAATTTTTTCCCTACTGCTTCTGGACACTTAAAAGTGCAAAATTAAACACCAGCTAAAAAAACTCCAAGTTCATCTTGGTAGCAGAATATCATTGATTCATAGACCTCTGTCCTTTGGGCCTGAGCCCAGCTGAGAATGTGTCTTAAATTGTTCCGTTGCTTGTTGAATGCAATGGTTGATGATCATCTGTGATAGCCCTGAAAAATTCTTTGACCAAGAGGAGAAAAATAGTGAGCAAACTGAGGGGAAGAGTTAGACCTGTGTCTTGTCTAAACCTCCTCTCTGCGGTGATCTGCTCAAGGGAAGCAAGCCCTTTCAGATGCAATTACAGGCACTCTGTGGGGCACAGCTTTGCAAGTTGTGTGGTTTGCAACTGAGTACCCAGTGCAAAGTACTGGAAATTTGGGAACATTTGCAGCTGTTGTATTTCAGCCTTATTTGTAGATGACCATCAGTTGGCATTGCTAACCTAGTTGTGTAGGATGCCACTAAGATGTTTGTGTTTTTCTAGGAAGTGGAGTGTTGTGCAAGGCCTAGACTGGATATTGTGCAACCCCTACCTGAGTCCTGTGAAGAGATCTCTTCTGATGCACTAACAGTACGAGGATTTCAGGAAAATGAGTGTAGAGATTATCATTTAGGTAGGTGTAGTTCTTAATATTGTTTTGTTTTCATGACTTGGTTAAAAAAGACTTGATTTGGGAGGTGTCAGCCTCCTTTTTCGTTTTCATGTCATCTCCTTGAATAACTGTCTATAACTACTTGTGACACTGAAGTGTAAAGTGGAAATCCACAAGAGCTAGTCATGTGAAAGAAAATAAATGTGCATATTTAAACATAATGATTTGTAACACCATCTATTAAGTCGGACATACTGGGGAAGGCAGAAATAGAGATCTCATGTAATGTCCAGTATTGTGGAAAGCGGTATCTTTCATGGAGATATACTGAACACGTGATCCGTAGCTCTTGTGTCACTTTGGACACAAAGGGCTTCCTTCAGGGATGGCGAAATGAGTGATACAGTGTCTGGAAAAGTTGCATTAGAGACAAAGATGGAACAACTGTCATTTCAACAGTAAGATGCATCTGGATCAACTTAAAACAGGCACACTGATATTTAGCTTCCCTGTACTGACAAAGCTGTTGGTGTGTAAGAGACCCCAGAATGGTAAAATGTAATTAGTAGAAACTGGAGTTTGGGAAGTTCAACTTAGAAGATAGGTTTAATTATGTAGCAGACAGGAAGATTAAGCCCTGGCACAATATACAGCAGTCTTTTAAATAAGATGGGATGGTTTTGTGATATATGTGTTGTAGTTCAGAAAGATGCATGGCAAAGCTGATGCAGAATTCTTTGGCGAAGATTATATAGCCTGTGTTATACAGAAACATTCCTTCTGGCTTTTAAAATCCATGAATCTGATTTTCAAGCATCTTCTCTGGCAGCATGCTTCAAATCATAGGCTTGGCAGACCTCTTTGTGTACATCAATGCCCTTAAGCCACTAGAAATATAGTATATCTCCTGATCTCCAAAACATCTTTGCTGCTATCAGTAGAATTGGGATTTCTTTATACTTGTCCCTAAGCAGAACATTGATGTACACAGTTGTATTTTTATGCTTAATGAATATTCTAGTTAATCTGACAAGTCTAAATTTTTTGAATGGCTTTAAAGCAAGCATTATTTTGTGAATTGCTTATCAGTTCAGGAGTGTATTTGTATGTGTGTATAGATAGAGATAAACAATGGGGGATGGTTCTCTTTCCTGTACCTATGAAATGTTGATGGTGTTTCTTCATGGGTTCCGTGGAAATAATAGCTATTCTGAGCAGTCCTCTTTTGTGTTTGATTTTACCTTTAAGTACATTTTTACTTTGAGCTTACTCAAAAATAAAGGCTTAGGGTATAAGCAAATGCATTATACATATAACCTTAACTTACAGCATTGCAAATGCATTGCTGTAATGATGTGCTGTGTCCCCAGGGGTTATGGCATCTATCATTTATGCTTTTGATGGCCTTGACCTTGATGGGGAGGATAAGTTTATTGCAGGCTATGTAGTGTAATAGTCCTGTAAAAGTATAATAATGTGTCCTAAACCATCATAAAGTTTACACATAGTGGATGAATCAGAATTTGTAATAACCTGTAGTTATTTTTTTGAAAGCTGTTTTGCCATTTAAACCAGTTGTAATTTATGGGAGAATACAACTTCCCAAACAAGCATGTTCTACAGGAATAGCCTTGCTGTCTTCCTTGCATCTCCTCTTTTAAAATTCCCCTCAAGGGCGTACTAAAAAGCAGGGCTTTACTTAAGGAAAATACAATAATAATAAAACGGTGTATGCATTTGCAGAGTATTCGGAAGGTGAATCACTTTTTTATATCATCAGCCCAAGAGATGTGGTTGTGGCTAAAGAGCGAGACCAAGATGACCACGTTGACTGGCTTCTTGAAAAGAAGAAATACGAAGTAATTTTTACAATGTTCTTTCCTTCAGACCTTCCTGGTTTGGAAATTGGGGTGGGATAATGAACTTTGCTAGGTCATTTTGATTGGATAGTTTCTGTTCCTACAGTCATTGACTAAATGCTTGTAAAGGGTAGGAGCTGTCTATACATCTGTCCATCTCTCTGGGGAGTTGGTCTTCCTACTGAAATAACTCATCTGAATTGTACCAAAGCGAGGTAGCTGAATTAAATGTTGTGAATAGTGCTCTCAACATCAGATATGAGATATATTAGCTGTCACTGAAAATTATTGAAGCTAGTTGTTGGCTTTAAAGCAGCATAACAGTTAACTAATGAGCTACCTGGATGTTTTTCTAGATCTATGTCAACTAAAGAGGGAAGGGAAATGGATTTGATGGATGATATTAGTTTTCTCCTGTCCTATTTTGCTTCCACTATAGAATGAAAAGGTTGTGTTAGGGTACTGTGCATTGCTCCGTGTTACGTACCTTTGGTGTTGGAATATTTTAAAAGTAAAATCAGACGGTCTTGAACTGTAGGTATTAGTGCTGAAAGTAGTGTTACAAAAAAGCAGAGCCAATATTAAAACACAAGGGTATACAGCTTGCTTGGAAAAAAAGCAGCTCAGTGTTTGATTCAGTAAATATTGGTGTGTTTAAGCATGTATATCTATACCTAAAACAATAATAAGGCATTCTTACAGACAATATCAACATGCACCCAGTGTTCTGGATTCTGATGTCCTGCAGTTAATGATTTAGAACACTTGTTACACTGCATAAAGTAACTTGCAAATTCTTGTCTACATGTTATTTGTTGGATGCCCATTGTAAGAAAAAAAGAAGTGGGAAAGCCATTCAGCACATATTCCTTTCATTAATGCAATCATGATATTCCTCATGCAGATTTGTTTAAATCCTTGTGGATGCTTTTTCATCTGAATAGCAAACTGATATGACAAGCGCAGTTTTGCAGTTTATGTAAATCGCAGCATTTGCTCCCTGAAGACTCCAGTAATTTGCAAGTGACAGCTGTGCGTATGCCTTTGTGAAAGCCATTGAAGGTAGTGGATAGCTTGTGTGTTGTGATGTATGTTAAAGGTTTCATTTTGTTTATAAAAGTGCCAACTTTATTTCTGTACATTTGAAAGAAGTAAAAGAACACAAATGACACTTAAATGTAAATCATCCTGACTGAAGAAGGCTTTTGGGCTGGGGAAGTGAAAGGTAGCCCCCACCCTCTTGCGTGATGATTTTTTTTCACAGGTCTTGGTAGTGAAGGGTTCTCATTTGAAAATGATCCAATGCGACTGCATTGCCTGTTCCGTTGTAATCTTGTGATTTGATACTAATATAGTAATGTGGAGTGAACCCAGGTGGAAACAAAAGTAGTTTTCTCTTTGGTTGGCTGCTTTTGTTTGAGTATGAATTCAAAGCTGTTCATCCAACCATGGCATTAAAAATTCTAGTGCTTCAGACACCCTGCTCTGAAAAATAGTTGATTTATGCAGTTCTAGAGCTTTCTATATTGAAAGTTTGTGTATTTGTCTAGTATCTCTGTTTTCTACTTTTTGACTATAGGAAGCTTTGATGGCAGCTGAGATCAGTCAGAAAACCATGAAAAAGCACAAGATTTTGGTAAGTCTCGAAAGTTGTATTCAAAACAAAATGTCTGATTTCTGTGAGTGCTGTGAGATGCTACAAATACGTTCCCTGTTCAGTACTGCACCAGACAATAGCTGTTAGGCATACTCCAACTAGCATTCGATTTCTTGGTTTCAGCTCAAGAACAGGAATGTTAGTGCGTGAAACACGAAAGGATCTGGATTTTATGAAGGTGCTATTGACATTAAAAATAAGAGAATTACACTGCTGTGCTGATGGGGGGTTTTGTTTGCTTTTACTTTTGTATTAAATTTGCTGTTGTTTCAAGTAACACATGGTATTACAATATTAGAGATTGGATGGGGGGTGACACATTTCTCTAACTTTTACCTTGTACATGTGACAGGGTTTTGGCAGGAATTTTAAAGGTGCAGTTGGGACACCTTTTAAATGCTGTTGAAATTCAGTTGCAGTTTCACATCTAGCTTTCTCATGTTGCTTTGCAATTCACATTATTTTGCATAGTTAAGCTCCTTGTCTCCTGTATAGTTATTTCCCATGTTTATAAGTCCCTTCACAGAGAAACAAAGGGTGTTGATTTTTAAGGCAAAGGGGGAGGGGGGATAATGTAATAGCTAGCTACAAAAACATTGCTAATTTTAGCTCTTTTTTGTCTAAATTGACATCCGTGTAAACACATTGGTATTTCATTAATACTGCTGCTTCTTTAAATGCAAGTTTGTATTTAAGTACAAAGTGTTAGAAGATGTGTTTAATTTGCAGCCAGGTTACTGCTGTAATATGCACACTGTGTATCAGTATGTCTTAAAAGTTCTTTTCTTGTATAGTCTAGAAGTTGAATCAAGACCTAATGGCGTGCCATCACCTATCACAGAGTTTGTATGATTTAACTGCTCTGTGACCCTTGCAAAAGATGTAAAGAATTCTTAAAGGAGGTCCTGGCAATACATTAGGAGGAGGGGGGAAAAAAAAAAAAATCTTTTCTCTTGGTTTGCAGAAACTTGCTCTGCTAGGATGAAATTCAGTGTTGGGTATATACAAGCAGAGTTGTTGAGTGTTTGGTCTCTAATGCAAAACCCATGGAATGTGTTGAGCGAAAAAATGTTGACATCGAGCCCTAAGTGAAGGATTAGTGGTACAGGGACTTAAAACAACTCATGCTCTCACTGCCCAGCAATGATCAGACCAATGACACCACGCTCGCATCACCTGAGAAGTCTGGTGGTCTTGGGGATTTTTAGGTTGCAGTAATGATTACTGCCCCTCTGCACCTCTTGAGCAGAGTGCAAGGGTCCTAAGCAACCACAGATCTACAGCTTCTTCCCTGGTATAGTCTCTGCTCACTGGGGAGCTGGCTCACAGGAGGAGGCGGCTGCCAGAAATCTTCCTTCTTGAGAATGGTGAAGCTGAAAATAAAAAGGTGGTTCCTATAGTGGAATGAAGTCCTAAAATCTGTTATATGTGCATGATTTTTTTTTTTAAATATTGCAGTAGGATGATCAACGTGTTTTGAACAATCCTTAATATGTAGAGATGGCACAGTCTTCTCAGCGTCAATGAGGTTGTGAGAATTATTTAAAAGCGCATCTTAATTTGAACCCATGAGCAGTCTAGGCAAGTATTTTGTTAACTGTTCTGTGGGCCCTACATCTAAAGGAGAATTTGGGGTATCCATTTAGGACCTGGTCCCTGACTTAGCAGTGATGCATACAGGTGGAATGATCGTTACTGTGGCAGTCAAGTAGTTCCAAATTTTTATAACTAATTCTTTGGTTTTATTCCCTTTAGGACATTGGCTTAGCCTATATAAATCACCTGGTGGAGAAAGGAGAGCATGACCTGGCTGCTCGGTAACTTATTGTTAAAGATTTTCTTTGTTGGCTAAAGTGTGCCTGTGTGAGGGGAAAAAGCAAAAGCAAATTATTGATTCTGAAGTCTTTTGTGATGTAGATTTTCTGTGTGTTCTGGGGATTATGAAGTTTTGAAACATTCAGATGTATTACTGTGCCCTATATATTCTTGCCTGTAATGACCCAAAAGTTACTGTAAACTTTATAAAGTTTAACTAGAATTGAGACATACATATTTTTGAAAGTCAGCCTTGATTTTTCAAAGTCACGCTACGATTTTCAAAACTGAGGTTTTCTTTGGATGTGGATAATCTAAGATTATTCATGTGTTGTTACATGGAAGACCATCAGAAAATAATATGTGGTTACATGGGTACAAGGATCAGAAATTGCCTAAGATTTGTGTTTTCATGTGTATGGAAGTGTAAGCATATCTTTTTAAGTGCTCAGTTTTTTCTCAGCTGAGATTTAAAAACTTCACTGATAAAGCTAATATGGCCCTAATCAATAAGGGTGAATGCATAATAAGCAGTTAAGTCCTCTTGGATGCAAAAAAATTGTAGGATCTGAAGGAAATTTCTGGCGTACTCTGCTTGAAACCATGGTTGTCAAAATAAGTCACCTTTGAAAGTGTCTTGATAGGGACAAGAAAGAAGAAAGAATTCTTTCAGTAATCATAGAATCATAGGTTGGAAAAGACCTCTAAGATCATAAAGTCCAACCATCAACCCAACACCACCATGCCTACTAAACCATGTCCAGAATTGTCACATCTACACGATTTTTGAACACTTCTAGGGATGGGGACTCAGCCACCTCCCTGGGCAGCCTATTCCAATGTCTGA
>Ga0181612_124488_pt1 | contig 17052 bp, 6 predicted proteins | sample HoacroProtozoa21_FD_119630 | JGI IMG/M metagenome (GOLD analysis project Ga0181612, IMG submission 119630) | Hoatzin crop microbial communities from Cojedes, Venezuel. Combined Assembly of Gp0051906, Gp0051904, Gp0051908
CAAGCTGAAAGAGGGGAGATTTAGATTAGATATAAGGAAGAAATTCTTCACTCTGTGGGTGGTGAGGCCCTGGCCCAGGTTGCCCAGAGAAGCTGTGGCTGCCCCCTCCCTGGCAGTGCTCAAGGCCAGGCTGGACAGGGCTTGGAGCACCCTGGGCTGGTGGAAGGCGTCCCTGCCCAGTGCAAGGGGTGGGGAATTGGGTGATCTTTACAGGTCACTTCCAAACCAAATCATTCTGTGATTCCATGATTGTAACAGATTAAACTTCAAATTGCTAGTATGAATTTAGAAATGACGTGGGTTTTTTTATATACTAGTGACACTTAACAACTGCAATTGATCTGAAAGTCTCTTAATTAAGATTTTTCAGTTTTGGAATTACCACACAGATGGGTCCTGCAACAGAAGACAGCACCTTCTGTTTTTCTGTCTGGTGGGATGTTAAAAAACTACTCCAGATCAACTGAGGCTCTATGTATGTATGCTGTGCTATCCTTACCTCCTGTACAGAACCATAACAACGTTCTTATCATGTGATAAAAGGAAATTACAGTTGCTCCTAGAGTTTAAAAGTAGGATTGCTAACAAACACAAACATGATCTATTTTTTAATTTCCCGCACACTCCAAAATGAGTTTGGAAAAATTAAAAATACCGATGAAAATCTTACATTAAAATCCAATACCAAGAAATGGCATAGTCTTCAAATATTTTCATTCCAACTGATCTTGCATCCAGGACATTATTGATGCCGCTAAGAAAATACAAACAAAAGACAAGGTTGCTTTTAGGTAGAAAAACAGAATTTATTTAAACAACAAATAGGCTCAGTGAAAGAATTTGAAATGTCTTTGTTAGTGATAAGAGTATATTACTATCCTCCAGTTCCAGTTCTGTAACCAAGCCAACATGAAACACAGTTACTCCAAAGAAAAAAACTGTGTAAAAAGTTTATAAGGTCCTGAAGAAGCTTTATTAAGAAAGTTTTATGAGTACTAACTATAACCAGATGTAATTGCTTTTTATGTCACAAAAAAGTGTATGCTACTAAGATCTGCAATGTACCAAGAGCCAAACAGTTGAGACTCCAGAACTGCTAATACCAAGAAGCAGAAAGTAGCTCAGTGAAGAAAAAGGTTGACTTTATGAAATTGCTTTCCTATCCTGCAAAGTGCTTGCCCATGTTAATGTTTTCCTAAGAAGAAATGAAGGATCGTCTTACAGACAATTTAGTTGTAGATGCCAGAAGATGAAAACTTCATAAGGTGCAGGTGTTATCCGTGTTGGTAAGGTGGTAGAATGTGGTAGCCTTGGATTGAGAGGTAAGAAAATGTACCCTGTGCTCCAGACAGGCTGAGGACTGACAGCAGCTGGAAAAGTGAGGCTATTGCAGCAGATTTCTCTCATCCAAGTTGACGGCCAAGATTAGAGGTATTTGCTGTCCATCTGCAAGGGAGGTGCTGTCATGCATCAGAGCCCAGCACATCACTTTTTGACCTTTAGATGTGTGCTAAAAACAGGAGCACTCTGACAAGGTGAGATGCCCAAAGTACTAGGACAGTCCATGTTAGTGGAAAGGCCATCACAGGAAGAAACAGGCCAGCCAGTAATGGCCTCAGGTGAGTCCTGCAGCATGAGTATTTAATTTTGAACCTCCTTTAGCTTTAATACTAATTTTTGCTAGGAAAAACAAAAAGAATCATTTAAAAACTGACAGTCACTCCGAGACAATCAGACTAAAACTTTTGGCTCCTTGCTCATTTCTGCATACCGCAGTGCTGGTTTTCCTTACTAGAACTTTGCAAGTGCCCAGGCGCAGAGAGACCATTCACTAGGCAGTCTTGCCTGGGTACCCTCAGCCATTTGCTACAACAGATTCTGATTACTTTTTCAATTCCTAAATTATTTCACAATCTCAGAATCCAACAAACGAGCACTTAAAAAGAGTAAAACCTACTTTGCAGCTTCCCTGAGATCAGTTACATTCCTTGTTTTCCCTCTTCCATCTTTGAACGTAGTCTGATTTGCCACAGTTAGCACACCATTCTTTGTGGAGAAGTCTGGGAAGCATCTCTTAAGAACTATTAAAATATCAAAACAAAGCATGCATATTACACTTCAGGTCAAGCTCCACTTTTATTGCTTGCCTTGTGTAACACAATTTCAGATTCATAGTCAATTGTTTTTCAACTGATTATCTAACGATATGTTGCCTTCAACAAATCTTGGAAGAGCCATTATATTCAAGTTTATTATTTTTATGCTCTGGGGCTTTTTATGCTCTGGGCCACCAGGCCAAGGCATGGTGGGATCATAGCTTTCAACTGGAAATTCCAGGTGCTAACAAATAACAACAGTAGTATCTGTAGCATTGTAATAATTGTAGTATCCTGCATTGTAATAAATGCAGAACATGCTCTCCGTCAGTATCTGAGCAGCTTGCAAAAACTGCAGCTTCTCAGATATGTCATTTCATGGTAATAATCAAAGAAGCCCCCAGGGACAGACTCAACATGACTGGTCACAAATGGTGTTAGCACCCGAAACAATACATAACAGCAAGTGTCAGTTCCTCATATGCCAGATAAGCTCCTGTACCAGCCACTATCACTAGATACTCTTGGGAGAGGAAACAATGGGAAAAAAGACAGAAACTATTGGTTAGACAGAAGGAGGAGGAGATCATAAAAGAGACAGAAAAGGAGAGATGTTTACATACTCATTTATGTTGCCCTGCTCTTTGCTGCAAAGTCCTGGTTTTCATTCCAAACGGAAAAGCGGGTCAGTCCTCCTACACAGCTGTATTTATATAACAACTCTGTGCTTCCAATATAAGGTTCCAATAAATACTGATTCCAGGGTTCAATATTCAGTCTAGAATATCTAGCTCACCAATTACTCTGAGGAAATAATTAAATAATATGTCTCTCTTCCTCCTTCTGTAATTTTTGCCCCTTGTTGTAGTCTAAAAGAAGATAAAAGCTTCTTTGTAAATTATTTTCTGTCTTTTGGGTCAGTACACCAGTTTTCATACAAACTCTTAATATTTTTTTTAAATTTAATCATATTTTCTCTTTTTGATAACCTGTCCCTGGTTTATAGGATGCCTGTTTTAAAGCATGGAAAAATAAACTGCAATTTCTTATTTGCATGAGCTTCTGGGTCAGTGATAGATACTCTTGGTATCACACTTCCGCAGCTGAGATGAACTCTGACATCTGTGGTTATCTACTCAGAAATACCTGCTGACCATAGTGACAAAAACACTTCTTGGCACCTTAATTCCTCTATATGTCCTGCATAGCCAGTACTATAACTGAAAAGCAAGCTGTATTGTAATGGGGCTCAAGTATCATCTGAACTTCAACTGCTGGCCATATGATCCTTCCTATATTCATGGCATTTTCTTGATGCCAACGGGGTTGCTTGCTCACATGTTTTGGAAGGCACAATTCGAGCTGTAAAGGGTTTATCTGTCTTGATGAGTCAAGAGCAAGAAAGAGCTTGGCTTGACCCGATCACATGCCGAATGTTCACAGATGGCAGTTAGAGAAAATAATAATAAATCTTTATGCTTTCAAACTGTTTAAAATGGAATGCATGTCACTTTCAGATAACAGACAGCTCCTAGCGTTAAACCATGACACCTTGCCACAAAACACATTTCAGACTGGAGTTGTGCTTTAATGTGAACACTTCTAATCTGCTAAGCTGTATGTAGGAAGTAGAACCACTCACAAGGCCTGCTTGGAATGATCATCGAAGGACAATCTTCATCACGTAGGACTTGAGCAACAGACTAAAAAGGGAAAAAATAGGAACGCTGAATACATAGCAGAATAACTACATGTTTTTTGTTTCTCACCCAGTCTGTGAAAATGCCGCAAACTGGGCTCCTCCCCAAACTTGACTGGTAGAGCTGTAAGATACATTCGTGATGTAAATGAGAATCCAAACTGTCACTGTGATTTGGGAAAAGACTATTCTTCTTTCCTTTCCTAGTGACAAAAAAGAAAAGGCCTGTTTGCTTTGAATCAGCATCTAAGGCAGAAGTGACTGGGCAATTGTTCTTTGCCTTCCCCTTCGCCTTTTGTCTTAAAGAAGAGTAAGAATTTAACACAATTAATATAGCTGAACTGCAAGGTGTTTTGAAGATGGGAGAAATAATGCAGTACATTTGAGTGCACAATCAGTTACATGAAGGATAGATTAATTTTCCTAGCTAAATTACTAAGTAACTATAGATGACGAGGGAGCCTTAAGAACTGGTTTGAGATACTCCGCTCTGCTGCTGTGGAGTACCTAAGTACTAACGGATATTGCTTGCCACAGTGCTGCAACTACATGGGTAGCTGCAGATATTCGTTTAAGTAAATAGTAATCATCTAAAGAGTGGGGGATTTGGTGTGCATACAAGACCTTCACCCCTGATTAAATCACTGTCAAACCATATATATGGGACAACTCCTTATATGTTGAAATCAGAGTAATTCAAAGCTTTGATGTAGCTCAGTAAAAACATGCATATTACATATTGCATGAAGAAAAAATGTGTTCCGTCACCTACTGATACATACACACCTTGCGAGGATTGTTAAAACCAGGTTTGCAGAACTGCCTGAAGTAATTCCACTGATCTGGTTTATATCTGTAGGAAGCCTGAACATCAATGTAGGTTGCAAACCTGTCTGGGCACTTTGAGACACAAAGCTGGAAGAAAAGAAAAATAGAGTAAAGATACACTGGGGGTGCAGAAGGGTAAGGAAAGTCACTACAAGAAAAAAGCAAGAAAAAGGCCACCTATGAAAGTGCAGTGTTTTATGGGATTGCCTTCAGCAATGTTTACTGCAGTATTTAGAAAGGGCCATACGCTTTCCTTTTGATTCCCTAGATGAATACTCCTAAAATCCTTTGATAGAATACACTTTCAAAGTCTCTCCTCATATCTGGCATATGAAGCCACTCTCCGTATCTTCTTCGGTTCTACATGTTCTGGTAGATATCCAGAGCTTTCAGTCTGTTGAAGAAAATGTGGGGGGTTTTTTTTGGTTTTTTTTTTTTTGTTTTGGTTTTTTTTTTTTTTTTTGTTTTTGTTTTTTTTTTGTTTTTTGAACACTAGGAAAAAATCTGTTGGGTCCTCCTCTACTTCCATCAGCAGCAGTGTATATGAGCAAGGTGGTGCAGTAGCTACTTTCATAGGATACATACAATTTCTTTCTATTACATTTAGAAGGAGAACTTTATTAAAAAAAAAGCCTCATGCAGCTAAAATTGTTCCACACTTCTACACAGTCTCTTCAGTCAAATACATCTCCACAGATACCGTTCAAGTCAAGTTAGGTGTAAACCACTCAAAGGTGACTTTTCACTACTGACTAATGATGAATCTCCCCTATAGTTACAAAGCAAGAAGGGTGTACATGCCACGAATGAAATCCACACCACTCAAGGTACAGCTATTATAAACCGGATTTATGTGAGCAACCAGGTGAGGACCGGGGTTTGATGAATGCATCCTCTCAGAAGTTATGATGTAGATTTACATAATGGAGAAGCCCTAATACACAGACTCTGAAGGCTCTGCTGGTCACTGGAATCATGCAAGTGGACAGCCATTTTGACTCCTCAGTGTTCCAAATACTGTGAGGTAGTTTGAAGTCCATCTTATTAGCAAGTTTCACCCTTTCCTAGAAGGCTGTTCTCTGTTTCCAAAGCTGTGCTACCTAAACACCCTTTGCAAAGCTCTGCTATCCAAGTACCAGAGAGACATCATGCGCAAAACTGTATTTCACCTCAAGAGCAATCTGCCATATATGAAGGCAATGAAATGTGCTGTCTATGGATCCAGTGAACTGTAATAACAGTTTGCAAGTCCACAGTCTTAAGAACTGAAGCTCTTCCCATCCCAGTTCTTGGGTTTTTTCCCTCCTTCTATTTGATATGAATGGGACAGGAATGAAAGACCCTGTCTGCAGGTCAAAAAAGGAATTATCAAACAAACGTTTCTTCAGCATTTTTACAAAAGACCAGAGAATTAACCATCTGCAGTAGCAAACAGCATTCAAAAACAATCTCAGTTTTGGAGATGTACGTTTGAAAATAAAATAACTACTCTGCTCCCCCAAACTCTCCTTCAACAAGTATTTCACCTTACTTGATTCATGACCACTGCCAACTTGACCACAACACTAGTCAAATCCCACACAATGACCTCAGTTTTTCTGAACAGGCTGAATTGTTCCAGTAACAGTCTACAGGGTAACAGTGTCAGTGTCTGCATGGGGACAGATGGGGATTCCTGAAGCAAATCTGATGATGATAGTTTCCATTCTGACAGCAACTGATCAGTGTTAAGAGGGTTCTTGCTCTTCCTTGCTGGAGATTTCCATCTCTTCAGCTGTGTCAAATAGTCCATATGGTCACACTAACTCATAGGCCAGAAACATCTATCAAGGATAGGGATCTGGAGTAAGGGCAAGCTGGAATGGGAAACATTTTTAAATGATAGTCAAATAAATAGACAATTAACATTTGTAATCAGTAAATTCGTTACCATGTAACAACCCTCATCCAAATTAATACTGGACTTCACTGAATGCTGTCACCTGCAGTTTAATTACATAGTACAATTACTTTGGCAGCAAAGTTGGATCAGAGCAGTCCTGCACCTAATTCCTCTGACCTACCTCACACTCTAAGTTGTTGCTTCGTAAGATGAACTGACATAACTGGTTGTGCAATAGTTCAATAAACCAGGTTAGAAAAATGGTCTCACGTAAAAAAGATTAGGAGGACAGTTTTAACCCACACAAGTTCAGTGACTGGGTTAATTTCACAGCTTCACGAGAAATTGCAGCACAGCTAAGGGAGTACAAATTGTGGCACAAGGCAAGAACCAGCTTTCAAGATCTTCACTTTTGAAAGTGCCATAGGCTGTAACCACATCCAGATACTCCTGTCACTGGGGATGTGCACATTTTCTTGAACATGTCTAGTCTGGAAAAACCTAGATGTCAATTGAAATTATTTTCTGCATGCACTGATTACTACTGGATAGCTGCCTGTGATGAATTCATAAGTAACAAACTGCTGTATTCAACTACACAGGCTTTCTTTGTCAACTCTTTTCCAAAATACACAATTTTGTGCATTTCTATCTATTTTTTCTAACCATCACAGGATACAGAGACCATGTGCTATACATCATCTATAAAATAACCATATTATATGTTGAAGGATGTGAACAGCAATTCTTAAATTCAAACAAATGTATGTCTAGTTCTTAAGCACCATGACTAAGAGGCAGGGAAAATATTTTATCTCTGTATTTCACTCACCTGTGTTGTAGGGCACTGTAGGTTTATTAACACTACGGGGCTGGCACATTTCAGAATGTTAAAGTAAAACAAAATGGTCTTGTTCCTATAGAAGCAGATATAAGATAATAATGTTATAAATATTTGTGGTTATGCATCCTATCATTAAAAAATGTATAGCATACAGTGCCATTTAAATTCTATTATTGTGAATGGTCATATTGCAAACACAAGGCAAAAAAACAAATCCCAAGCTGACCCTGAATGTTCCATGCCAAGACATCTCTGAAACCAGAAGTATTTGTTCTGAAGAATGCTAATTTTAAGAAGTTTTTTCCACAGTCAGGTTTTAAGCTGAAACAACTCTAGGCACTGTTACAGGTATCTGTAGTCCTGCCTCTAAGAAGTGAGGTCTGAAAAATACCCCTGCATAAACACTGTGGTCCTTTTGCTTACACTAAACATACTGTGTATGTACTGCACACAAAATTACTATCAGTAAATGCTACACTGTAAAAGCTGCCTATTTTTTGTGGATCAGAAGGTGGCACCAAAATCAATCCAAAGCTTTTTATGGTTGGAAACTGAAAGCAGCTGGCCAGGGAACAGAATGATAACAGCATTTGCTAATAGTGCTGATAAATCTCCTTTGACATAAATAAAGGACAGTCTGAGGTGTTTGCACCCCAGAATCCACATGCTTGACAGCTTCTGGAACTTGTGACTTAGAGGTAGCTGTCCCCTCAGTTTGGATTTGTTGAAAACTGATTACCCCAAGATCTCTGGATTTAAATACCTGGGTTTTGAAGATAGCAAAATACGCTGTTAATCTTTGCTATGTCAGAAAATTATCAGATAGCTCTGGTGAAGATGGTATGGCAGTAGTCCTGCCCTTTTTACAGGAGACTTCAAAGTCAGCCAGCCATGCCAGGGCTATGCACGGTCCCTATAAGAAATAATGGCACATATGCCCCACTGTGGGCTATGATGTGGAAGAGAACACAGCAAGCAGTGTCTGAGCCCCCGCTGAGGCGATGCAGCACAGAGGGAGCTCTGCCTTGGGAGCAGCACTAACAACGAAGTGTGCTTGGGCTAACAAGGCTGCCTCTCTTCTGTCTGTGGACTTGGCGCAAGCCCTGCTCCCACAGCTCTCCATTGTATCCCCCAGTCCAGGACATGCCCTCTGATCTTCCACCAGCACGTGGCTCCCACCAACTGCTGAATATGGCTATGCCTTGAAAGCCATCATATAGCATCATTGCACTTTCAAGCTCCCTTTAAAACTGCGACTAGCTCAACTGCCTGACATTTTACAAGGTCAAATTGCTCTCACTGAGGTATGTTCTACTACGTACTATTTAGCAAAACATACATTCTGGCAAAAACAATTCACTATCATTAGCTGTCATTTCATCAAATCAATAGAATAAAATTTTGGACTGAAATGTCATCTTTCTTCAATAGTTTCTCGACAGTATTTATAATCTGTGAGCTGCTCAAAGCTATTATTTTTTTTTTTCATATGTCTTAGCCCACTTGATATTGTCTAAACTTTCTTTTCTGCTGTCACATACGTAACACAAGGAAACAGCCACTGAGAACTAGGTCTGTATTCTTTATTATGAGATTGTGTTGTATTCCGTGATTACGCTGTGCCTGTAGAAGGCAAAACAAGATTAGAGATTACATGGAGATTAATGGATGGATTACAGGGAGACATAAAGAGGCCTAAGAGAGACTCGTGTGACAACATAAGGTAGAATGAATTTGACTGCATGGAATTTATTGGAGTTCAAACAGGTTTTTGCAATTGCTGTGAGTGTTGGCTTGGATTTTAGCTTCTCTTTTCTAGTCCTCAGTGAGATTGCTGGGAATGCTTGTTCCAAGCACAAGATTCAAAACGCAGATGCTGTGATCACTTTCCAGTGACTAAGTTGCAATTTGGAAAACCACAGTCCTGGGTTACCCTTTCACACTGCTTACTTTCAGGACATATGTAGAATCTGACAATGGTATCAATGAAGGCCTGACAAGCACATCCCACACCTCTGCTTTTAGGGACTACAGCGACTTGTTCAGAGGGGCCTCCTGGCCTACTGCCATAAACACTCTTGCTTTTCCTGCATGTTGTATTATGTGTCTTTTGCCTTATATTTTTAGAAGAACCTCCTCAATGTAGCAAATAAGTGCAAAATTCAAGCTCAGTAGCTGTATTATTCTCCAGAATTCATATGTATGGAGGGACATTTGTGAATACAGACTGGAAACCACATTGTAAGAAACAACTAAAGGGAAGGCTTGAGTAACAAACAGAAAAAGGGAATGGGAGTGGATGATTAGAATCAGAGAAGCATCTGGCTACATGCCACACAGTGCACGGATGCTGTGTGTCTGAGCCTCCCAAACCTATTTGCCCACTGCTTCCTACAGACCAGAGATGGGACATGGACCAAAGGGGGTGGGGGGGGTGCGGAAGGGGAGCAGAGAAGGGGTGCTGTGAGGGGAACACACACAACATTACAACTTTTCCCCTTCAGAATGTTGGATATTCCCTTTGGACAGTGGCTTTCTCATTTTTTACCCAGAAAACTACATGAGAAAAGAAAGAAGCAGGAAAGAGCTGTTATCAAATAATAGCTTCTATTTTGCTTCCTGCATAGCATCCAGGCTCTTGACAGTGACAAGGGCATAAAGGGTGATTAGTACTTACTTTTTAAAAGTGAGAAGGTGAGGGAAAAGACCCCTATTTTTTAAAATTCTGTTTCATAAACCACTTAGATTTTCACAGAAAACATTGATGTGACATCTTTCTTTCCTGAGCAGCTATTTTCACGTAGAAGTACTCTATTGATATCAACTAATTAATTTAACTCTCACAATTCAAAATTTAAAATTGAAACAAGACTGAGACAAGTAAACATCGTCTTGGCTGATATCCCCAGGGAAGGTATAGTTACAGTTGCCTGTCTCCCAGACCCCTCAGTCTCCTCTCTACTGACACTGGATAAGCACCAGGAAAAAAAAAAAAAAAAAAAAAAGAGCTTTTTCTTGTGTTCTTCTCTGTTATTTGGTGCATATTCAGAAAAAATGAGAATCGGGCTACAATGCTTTAGGACTAATCCCAAAGCAGACAGAAGAATTACTCAATGGGTTATTAACTATTCAATCTTTGGCAATTAGAAGCTGTGACAGATAACCACTTTCTATGCTATTAGCAAGGCAATCTTTAAGTTATATTGATACTTTATCAAATATATTCTCTGAATGATGAAAACAACTTCATTACAGTAATATTTTGGGTCTAGATTTGCACTAAGCAACTGATCTATTTCTGAATTTTATTTGGAATAAATACAGTAAAAGTGCCACTGTGTCTTCAACTTCCCACAAGAACCCCTAGCAGACAGAGAGATTTGAAACCTCACATCTTATTCATAGTGCATGACTAATAAAGGCATGTGCATGAATTTAGTACTCACTCATTGAGGGTATCTTTCTGACCACAGAACTGCCCATAGCTGTCAGTTGGATAAATCACTTTTCTGGGGTCGCCGTGCACCCAAGCTGCAAATACACACGTATCTTTTAACATTTTAGTTAAGTGTACACTGCTAATAGTTGAAACTAACTCACACTAAAATGTATCACCTCTAACATACCACTTTAATCTTCCTCGACCACCACTGAAGAGTACTGACTTGTAGATTTCCTAATGAAAAACTAAAATATAAACCAAACTAAACTAAACTAAGATACAGACAAATCAGTAAGAAAGCAAACCAATTCACTTTTTACCTTCAGAGCACATATATCTGGGTTGTATCCAAAATATAATGTAATGGACTTAAAAAATAATAGTTATTAAAAGGTGAAAGAAGAGGAGCTAACTATGTAAACAAATACGAGCGTTCACGGACAACAACAACGGCACTGAAATCAATGGGATTACCTGGGTGTGTGACAGAAATACACAGGCTATGACTGACTCCATTTGCACTAAGAATGGACACAAACTTTCACTTTGTAAATGAAAACATTTCCAGACTTCTCACTTAGCAATCGTCCCATTTTTCAGTTATTAGGTCTGCACCTGGCAACTTATGTATTATATGCTACCACAAACCACAGCACAGAATGGAAAGAGAGGTTGATATTGAACTTTTAAACTTCTTTTCTCCACTTTGAAGCAGGATTTCTTCTCCAAGCCATTCTCACCTGCACCATTATTTCCCCTTGAGGATCAAGTACACACCAGCTACCATTATTAGTATCATTATTCCTAAGGTGTAGTGCGCAGACTTCACTAAGCTTCCTTCATGACTAGCCAGTGACTAGCCTTTGAACTCTTCTGACCCTAAATAACGGAAATTTTATTTATTTTTAAGTATAATCTGAAAGTAAGATACAATGCCAGAATATAATTCTGTATCACTACCCTGAGCTGACACCCTAAAATCAGGTTGATAGAAAACTATTAGAAAAGACCATTGGTCTCCTCCCAAACATTTCCTTGTGCTTGTATTATGTGGAAGAGATTACAGGTATTACAAAGATTTTAGCCCCAGCCTTCCCTCTCTTGCACTATATACCGAATGTCAGGAACCCACTTACCATACACTTTAAGCTTTGATCTATGCAAACCACCTTGAAGTTGCTTCTCTGTAATCACCCCATTGTCTCTCAACTTTGTGACATTATATTTAGTCTTTTGTGAAACTGTCATTTTCCTCAAGGTCACTTTGGTGAGAATAACAGCACTGAACAATAATGATATGTGCAATAGAGATAGAACCTATAGAAGATCTCAGAGCAGCGGACTGCAAATTTATTGAAATGTTCAGGACAGATGCACAACATATCTTCAATGACTTGCAAATAGTTACAAGGAATCTGTAATGCTACCTTTCACCTGGAATGGTTTTAGGTTACCAAAATGAATCTGCTAGATCTTTTTAACCTATGTTTTTTTCCTGTGTTTTGGAGTTCGGAAATTAACCTGCTGCTTGGTATTGAACACTTTCTGAACATTCAGAGTAACTACATTTCAGATTAACTGTGGTGTTTTGATGCTCAGAGACAGCTAAAGTGCTTCACCAGTGTTAAATCCCATTTACTTTTTCATTTGTTAGCACCCACTTACTTATTTCAGTAGCATTACTTAACAGCAACATTTAAGAAGGCATCAGGTCTCTCTTACGAATTCCTATAGTCAGTTGATAACTCATATGTGCACATGACATTAGAAAGCAGACAGCTCTCTGGTGATTGCAATGAGTCTGCAGGTTATGCCATGCACGCTTTCTTCCATCATGACTCTGAGGCAGTTTTTCTTTCTACTTTAATACGATGTTGCTTTTCATACATGTTAATCCTAGTCCCAAATGGACCAAGTTCCTACAAGGACCTGAAAGGCCCTTCAGGCCTTACTTGTATAATGTTAGATGGTTAATACATTGGTGGTTTCCCAGCCCCAAAATTATTTTTTTTTAATTAGTTTGGCATGTTATTAAAGGGCTCATTTTTCACAATTGACTGTATTTTTTCTTTAACACCAGCAAAACAGGAAGCAGTAGAGATAAGCCCCACCATGCCAGATTCAAAGTACTGACAAGAATTTTGTAGGAAGACTTATATCTGCTTCATATAGATAATTTGGAAGTAGTCACTACTGCCAACAATATCCTTTTCCTAAGTAGCGTTTTAAACTTGGAACTTAATCACTCATCTTTTGCACTGTGTTTCTCTATTATTAGTAGAAATTAGTAGACTCTAAACAATGGAACACAGTGGTCACTTCTGAATATAATTTCTGTACCTGCTTTACCGTTATCGAATTGTCTGAAACTACTCCTGCTTGGCAGTAGAAGTCCTGTGCCCCTACGGCTTCAGTCATGTTTTTAATAAAAAAGTATTAAAAAGAATCTGTTTTTAAAAAACAACTTTGTGAAATTCCATCACTGGGATCAGCTGCTGGGTGGGTGGAGGAAGATACCTCTCAGCTAAATTCCAAAGTGAAACAAAAAATACCTGGGTCTGATTTGCAACATACACATTTAGCATTTCATTAACTCTGCAGCAAAAAAAGAAGGTAAATGACTAACACAAGAGAAAATATGTAGCCTCTTTCATTGCCTGTGCCAGGGCTAACCATCAAGATTAATAAACTTAACCCTCTGTCACCTTCTTTGCAAACTTAGAGCAATGACAGTAAAGAATTCATGCAATAAATACATGATTTTTCTGGCCAAGTCAGTGAAGAGTAAGTGCCTAATTCAACAGCTCTCACTGAAAGAAGGTTATTGTAAGAACGAGGCTGACAGAGCAGCACCATGTTTTGCATGTTCTTCCTCACTATTGGTGACTCACTATCAAGCACTAAATGAAAAGGAATCCAGTCACATAAAATTTATATTCCAGCATGCTCTGATGCTCATAAAGCTGCAGTCTGAGCACCGGCACAAACATCTGTGGCAAAAAAGAAAATTAAAGAACAGCTGAACCATATTGCGCAGTTGACTCGGCCCTCAGAACAGCAATGTGACATCCTATGATGTCAGTATAGCATTTCTGGGAGATCTGCAGTTATGTCAGTCCTTTTACTGATGCAGAGCCAACACACATGGACAGTATCAATACTAGCCAATGTGTGTCGCTAAATGTCCAGCAGATGCACTCCTTTTTTTTCTGTGCTCTATGGGCTATGTCAGTTGTTGTAAAGGCGGGAAAGCTCCCAGTCAAGGAGAAAATGTGATTTGAACAATGGCATCCTGTGATACTTAAAAATGAACTGCAAATCTGTTTATACTATCTGTCTCATTCCCTCTGCTGTGTATTTTTGTAAGGGCAGTCTTTCATACAATTATTCTGCTTCCCTTAAAGGTATGTTTTTAATATTTTAATGTATGGAGAAACTGACCTGCCAAATTTACTAATGTATTACAACGGGTAATAGAACACATGATGCAGAATTTGTAAATCCATGTTGATAACACTGGTATTGTATAAGCATCCCTTGGAGCAACACATCAAGAGTTATTACTCTGAATTAACCTGTCCTTGAAGATAACTTATTTGCTGCCTCTTATGTGCACTTTTCTGAATTAAAATAATCTTAAATTAAGAGCCTAAACGTTTGCAAAGTATTGCCCAGATAAGCCCAGTGTCTCTGAAATAAACACGAAAAGTTAAGTCAGTTTGGTAGGAAGGCAAACTACACGGAATGTCAGATCAGCACTATTAGTTTATCTGTAAAGGTAAAAGAATTACAAGAAAGTAAATCATAGAATAACTACTTCTGTTCAGTACAGTCACTTAGCAGCCATCACTGAAGCAGAACTAAGAAATGCTAGTATCAAAAACCATGTGGTTTTATCTTTGAAAGACAATTGATTACCTTTTACTCAGATTACATTTCAGCCCCCTGAAACATAAAAAAATTCTGCCTCACTGTTACACAGACACACATATAGCAGAAGCCTATGTGAGCTATACATACAATACTGGAGGCAAAATTTGACTCAGATTTTCAGTCATAGCACTGGTGTGACGAACCTGCCTTTATTGCTTACTTCTCAAGCCAAATTAAACAGGGATCCAGAGTGGTATTCACACATATTCAAGAAATTGTGGAAATCTACTTTTGTTTTTTTCTTCCCTATAATAAGGCATAATTCATGACTAAGGATTGGTTTATAATGTATTTTCCCTTAGTGGGAACTTCTTTGACTCTCATGTATTTTGTACAGGGCTGGCCCCTGAACTGTACAAAGCTGATCTCATCTTCTACTTAGCAACAAATCAGAGTAAGAATAGTGAAGCACAGTACAAGGAAAGATGAAAAGCAGGGACCGTGTGGATCTGGATTTGGAGCTGAACTAAATGTTTCTAGATCAAAAATTGAAATATCCTCTGTAAGAAAGGTAGAAAAAGTCACCAGCTACAAATTTGGTATCTGGTTCCACAAATAGGTTCTAGTTCTAGCCAACATTTCATAAGGTTTGCAAGAGAAGGCTGTTCAGATGCCTTGTGTCCAGCAGGAAACCACTGCATGTGCAGAGCAAGGAATATGACCAGTTCACTGTCTCACATCACAGTAACTATGTTGTCTGAGATCACAGACATGAAAAAGTGAGGAACTGGCCCGTCCTCTTCTGCTGCTATTTACTTCTGCAACATCTAGCATATGGGGTTCTCTGGAAACTGCACATACAAAGTTGACATGAAGTTCTAGCCAAAAAGTCAAGGAGATTTATATAGTGCTGGAAAGAGAGACCAGATCTGACAGCACAAGAATACCGCACAGCTAGAAACTGGCAATGCTCTTCTTTCCCTTTGCCCAGGTAACAGAACTTCAAAATACTGCCTGTCTGCACATGGGCAGGTCATCAGTCACCAGGGCATTTGTATGCTCAAGAAAACAACAAACGTTCCTCTTATCTGAGTCCAGCTTCTTCAGTTCTGGCTTTGCATTTGAACAGCGATGGAAGGAGAGAGCATAACATCAATGAAGAATCAGTCAGTCAGGTAGGAAGAGGAGGACAACAGAACAGACATTACAGGGATGTCCTTCAGACACCGCATACTCCCAGCACAAAGTGGGAGGCACGGCAGGTCTGCAACAGCTGTGCACACTCCAGCAGCTACTGGTGCTTCTTAGCACTAACTAGTGACCTCCTTTTCTTCAGTCTATTCCAGAGCAGGCTTAGTAAGCAGAGATATATATTGCATCTATATTCTGGTAAGTCCCTCTCCAACCTCCTATAACTGGGAGATGTGTCACTATTTCCGCTCCAAAGACTTTCACAAGTCATACGAACATTAGTGTCAATTTGAAATTACACAAAGTGTGAACAATTCAATTAGGCCATGAAGGCAAGAAGATGCTTCATTCTATAGCAAAGGAAAGGGCCCACAGTATCCAAACAGTAGCCAGAACTGTGATGAGAGAACACCTGCATGATTTTGCATGCACAGATTCCAGTAGCGGCTACAAAACAAAGAGATCCTGTACTTGTCTCCACACAGATGACACTGATGTTAACTTAAGCATCACAATCACACACACTGACCTTGTGAAAAAATTGTCAAAGAACAGCATTTGAAGTCTGTCTGAAGATGACTGTACAATCATGCCATGCAGTAGTTAGGGACTCTCTTCCTGGATCCAATCCCAAAGAGAATCCTATAGCTGCTGTAATCTCTAGAAGTATGGCATAAAATCAAGGACAGCTTGAACTGCTTCTGAATTCACTTTTTGCTCTGCCCACTTTTCTTACATTCACAGATCTCAAGTTATCATTCATTTTTTGGAAACAGAGGCTCAAAGAGATTAGGCAAGAAAAAAACCCAAGAGTTTTGAAACGAAATAATTTCTTCCACCTGCAAGAATCATCAGCCATCTGCTACCTTGGTGTTCGCTTCCTAGTGCAGGCTTCGTGCTTCCTTGCACAGGTCCTCCATGTCCCTCACACTTCCTGGTAAATGCCATTTGCTTCCTCACTTCTCCATCTTATAAATGCTTATAAGTATCTGAAGGGTGGGTGTCAGAAGGATGAGGCCAAACTCTTTTCAGTGGTGCCCAGCGACAGCACAAGGGGCAATGGGCACAAACTGAAGCATACGAAGTTCTGACTGAACATGAGGAAGAACAACTTCACTCTGAGGGTGACAGACCACTGGCACAGGCTGCCCAGAGAGGTTGCCCAGAGGGAGTCTCCTTCTCTGGAGATATTCAAGC
>Ga0181612_156570_pt1 | contig 17052 bp, 12 predicted proteins | sample HoacroProtozoa21_FD_119630 | JGI IMG/M metagenome (GOLD analysis project Ga0181612, IMG submission 119630) | Hoatzin crop microbial communities from Cojedes, Venezuel. Combined Assembly of Gp0051906, Gp0051904, Gp0051908
CTCATTTTTGTTCTGACAGACATATTAAGAAAGCTTCAGTTTGAGCAGTGAGTTTTCAAGGTCCGTTCTTTTGAATGTCAAGAACCACAAACATCAGGATAGGATGAATACTAATTTGAAATTTGTGGACTGTATAAATTCAGAGCTGAGCTTACAGTAGTTATTTTAATACCCAAATATAATGTCAGTTTTCGCAGGAACAAGATAAAACACCACTAGGATAAGCTTGACAGAAATGGAGGAGTGACCCAACATTAATTTCAGACTTCTCTCTTTCATATTTGTCAGATATTAATTTTCTTTTTTAACTCCTTCATGCATATCTCCTGAATGTCTCTATTCTCCTCTCCTTCTCACCTCTATTTCTGTAAGATTTGAATATGAAGAAGCCACATAAAGTGATTTAAATGTAGTCTTTCCTTTATTTCTGCCATGCTGGTTCAGAATTTATGTTGTAACCCTAGCAATTCGTGTTGACATTTCTCAATCAGCATTTATTAATTTTTTACAAACTGTGAAAACAATTTTTCTTCTGGATCACTGGTATAAAAACTGAAAATTATATATGTAAATATTTTTTTGTAAGAGAAATTGCATTAAAACTATTATTTGAAACATCCTGAAGAAAAATACTGAAGCAGAGGAGCGTATGTTTGACATGAGGACAGCTGAAACAGCACAAAGAAAGAAGAGTGAGACAACAGTGAAAGCAGATAGCACAGGCCAAAATCATGATTTGTTAACCTATAATTCAGAAAGAAGACAAAGAAATTAACTAAATATGTGTTTTATGAGTATCAGTCTACCCAGGTCAAGAGGTAACTGAGTATGTGCTCATGCAATAAATGCTGTATTTATCAGTTCTTTGCAGGTAGAAGACTTTTGTTTATTTTTCCCCTTCGGAAGGGAAATTGAATAAGCACAAGTAGATCACTGCTAGTGAGTCTATTACCTCTTCTGTATATATATAAAACTGCTATTCTAACCTTCACAGTCGTATTTATTGTTTAGTATAACATGATCCATACGCAGGGAAATATCACTTTATCATATCTACATCACGGGCAAACCTCATCCACCTAAAGCTATTTCCAATGTAAATAGGGAAAATATTATATTAGAGATGCATTTGTTTTCAGTTTCTTTCAAAAGTACCTGAAGATTAAATTTGAAATCACACTGTTTATTTTCTATTTGTTAGTTTATAACAAACAATATTTTCAAATACTTTTGCAATGAAAAAATCACCCTGGAGATAAGAGATTCGACATGCCACAGCAGAAAGGATAATGAAATTAATTTTAACTGCAGGCTTAGGAGTGGAACATTAAAACAAAACATTCTTTTAAAAAGTAATTTAATATATCAAAAATTTGTTTGTAACAGCATACAAATGTATCACATAAATTTGTTCCACTATCTGGGAAAAAGTCCAAAGGCTTATTATCAAGAAAGCAAACTCTTTCCTAGACCAACCCACACCTCAGGGGAAATGTTACTCAAACAGAGATCATCTGCCTAAAGGCTATCTCTAGAGCTCTTGAATCCTCTCTGTAAAAAGGCATTTTTCTGTGGCATTCAACCACCTCTGAAAAATCCATATTGCAACTAGATCATCTACCACCAAGAGTAAAAATAATGGCTTTTACCTATTTTCTAGCTCAGAGAAGCTCAGCTAGTCAAGGACCAAGAATCAATAATCACCTTAAGCACACACCCCTCAAATCAGGCAACAGAAAAGCACCAAAAAGAATATCCAGGAAAAGGAGCTTTCTATATGCAAGAAGAAACATATAATAAAATCACAGTAAACTAATGAAATTCTCACTGAAGACAGAGCAGGTATGTTTATGCCTGTGATGTTCTTTTTGCATTTTCAAGCTCAAAACATTAAATCCTTATTTCTCTGTTTTATAATTTGCTCTTTTAGATGCACATATTTTTTATGTGGCAATGACAATAACCATTCTATGTTTAAAATGACGCAAAATATTTTTCTTGGTGCCTCAAATTTTTGAAAAAAATTAATACATTAGGATGACTTCTTCAACTTCATTTCTTAAAAACTCTTTCACTTTTTCCTGATGGTGAAAAGCAGGGAAATATAAAAATGAAATTTAAAATACGTAGATAAATTAAAGTATTTCAGAAGGGCCTTTTGGGTTTCTTTTTTGTTGTTTTTTGCCTGCATTTATGGACTAATGGGCCAATCTTATGATTTCAGAAGAAGAACATGTCTTTTTTACAACTGAAAGGGATAGTGCTGGTTAAATTCATACGCATGAAATTGGCTCAGTCTGTGTGAATCTTACATCAGGATTATGGTCTACGGTTTGTCTATGGAAAGAAAAGTCGAATGCCGACACCTTATTAATCCCCCTAATTAGACACACACTGATTCTGTGATAAAGTTGTCACATTTTGGACTAGATTAATCCACTGAGATGGCCATTACAAGGAAACCTATAAACCTCTTTTCCAGGACTGTGAGATGGTGCTTTCTTGAATCCCTTGCCTTCAGAGGCAATCCAGTTTTCTGGGCACAATATAAACTAGTGGAATTAATTTAGGGTTTGATTTTTTGTTTGAATAAATGTTTTTTCTGGCGAGTAAACACCAAAGGAATCAACAATGGCTGTTGTCATTACTTTTACTATTCACTACAGTCACATTGTATATGAAATCTGTTTCTAATTCATGCTTAGGGATCTGGGAGACATACTGAGGAGTGCTTAAGAAAATTATTTATAAATAAGCATTATCATTCCTCCAAGAAAATTCAGTGATCGTAGAAAAACAAATAAAGCATTTCAGCAGGCAACCAAAAGAACACTGCCAAAACTGTCTTTTTCTAAAATTCTTGAGTTTTGTTTATTTAAGAATTCTGTTTACAATACCATTGACTAAACTTTCAGTAATAGAAATCAATTATATTAAATATTTTAATTTTGAATGCCTATATGAACAAAACTGTACCATCTTTTGACAAAGTCAATATAAAGAATTAAAAAATTATAGAAAAAAAACATATTTCAGCATTTACTTAAGTAAGATAGTTTATATATTAAAGCTCTTCTTGTTAAGCATATATTTCAGACAATAAAATTAGAAATTTAGTTTTCAAGATTCCAGATTACAGCAAGTATTAGCATCTGATCTCTCACTTTTTCTAAAATATTATGCAGGTTTTTTCATTGAAGAAAACATGCATTTGTGTTCCTTGGAGCATTACAGCAGAATCTTTAAGATGCCACAGAACCAAAAATGTGAGCCATTCCAAAGACTCTCCCAATATTACCCCCAACTGTCAGTGGGTCCCTGTTTGAGAAGCCAGAGGCAGTCAGCCATGATGTTCTCTTCATCTCAGGAACTAGCCCACTGGTGGACTTCGGCTTGAGTAGCTCCTTGGCCCTTGCTTTGATGGGCTCGAATCGGATTGAAGATCAGACTGATACCATCACATGGCTATTTCACATCCTTCCATTCATGGAGCAAATTTAATCAGCTTATTCCAAGTCACAAGACAGTAGGCACACTTGCTCATGAATCTGGTGCTAACCTGTTGTAAAATCATGGAAGAAGAATTTTGACCTCCGGTTGCGTAGGTGTCCCCTGCTGAACTGGGTCAGGCTGCACTTGCTGTCCAATGTTCATTTCAAGTACATATTTTGCTTGCTATAGGGTGTATTACATTATAGCTGTTTCAGTTGTTCAATGTTTTCCTCCTGGTTATTCTAATGGAAGAAAATATTTTCACTGAAAATATGTCTTTGCCTTTTAAAAAATTTTAAATGAGGAAACAATGTGATGATTTGAAGATAAAAATACTTTTCATTTACAGTTTAATTTCCCTTCCTTCCTTCCTTTCCTCTTTCTATCTTTACTTCCTGTATTTTACTAAGCATATTTTTTTATATATAAAAAGAAATTATTACAGTTTGTGTAATTTTTCCTTTCCCTAATCACTTAACCTTGGAAGTCCCTGTGGAGTCACTGTTTCCGGTCCTTTCCCTACTGAACTGCCTTGCTGGCCCCTGCTTGCTGTGCACCTGTGATGCCATAAATTAGTCACAGATGTCCTGCTAAAATATAATCACTGTCATTTGTCACAAAGTTGATAGCTGTATCACTTTCTCTTGCTCTGCAGAATCTGCTTCTTGACAGGTCAAAATGTCTACCTCTATAAACTCTATTAGGAAAAAAATAAGGAAAAGATTCACCAGTCAAGCCCAGACAGGACTGCAGCCCTTTGAAATGGAGTAACAAACCTCATATTACATGCCCAGAATCCTTTGTGCTGGGTGTGGTGACTCTGGTGCTGGACAGCGAGAGCCAAACCAGTGAGCACCACGAGATTTCCAACTTAATGCTGCCTTGTAGTTACCCAGAGCAAGGTAAAATACAGAAGACGGAGGCAGATGAATATTTTTTAAATCCTAGAGCCACAGTGAGGCATCTCTGTTCCTGCACTCTCCACACTGGCAGACGTTTTTTCTTATTCTTTTTTTTTTATCTTCCCCTGAAGTACTGGACAAGGAACACGTCAAGAGAAAAGGATTTCTTTACCTTTGTAATAATCTGTTGGTTATAGCATTTACCCAGGAAGTCAATAAGATAGGTGGTGTGTTTTCTTTTTTCTTCTCTTACTAATACACAGGAACATCTCTTCGCTTTTCCATGAGGATCTATCTAACTTTGCAGGAAAGAGCCATGAGCACCCACCCAACCTCCAAACTTCTGGCAGGTGCTACTGTGCTGCCACATGGGAAACAGCTCAAGATGAAGGGAAGAAAAGGCAGCCTGACTGTAGGGCCAGTGATGGGGATGCTAACCTTGGGAGACTCAGCCTCAGGAATTGACACTTGAGACTAGATCTTAAAAAGTCTTAGTGTGAAACAGGCTTCATCTGTCTGTCCTGAGACATTGCAAGACTTGTACAGACTTTCAAATAGGCTTCCTGACTACGGCAATTCTTTTTCCTTGGATCTTCTTGCACGTGTTCCTGTTTCACAGTGAACCCATTTTTTATATCAGAATAATTTTAATATCAATTTTAAAAGTGGCTAAATTATGAAGTTTGGTAGTTTGCTTCCACAGAAACTGCCATAGTAAAAGAAACATTCTGTAAATAGCAAATCTCCAAGGGATTTTTGGCCCCCTTTAATAGTTTGCATTGGAGAAGACAAGTATCAAATGATCAGGTTTTGAATTAATTTTTAACAGCAGTCAGAGGAAGCTTGGAACCAGAAACCAGGGATAGGTCTTTCAGGAATGTGACAGCTAACTTTCGGGTGCTCACTTTGGAATATTTCCCAGGGAGGAATGTCTGAAAATCATAAACCTTGAAAATCTGAGCATAGATGCCCTGGTTTTCAGCCTTTCCCTGCTAGATCATGTTTGTGTTATTAACTTTGCCTCTCAAAGCTGAATCTCAAATGATTTAGAAAAAAAGTTGTGAAAGATTCATCTTCTGATCCTAGCCAAATGAACTGCATCTAAATAAACCAGAACTTGACCTGAAACCAGCACAAAATTGACATAACAAGATTTTGGGACCTGACGATGACACAGTTTGTCCTTACAAAGTTTATCGTTAATGTAAAAGAATAGAAAGCAGCTGGTGCTTGTTTACACAGCAGTCTGTTCTATGAGTGGTACTATGCGTTATGTAGCTGAAGAATGGTAACTTCATGATTCTCCTACAGTAACCTCTACTGAAACATTTTTGTTTTTTCAGGAAATTTTTCATTGATTGAAAATGTTTTCCTTTGCTACAGTTATACTTCGTACAAACATACACATTTCCCTCAACTAAAAGAAGGAAGCCAGCTTACTATGCACTGTATCAGTGTCCAAACTACCGTCAATTAACAAAATCACTGTTATATATTTCTGTGTTCTACTTAGTATTTAAATACTCAACAGAAAAAAAAACTCAATCAGCTCCACCACTGCTATCTATCCATGGAAATATTTTCAGACAAATTTAGGAATACTATGAACAATTTGAAGTCTGACTTGCAGGTATTTTCTTTCTTTCCTAGCCCTTCCTTTACCTTTTCTCCTTCTCTCCATCTTTTATGATACAAAAATATTTGGAAATATTAGTCAGTCTGTGAATATAGGTGAACTGATTTAAATTATATTTTACAGCAAATTAGAATCATAGATTCATATAATGGTTTGGGTTGTGAGGGACCTTAAAGATAATCTAGTTCCAAATCCCCTGCCATGGCCAGGGACACCTTCCACTAGATCAGGTTGTTCAGAGCCCCATTCAACCTGGCCTTGAACATTTGCAGGGAGGGGGCATCCACACCTTCTCTGGGCAAACTGTGCCAGTGCCTCACCACCCTCATGGTAAAGAATTTCTTCTTTATATTGTACAGTGAGAGACGGCTTTTCTCTCCCTGTCTGCATCATACCATGGTCACGACAATCACCTTCTTTATCTCACTGCTGGGCTTCATTTTATTTACTTTCTGATTGTAATACTGTTACTTTAGTATCTGGCCTGAGCACACAGGGAAATTTTTCCCCGACTTGCCTTTTTTTATGATGGGTTTTCAGCTTTTGTTGACTTTGCCTCTGACGAGTATTTTGAAAGACATTCATACTGCTGCCGCGTTGGCTGGGTCTTCACTTTTCTTTTATCTGCACTCAATAGGAACCAGGTATACAGATGCCACAAAGACTAGTTGGCTGTACAGCAACAAAATGGCTGGAGAAGATCACAAATTCACTGACCCAACTACTTATTTTCGAAAATTATCCTCATTTACAGTCTTTCAATGAGAATTTGTTACCTTAGTTTTGTAGCAGAGGTTTCCAACTACCAGTCCCTTTCTTTCTCCCTACTGTGAGATGGATGCAACTTTCTGAAGAGATTTCTTGCCTAATGCCAAATACCAAAGGTCACAGGAGAAAAGAATCTGGAGAGAAACCTTTGCTTTTCCATAAAATGATGCTTTGGATTGTTTTTTCCTTTGTCCTCAAAGATGCCAGCTTCGGATTCACTCTTTGCAGCTTAAAGCGTGTTACAGTGTCATTAATGAGAAGAATTTCTTTAGAAATTAGATCATTTAACATGGAACTCAGCAATACTGGTACTTTTAACCTCATTCCATCCCAAAGGTGATAAATGCCTAATTGCGCTCAGCACAGGCATTTTTTGTCTGAAGTCTCACCATTTTCAAGAGTCCTGCTGCGTGAGGCTGAATATATTCTGCTTCTGTCCTAGTCAGGTGCTGAAAATTTCCCCAATACCAGTCATTGCAGGGAAAAGCAGCACTGGAAAGCATCATTAAAGTTGCCAAATTACATGCTCAAGAATTAGGTAATTAGGAATGCATTGTGTCTGAGATCACCTTGCCTGCATCCCTTTTCTCATCGCAGGGCCTGTTGCAGTGACTGTACATGGCGGATTGTGCTCCCTTGACGGGCAGATATTCAATATTTTCGGTTTCAAATGCAGCCTGCTGCAAATGAAACCTACTTTTCTGCGCACTGTACAAACCCTTCTCAGAAAGCTGGGTGTTTCCTTATCTGGCTTTCCGCCAGTTGAGCACTACAGTCTGTGAAGCCATCTCAATGCAGCCTTCGAACCCATCTCAGATGTCAGTCCAACGATTCCCAAGCTGCTTTTCCCAGTACAGTCATCCTGGTGAGCCCCGTAACACCTCTCTTCCTTGGCACCGTGGCCGAGACAGCGCGTCATCCTCTGCCGTACCGCTTCCAGCTCTGCGGCCAGGCTCCCGGTGCCACGTCCCATGGGCCACCCACCTCCCTGCAGGCTGATTCACACCTCGGGACCTGCTGAACTGGTGTGTGACTTTGCACCCCAGCAGCGCTGTGAGGGGTGGAGGCTGTCTGGTCCTTGTTTCACAGCTGAGGCATGCAAAGCACAAGGTCAAGAGGTAACATTGATTTCAGGACCTTGCTTGAAGCGACCAGGGTGTGATGATTTGGGCATATTTGGCAATTTAGACCATGAAACACACCCACTAGCATTGTCCGTTGTCAGCATCTGCAGCTGGGAGAGCTCCAGCATCTCAAGTCAGGCACCAAAAAATAGAAGAAGAAACGGAGTATCAGTGATCAGCAATGCCAATTCTGGTTTAAGTGGTGTGTCAGGCATGATACAGGATCTCTTTGATGTTTCTAAGGACAGAATTGGATTTTTCAGTGCAGTCATCAGTTGCTTCAACCTTGAGATAAGCTTTTAATTCCCTGTACTTCAATGCCTAATTCACCCTGTACCTCCTGATTTCTGCAGCAGATGAGGCTTCTTTCTCTTCCCCTGTCTTCCCCCCTCCATCAAATCCACTTTCCCTCCCATCCCATCCCAACTTCTGCTCCCTGGGTTTCTCCTCATGCTGCTCCCTTTCTCCAAGTCTCCCCTCTCCCCATGTCCTGGCAAGCCTCGCTCCTTCCCGGTGCCCTCACCTCATCCGTGGGGCCATCCCTCCCCTCCCCAGCTCTGCTCCGCTTCCCCTTGCCAGCCCCGTCTTTGTTCGGCACCAACTTTCCCTTCCTCCTCCTCCCCACCCCAGCTTGCCCACTCCATCCCCCAGCTCCTCGCCTCAGAAGGAGTCCCATGGGGGGACAAGGACAGTGGCCATCACACCAGCCACATCCCCCGATAAAGGCATTGTGGGAAGAGCCTGTCTGTGGCAAGCTGGGGTGGGAGGACACTCTTCGCTTAGCATGGACCACTGGCTTTAGCATACAAAGAATTGCAGTGGGCCCAGGGCGGGACAGAGGTAGCTCCCCGCCGCTGTTAGCACCTGAATAGTCAAACTAAAGTAGCTAACTAAATAAAATGCTTACAGGTACAGAAATGCAAGCCATTTCGTGCCCTACACTGGGAGAACTCAAAGACTACGTCAGTAATAGTAAAAGCTGTCCGTGGTGGATGTGTTGCAAACTGAGAACTTCTCAGAAGTGCAAGGGAAGGTGAAAGCACATAAACTAAAACACTTGTTCATTTTTAAGAAGTGGCTATTTGTTGCCTTTTTCCTTCTAGTTATTCTCCTAGTCCGAGATACTTTATCAATGGTAAAACAAGAGCAGAAAGCAGAAAAAAATGTGTAAGGTGATAAAAACGTAATATTTCCAATTACGTGAAAAATCTGCTCACAATTATGAGCTACAAATAAACACATCAATGTGAACAAAAACCACTTTTGTCCCTCAGCAAGCTGTCATCTCCTGTTCCTTTCATCTCCCTACAGTTTGTCCTGCGAGTTATGGCTGAACTTTCCTTTAGCTACTTCAATGTTTGTTTTTTCTTTTTCTGCTCTTGCCTCAGAATTGTTCCCTGATGCTTGCATGCCCCTTCTCCTGCTAGTCTTTCTGTAAATGCTTTTTGCTCCTATTATAACAGCAAAACCCTCTGGCAAACCATGAGTCACCCCATAGCAAAAAAAATCCCCATAGGCAGAAGACTTTGCAAGAGCTGCCAGTTTTGAAAGAGGCCCCATAAATAGCCAGCAAGAAGAAGTGAGAAAGGTAATGAAGTTACCACAACAGCATGGAAAAAAAGAAGGAAGTGGATATGAGAGTGTTTATGCTGAGGGAGCAATCAGTGAGCATTTTCACCGACTTTTCCAATTTCAGCTTAACAATTTCATGAAGCAGAAGTTAAGCAATATTAGCTCCATGTGCTCTTAAAACTTATTTGTGCTTCACCAGGCAAGCACTCCTCCTCTTAATAAAGCAAAGACTTCAGAGTGCAGAGCTCTCAGCAAGACTGTTTTCCTGGGGAGTACCAGCCACCGATCACTTGCTGCACCAGGACGGCAGGGCTCTGATCAAGATGTCCCAGTGGATAGTTCTGAGCCAGTCGAGACTTTAGTGGGCTCTGATGCAAGCTGTTGCCAAGACACCTGCCTTTCTTCTGATGCTCAAAATTTGGTGATGCTTCTACTGAAGGCTGCCTTGTGCTAAGAAAGATGGCATGAAATAAGATATTGTGAAGGCAGGCACCTTTTCTCTTCTGGTGAAGGGGTTATCTCCAAGAAAGGATCATTAATCAAATGACGGGGAATAGTAAGGTGTTAAGCCACTACAACTGTTTGCTGTATGAACAATAATCAGTGCCCCGAATCATTACAAAGCCTGTTGAAACAATTTGAATATGCAACACACGCACAGAGTAAATGATGCAGGGCTAGACCAGAACCTAATGTGCCCTCTGAAAGAAGCTGTCTCGAGCCTAGGAGGCCAGGAAACGACCAGAGATGAAGACGCATACATCGCTTCTTGGGTACCCCTCCAATGGTTACACCTGATCAGGGATAGAGTAAAGCTCCTCAAGTTCAGGTGCTTCTTTCCCAACACAGGACTGGGGCAGTACCAGTGACAACAACAACTCTGCCTTTACAACTCTGAAGTCACACCTCTTGTTCACAGGGGCACAGTGTGAGCAGTGACTTACCCTCATCTCTTTGGTCCATAACACCAAAGGCAGGTGGGTCTTTAGATATTTGTGAAGATTAGAAGTGCAGTGCTACAAACATTGGTCTGTCACAGGTCCATTCAGGGTAGTGAAAGCAAGTCAGTCAGTGGTACAAAGTCTGTAAGCGCAAGTTAAAGTGCACTAAGCTCCTATGCAGATGCCCTCATCTGCGAATAAAGTCATTCTTCTAAAGAGGATTATGCTGCAGTGAAAATATAGTACACATCTGAATGAGTCTACTCAGCTGAGGACTGAACACACTCTACACCCTGTAATTTAGGTGCATTAACATCACACATTGAGTTGAATCACTTTGTAGTCGTTTACTGTGTCCCACGTTTATATGATCACGGTCTGCTCTGTGTGCATACCTGTGTGCTCGTCCCTTCCTCCACTTCTGTCTCTTTTGAAGGAAGATCTTTAGAGCCCATGCCAGAACCCTCCTTTACCGTGTGTGTCTACACTGCCTACCACTGACTCTGTATAGCCCCATGGCACTACCACAGTGTATATAATACATGCCGTGACCCTATGTCGTATCAGTATTTTGGGGAAACAGGTCAAAAAGTATCCCGTATGGTATCCAGCACACGTTTTCTGTAGAGTACTTCCAAGCATAAGGACTGGAGTTAAGGCTGAGAGTGATGCTTGTGAGATGACACAAGCGCTGCATCACGGCAAGCAGAGCACAGACACCCACCCATGTTAGCTCCAAAAGCAGAAGCCCTATCATCATATCATTGTGCTATCACTAGTGCTATAGCTGATTAGCTCTGCTAACAGGCCAGGCTGATTACCTTAGGTGCAGCCCTGCATCTTCCAGCTATACGTCCTTAGGCAATCAAACTAATGTTTGTTATTGCTAATAACCTGCAGGCCGTGTCGTAAGGTGGCCTAAGACCTGTCAGTGGAGACCTGGGATTCCTTGCACCGTGCTCATGTGTGAAATAGAGGTAACCCCAAGATCCCACCAAGCATTCCACGGTGGTCAGCAGCAACGCTCTCCCTTCATCAGAGCCCGGGTGCCATCTTTTGTAGCATTCCCAGTGACATAACGTCAACCTGCTGGCCGAAAGCAAGTCTCCCAAGAGACTTTTTGTTCTGGCAGTTCCCTTCGACATAATCAGATGTTTTTTTTCCTGATGGTCTATTGATCTAATGTACTGCAGTTTCATTGATATTCTCATGGTAATTCCATTCTTGCGTGGCATCACAGAAACTTTTGCTTGCTCGTGCAGTGTAAATTAGCTTTAGCTCAATTAACCTCTTGACATATTTTTTTTCCAATTTCTCTTCAGACCTGTTAGTTTTCCTTCAGACCATCAGCACTCGGTTTCTTTGGTGGGCGCTCCTCTGCCTTGCAATACTGTGCTATTTCAGCAGCGGCTGCTGTGACACAAAGGCACAAAGCCACTTCACAGCACAGTTTTCTGAGGAAGGCAGCTGGGGGCCCTGGTGCATGAAAGCCTCTGGCCTCTTGGTCCAGAAACTCTGCATTAGCTCAGTGAAAACAGAAATTAGAGAATGGAAGAGCACAAGAGCCAGGGGCCCTGAAATGAACCTTGTGAGCTTGCATTTCCATTTAATTCCCATGCCTATATAAGTAGAACTGGGCCCAGTACTATCAGGGTTAGGTGTGTACAGGATGATGTATACTGAAGCAGTTTGCCCTATTCATCTTCATTAGCTCCTTTCCTTTGAATTCCCCCTAATTCAACAAAGGGAGCTCCGCTCATTATGGTCAAGAAGGGTATTACTGCCTGTGAAGAACACACAGATCTCTCTAATGGTGAGCTCCTATTTAATTGAATTCAGTGAATGACAACACCATGACATTGCTAAGATTAATGACTCAATAATTTTTGAGACAAGGCAAAACGTGAAGTAAATCGATTGCATTAATTTTATTTTCTTTTCCTTGGAAACAGTACTGCACACCAGCTCAGCAGTGCCCTGGAGAGGACGCTTTGCTGTGACACGATGAAGCCCAGCTACCCCTTCTCCATTCAACTCTCGCACTCTGACATCACTTTGGAGTAACTTTTAATGTAATTTCCTAGTTGCAGAGATGCAAGCTGATGATAATTGAGCTGAGATCTCGACAGACCAAATGATTAATGCAGAGGGCTTTTTGGAGTGGAAACTTCAGTTATTATTAGATTATTCAAGAGAAGGAGACAAGGTGTCAGAGTATGGAACGGAGGACTGCAGTGACTGTACATCTCACTCTTGAAAAAGTATGAATAGGTTTTAATTTCTGCCATCTAGTTAGGAACTCTTATTCATACAAAAATCAGTGCGTGCCTAAATGCAATGTCAGATGTAACATCTTATTTAAAAATCCATCTTCAGACAAGGAGATGGCTGCTTCTTTCCTACATGTGGCATAAGTTGAGATGGCTTTTCACACAGTATCTGTGACAGTGTCTACCAAAAGTGTTTCTGTAAAATGCATAGAGTAGTGTTTGGTATTGCTCAACACCATCTGTAGTATCACATTTGTTTTTTACTAGATAGTCACTGAAAACCAACAGCTATAAATCTAGTCAGAAGACTGGGCATTATTACAGAGGCACAGTGTTTTGTTTGCAGGCGGAAGACGGTGGCAAAGATAAGTATTCCAGACCTAAAATTTTGCAAATTAGGATATAGATTAGACATTTTAATCAGAGGATCCTGAGGAGGAATGAAGACAAAAGTAAGGTAACTCTTCACATGATACTACATGGGGTCCAAAAACTAATCACAGGTGTTGAGAAGAAAGTTTTCTCCAGCAAGCTATGTGAAAACTGGGGTATTTGAGCTTTGGATGACATAGAAAAACAGTTTTTTCCCCTCTACCCTTCCCTCTCTTCGGTGAATGGGGAGTGACAGGGGAGACAGCAGCGGCAACAGCCATCTCTGTCAAAGAACCTCCATCTTACATCAATAAAGGGAGATTCTGATGCCTAATATAAGTTAAAGGAAAAACATAAAATAGCCGAGATCCGCAAAGGATCTTTACCAGCAAGTGTAATCTTAACAATAGGATTTTTATGACTTTGTCTATTTGTATCCTATTACATTATTGCAAATACTTTTTCATCAAATAGTAAAACTAACCCAGAGTTAAGTGACACGTGACAACGTGTTCCTCAGTCAAGGTTCGGTGAGCTGTAGAGCAAGGGTGCTGGTATGGGTGCCCTGCTTCCCAACACAGTCTTTTCAGGAAGAGAAGACAGCTCAGGACCACAGAAACTGTGCTGGCCACTCCAAGACCTGCCTTCTTGGGGGTCACCAGGGAAGAAGGACCTTTTGCAAAGCAGGCACAAAAGAAAACCTCCAGGCATGTCTGAAGGGGAGCACTCCTGAACTCTGTGAGACCCAGAGAAGGTAAGAGCAATGCCATATCTCTTGCCATTTCCCCATTCATTCTCTAGGCTTTTGTGCTTTTAATTCTGGAGCAGATCCAAATGCTGTGTGATGGTGCAGAACAGAGAGTGTCCAACCAGAGCCTGAGAAGATCAGGGCTGGCCACCACAGTGGAGCTCACAGTTACTGTGGCAAAAATTGGAGGAGGTCCATGGCATCACTCCTGTGACGACTGCAGAAGAGCCAATAGCTCTGAGAAACTGGGTCCTTAGAGACTAGCTATGTGCTTCTGGCTAGGGGCTGTCTTCTTGCAAAAGGGCTGTAGATGTAGGCATTTGGGTGGTGCTGCAGGAGGAAGAACAACATGGGAAAAAAGCTCTGAATTCAAGCCTACTGCAATGGGATAGGCCTTTGAAATTTAATGCAAACCAGTTACTCGTTCAACTAATATTTGGGGGCACCTGCAGACTAGGATATCATCTTTCTTCTTTACTATCTGACTGAAGAGAATTTCATCACTGTAGACATTTATATGAACTGCAATTATGGCTCAGCCACAGTGTGCTTTTTCTGTAATGGCTGATATAGAAGGATTAAAAAAAAAAGCATTTTCAGGCTGAAAACAGATCATTTTCTACCTCAATGGCTAAATGTGATCTCCTTGTTTTAGTGCTGTATCATTTACCTTGCTGTCCAACTGCAAGCCACCTCACCCAGACCTAAGTGCCCAAGAGATGATGTGAGCAAGGAAAACTGCTTCTTTCAATAACATTGCAGCAGCACAGAGAGTTTATGACCCTGAAAAGATGAAGGTTTACAGTCGCAGATCTCTGAATCATAGCAAGTTCTGAAGGAAAAAGGGCAAGGACAAGTTTTCCCTGAACAATAAATACACTTAAGAGGTTCAAATATCTTTTGGTATGAGCTGATGATCAGCATTCAGAGACTCCACCGCAGAGGCAGAACCTATGCGTTCAAGGATTTCTGCAGCATTGTTCTCACATGCCTAGTCAAAGGCTTACAGTCACACTTCCATGAATGCCTTCTCCTTCCTTTGGGGTACTGTCAGCTGTGCAGTCCCAATTTCAGGCATCATGGCCCATCTCTGCGTACTGCTGGAGGCTCAAAAGTCTGCATGAAGTTTACAAGAACTGAAGTTAAATATTGCCCCTGCAAACCAGAGCACGGGTGCCACAAGCCAGGCATTCAGAGGCAACCAAAACCATTTTGGAAAAGACAGTCTTTGGGGAGATCATGTCGTGTGCAGACTGACATGAACTTTTCAATGTTTGGCCAGGAATTCCAGCCATCTGAAGGTACTGTTAGCAAAGGGTACTCTAATTATGTGCCTTGCTCTTAACTAGAGGGAAAAGTGCTGAACTATAACCCATGGTCAGCAGAATTTACTCTAGCGATGTTCTCCAGTGAGTCTAGGAGCAGCTCTAAGACATGGCTGGGGAAAGCAGGGAACATGGGGAGAAGGCAGAGTCGGCACTGGCCAAAGGCTTCTGGCTCCTCAGACACGCAGGGATCTATAAAACCTGTCTTCTTGCTCCTCCTGCTACTGGGGAAATAGGCAGGATGAGGATGATGACTGCCCTTGTTAAAAGCACTGCCCCCAGCGATAGCCACTGCCTTGTACACTCTTACCTTCTCCTCCAGTCTGGTTTCCCAGGGTGATGGCACAGGTAGACCAGGCAGAAGGGAAACCAACAAAGACCTGAGCTAGTGAGGTGTGAATCACTTAGAGATGCTGTTCCCTCCCACCTCCATCACAGCTGGCTCTATGACTTTACTACTCCACCCTCTCCCTTCCCTCCCACCTGTTGGAGGTAAGGGTGTTGGTAAGTGCTTGGTAGCCAAAGAAGAACATCTCTAATGCATTCCTCATTAAAGTGGCATGAGTGGACAGCACTTCAGGGAAGCCGCACACAATATATAGGACTCTCAGTTTTATTGTGAGACAAAAGGAAGGAATCTCATCAGGGTTACATTGCCATTATTAATCAGCAATGCTGACAGTACCGGTTTTGGCTTCCTACTAAATGTAAATCAGATGTGACTCAAATAACAGGACAGTTGTGGAAAAAATAATAAGTGTTCCTTCTCATTCTGTGAGTGAGAAACCTGCAGATGCTCAGCTCCTAATTAAATAACAGCGATAGTGAAGTGTGCAGGTGGAGGAGACATCCAGATGGATTGGCGGTTCTCAGTTGTATGTTGCCACATGCCTTCAACTAGTCAATGGCTAGTTTAGATGGAGAGTTTCCCTTTGCTCGTCACCCTGGACCAGAGGTGGCTCACGTTTCTTCCCAGGAGCAGAATATGGACTACTTGTGCCCTCCTAGAAAGCAGAGGCTGAACAACTTCTGGGGGCTTGCAAATATAACTGAGTAACCCTTCTCTTTTCAGTGCTGGCAAGTCCTCTCCCCCCTTCCCACCTTCGCCTCTGCAGAAGCACCAGCAGCAGTGATTCCTGGGACTCTGCCATGGGCAAAGTGGGACATGGGGCCAGCCTTTTTGGTGCATGCTTACAGACGCTTACCATAGATAAGCACTGTGATGACAACCAGTCCTTGCCACACTCTTTGCCTTATTTCATGATGCAGCTACTGAAAGGAGATGACAGAGAGAGTTCAGCCACAGTCTCTTCTCCCTCTTCTTTTAGACCTTTGCTAAAAGTGACATCACCTATTCAAAATATTGTCTGCATTCCCTCTGAATGGGCCTGCACCCTTCAGGACTTTACAGGCACTGGAGCTTCTCTGGGGTTTGTATGTACCCCATTTTGTCATGCCACAGCTCAGGAAGGTAGACAAGCCAGCGTGGGAGGCTTGCAGTACTCCTATGGTACAAACCAACCGCAAACACATCTTAATCTGCTCTCTAAGTTGGGCTGGCCTTTGCTTTGTGTCACCACGTAGAGCAGCAACATCCGGAAATCTTGGCAAGTCTTGCCATATTGTTTATCCAGAGGGGAAACCGCTGCAGCATCCCTGGGTTGTACGCACCATGAAATCGATAGGAGTCTGTGAGGTAAATGCTGAGTACTGACTTGTTTGAAGTCAGATACTGATTTTTAAATGTGCTGGTCTTACACTGATTGCACTGAGTGTGGGACTGAGCTTACCAGTAAGAAAATGAAGTGGGTTTCAAGACGGTTGTACAAAGGTTTCTGGCATCAACTTTCTTCTTGACATTGTCTGCAGGACTCAGAATCATGAAGAGCATTTACACAGCCA
>Ga0181612_170685_pt1 | contig 17052 bp, 11 predicted proteins | sample HoacroProtozoa21_FD_119630 | JGI IMG/M metagenome (GOLD analysis project Ga0181612, IMG submission 119630) | Hoatzin crop microbial communities from Cojedes, Venezuel. Combined Assembly of Gp0051906, Gp0051904, Gp0051908
ACTACTTGTTGAGATTTATTCAGGCAGACAAACAAAGATAACAAAAGTCTTTTGTGTGTTTGTCACTCATTTCCGTTGCTCTGTTGTTGCAGTGTCAAATAATGTCAGTTATTTAAGCACAATTAATGTAATTTTAAATTCTCAACAAATTAAATTATAAAGACTAGCAGTCCAAGGAGGACCCTACCCATTTTTCTTGCAGATTTTCTTTTTTCCTCCCAGTTTTCTGGCAAATTTTACATCAATGAAAGGTTAGTTTCAACATTGATTCTTAGAGAAACAGCCCATTTTGAGACAAAATTAATTTCCTTTTCATTAAGTTATTTCTCCCTGTTTTTGACAAGGAGAACTACATCTTGGAATGTAATCCAGGAAGCTTAAATAGTTTTTATAACATGTGGAAAAGCCAGAGAGGAAGAGGCCATATATTCCAAATGACTCTCATCTATGCCAGGGTTATTTCTTTTCATTTATGATTGTATGTGTTCCTTCAGTGCAGGGATACCTATCTTTTTAAATCCTGTACTTCTGTGGTTACCAAATTCATTTTAACAGAATTGGAAAAAGACATTTTAAAACAATGTCACATTATAAATGACCATTGAAGGAAAACTGGAGGCCTGATAAGGAAATATACAGTTGTTTTTATCTCCTCTATAAAGGACACTCAGTCCTTCGTTCAGAAATCTTGAAAATTCATTGAAGACAAAAAGATTGCCTATCTCTAGTCTTACTTAATTAGAATGGGGTTGGGAAAGTTATTCTCTAAAAGCAACTTAAAGCTGGTCATCTCAAAGAAGCAAAATTACCACCCATTGTGTCTAAATTATGTTGACTATATTGAATGATATATAATTTAGGAGGAAAGGGGTGAGATATTTTACATTTTGTGAGATCAAACCTCAAGATTTAGTACAGCATCTAGAATTTCTTTGCAAGTAATAAAGACAATGATCCATTGTGTACTTCTATTACTAATTATTCTGTAAAGATTGTCTGTTCCAAAAGATAATTAGAAAGGGTGAAATTTAATTCCATTAAACAGAACTCAGCTGGGACATAATGAAATTTTGTTGTGAAGTAGTAGACTCACTTTGAAGCCAAATAAAAAGCTTTTACATCAATGGAATGAATAAGATTGTAAAAGCTCACACCTTCTTTTCCCCTTTGTTTTTCCTGCACAGGCAGCATTTAAAAATTCTTAGACTAAGACTGAATTACACTTGCAATGAGTTTCAGTTCTCAGATATTTCAGGAAATAGGTATGTCGTCTTCTGCTTTTTACACAGATCAATTTTTAGTATTTGTTTTGCTGAAGTCAACAAACCAGGCACAGAATAGAAGAAACCAAAGTGATCTACACTCACACAGCACCAAACTTCCCCAATCCTACAAGTCGGCCTTTCAGCTATTACAGGAAAAATAAATAGCCCTAATGCTGCCCAAAGAAGCCTCACACAAGGCTCATCCCAAGCCAGCTCTGGGTGTGAGGAGACCATCAGGCTGGCTCCAGATATTGATCACTTTTCCAAAGCATCTAACTATAATCTGCTTGGATGAGTGGTGATTTGGCAATGTGGACCCCTATTCACCCAAAAAAAGCCCAAGAGATCTAGTGCAGAGCTGGAGAACATGACCATTTTTCCCAGGCCTCCAGAGTAGCCAGCACTGCTGCATGAAAGGTGTGTTTGAGGTAACGGCTAGTAACTGGGTTCAGGTCTTTATTGTCTCATTTGAAGGTCATGGCACAAGGCTTATTGTAAAGAATGACATGAATACATTAGTAACCCATTTCTTTGAGGCTAACCACTAAACACAATGCAGCAGTAGATAATATGCTTGGGAAATCTCTTTGGGAAAACACATGAAGCTGCTTGAAACCACCTTGCTTCAATTCGCTGGGCCAAGTCCAAACATTACAGGCTTGAGTTTGGTTGACCGAAACATAGAGCTGTTCCTGCAGTGGGATGAAAACGTTTCACACCACAGTTGTCATGCCCTGTGACAGTCCTTCAGAAAAGCCTGAGCCCTGCACATCCATCCTGGGAAGCAGAGAGAGGCTGGGAATGAAAAATAAATGAAGAACTTCCTGGGCAAGAGAAGGCATGAAGATGCAGGAAAAGAACAGAAGCAAACTTCTAAACCAGTGTCCTAAACAGTGTGCTCAGAGTCAGCCTGCCTTTAGATCACCAAATTAGACTTGTGATTGCTATCATTAAAGCAGAGGCCTTAGGAAATATTGCACAAGAGGGCATTTCCATGTCAGATTTCAGGAACTTCACTACTGCCTGTCTAGCTTGTATGGACACTGACAAACATCTAAGCACATCCCAACACCCCTGTGGAGAAAGCAAATATTGTAATTACTATCTTATAGCAGGGGAACAAAAATATAGAGAGAATAAGAGACTTGCCCAAAGGCCCATCATTAAGGCTGTGCCTTTCTTGACCCCAGGTAAGCATCCTGAGGACAGGGTATCTTTCCTCTCAAGGATCACACTTTCTCATGAGGCAATTGCTGATTTTTGCACAAAAACCCAAGCAGCTCTTTTCCTCACAGTACGCTGGATGGATGTAAGTTTATTTTTTAAGACCAATTCCTATTTTAACAGAAAGGGCCATTGCTAAATTCTGAAACTGAAAAGAATTTCAACATATTGTGACCTGATGACAGTGGATGTTAAGAACACATGTGGCTTTTTCGAGCTTTGTGGAACATTCCCATGAAGAGATACTTAGCAAATGCAGCTTTGTGTACATTTCACAGAACTCTGCCAGCTCTACTGACTTTCACCCAGGTCTGAGCCTTACTCTAGACTGAAGTCACAAAAGAGGGGATTAGTAGGGCTACACTGAGGCTGTCTGTCACATAAATAGCTAATTAACTCCTGATTGGACCCTGCTAAATCCCCATTTCCTTTGCATTTTATCCACCCTCCCCACAAGAAATCGTTCTCATGTAGTAGAAAAATAAAAATTGTAGTCAAGGGTAGTAATGAAATACGATTCTTCTGAACAAAAGCTATTATATCAATAAAAGATAACAGCATGTTATTATGTTGCATCATCTTGAAACGGAGTTAATTGCCACGCTCAAATCATCACTTCTAAATATGTCCCTAAAATGTAAAATTACAACAAAAACCCAAGCTGATCTTCAATATAATGTCCATCACTGAACTCTTTATAAAGTAAATTTGAAATCTCTATGCTACCTGTTACCTCAACTCAGTAGCACTGGTGTAAATCTAGAGCAAGTTGGAGTAAGACAGGAGGTACAAACAGAGTGGAGGTATGACAGAGAAAATGAATAGCTTTATTCACTTTTGAACTCCTATGTTTTGCATAAATGTATGGTTTATACCAGATTCAAGGCAATGAGAACTACCCTTCCTTTTCACAGAAGCAAGTTTACACCAAAAAGGGAACATTGGGAGACTCCTCTCCCAGGTAAAGTGACAACGCAATAACCTTCCTTTGAGAAATTTGCAATAGTTACCTTGTCTCAAGGCATGTAAACGCTTACTACATGACCTAAATTTAGCTCTTTTCCATTTCCTGAACATCAGTTTATGAATTTGAAGGTATTTGAAAAATGAATAGATTACATTTTCTAGGTCATGATTGGAATAAATAAAAGAACAATTTTAATCCTTCCATATTCTTTGGATATATCATTTTCTTGAAGTTCAAAATATAACAGAAGAAAATTAAGGAAGTGTATGGCTATAAAAAATGAGACAGGAAAATTGTTTACTTTAACAGTCTATGCTGCTAAGCATTTCAATCAGAACTAGTAATTTTTTCTCTTAGAAATAACCAAGCTATAAATTTATTTCCCAGCTGCATGGAGAAATTGCTGATACATAATGTGTCTGATTTTGCACAGTACTAGGCAGCTACCTTGAGGTGCTGCACACCCTTAACCCCCTCTGTACATAAGACCAAGCCCTTTTCTATATGAACACACATCAAATGTTTACATCACCCAAGTGAAAGAGGATTTAAGAAGTGAGACTAGGAAGGTAACAGTTTTAAGGACACATCACAAGTGGCAGTGTTAATCATCGATAAAAGCAAATTGCTGTTAGACAAAGGAAAGTTTCTCCACTTGACAGAAGAGAATGTACCCTTCTGTCTGAACCACAGAGCAAATTGTTTTCACCACATAGCATCAAACTTCCTACAAAGCCTTTGGTTCTCCAGCACAGTATTGTTATTGAACTTAAATAGATAATACAACCTACAGGAGAAAAGAGGCAGGCATTAAATATGAACATAAGAACCAAATTACAAAGAAAGTCAGTCATACTGAGTGCAAAGGTTGGAAACCAACAAAGTGGGAATTTCACTCCCATTTTTTCATTATTTTTCTCCTCTCCACACTACTGGATATCACAAATGGTTCTCAAAGTCAGAATTACAAAATAAATTCTTTACTACCTCAGGAATCTGTCTACGTTAGCTGTGAATTATATATGAAAGGTAGCTCACAAATCATGGCTTAGGTGGCCTAAGAGTTATCCTAGAGCTGGCAATCACACTAGTGATGCCAGAAACATACCAAACCCTACACAGGACCTTGGCAAGACAATTTCTGAACTGCCTTCCTCAGATTTCAGTTAGTACCAAATTCAAGTATATGAATGTCTGCCATGAAGGTGGAGGAGGGAGAGAGAAGGGAGGGAGCAGTGAGAAAAGATCAGCTGCCTTCAGAAATTAGGCATTACATGAAATAAAAGAGCTCAAGATAGAAGGTCAGGTATCCTCTGTTATTAAGAACAAGCAGATTTAGTCATGGTTCCAAGTCACTCATTAAAGTGAAATTCACTAGCCATTTTTTTATCACCAACTCTAATCTTCCAATGCATACGCCAGTCCTAACACGGTCAGTTTGTTGGAGGCATTCAGAAGATGCCTACAGCAATCTGTAGAGATATCAAAGATATGACAGAGGGGAACACAGGAGCAGATTTCATTTTCTTTGAGTTTGTGTATCCCTTATTTAACAGCTTGGTGTTCAAAGAGTGAACAAGTAAAGCAAAATGTGTTTGAATAAGGAAAGTATTCCATTCAGTGAGATAGCCAGTATCTGTCTAGCACCTTTAATATGACAGTGCTGCATGTCTCAGGATTGTGCACAGAGCTTATTTCTACGGATTTCAGGATCTTTTTTCCATAACCTTTTTCTTGTTGCCTTTCCCCAGCTTCTCTCCATCAGCACTCCCTGTGTCAGAGGGAGGTCCGAGGAACCAGTTGGAAGAAGCCAAGCTCTTTGCTGTTACTCATTCTCCTTCAGAAATAGCAAAGGTGAAATTCTGACTTTGTTGCAATGAATGCAACACATGTCAAAATCTTGAAGGGCAGAATTTCACCCTGTCAGGTTGTCGTCTGTAATGTTAATGCAGCCTCCCCTATATACACTCCCTTCAGAGGACAGGCATTTGCAGGTGGATTCACAAAAAAACAATACCAAAGGCAGGAAGGGGAAAGTTCCTCCAAAAACATCTCTCCTCAGGAACAGGATTCCCCTCTACAGAGACCCCCTTCACCTCCACTCTCTCCTACTTTGTCCTCAAACTCTATTGCTTACCTAGGGAGACAATCCTGCACAATGAGAACCCTCACGGACTTTTAGGATCTATTTATTTTACACTTCTAAGGTTCTTACCAGTATCCAAGGGCTGATGTTTCCAAAGAAAAGTACAAAATGACGCTTCAGAAAAGAGACTGCAACAAGACTTGCATTTGTCTCAAGCGTTTTGAGTATGTGCTATGTGGTTCTAGCATACACTAAAGAACAGAAAGCCCACACCTTGTAACAAGGGGAGGAAATCACTGCTAAAGAGGAAATTACCCCTGTTAGACAACAGGAACTGAATAATGATTTGGCAGTTACTTGGTTGGGGTTTTTTTTCATTCTCCATTATTTTTAAAGAGCCCTTCCTTATGCCAACAAGAGCAAGCATTCACTGATCAGCACCAGTATCTCTTTGCTTTTGGTGTGCATTAAGAAAATCAAATGGAATATTCGTAGAAAGACATCTGTGCCTGGGGTGACTCACATTTGATCAATCCCTATGAACTGTTCTTTTCAGAGGATGTGCAATTATTTGCTCAGTTAGGCTTAAACTTTTTATTTATCTAATCACCCCCCTGTAAAGCTTTGATCTGAGCTTCCAAAACCTATTTTTCTAACCACTCTAGCTACATATTTTAAGTCTTATTGTCTAATCAACTTCAGCCTGTAAAACATGCAATGTCCTACTTAATGCATCCTATTAGGAAATCAAGCTGCCGCATGGATTTTTAGATCTCTCATTTTGCAACCCCGTGAGCCATTTGGAAGCATCATTAATGTCATTATTCCAGGGGAGAAGGAGAGAACTGGCAGCAGAGTGAGCCCTCTACACGGCTGTCAGCTTTGCCCTGCTAACATTTGCAGAGTGACTCAGAGGTGAATCACAGGTTTCTGCAGGTGTACACCGGGGAGAGCTGGATGATTTCCATGTCACAGTCGTTGCAAATGTTTACTTCATTAGTTCATGGGGTTACCCAGCAGTCCTAGCCAACTCAATTTCTCAATCCTACTGTATGGCAGTTTTAAAAAAAAAAAAAAAGGAGTAGATAGCAGATTTGAAATTAAAAACACAAAACCAGCCATCAATTTGTAATTAGAAAATTCAAGCAATGTTGGAATGTGAATGGATTTACATGTAACTGTCATTAAACACACATTAGGAAATATGTCAAAGTGTATCTATGCGAGGTCTATTAGACTCTTTGCCACAGTAGTAAAGGCTATACTTACTATATACTTTTTCTGAGCAGTGCACCCTGCACAAGGAATGGTCTCTGAACCTTGAGTGGAGGGTTACCTCTATCCCCTGAAACTGAGTTTGCCATAAGAAAGCTTACAGTGATGTCTCTACTTAGGAACAACTTCAACAGCTTCTTTGAAGTCTCCAGATGTTTTACAACAAGCCTTTGCCTGTGTAAGTGTAGCCATTTGGGATTTACGATGGCGTCCACTGCTGTTGGTGTGCCTGTGAGCATTAAACTCCTGTAGCCACATCTTCTCCTTACTTTCGAAGTTTACAAGTGCTCCAGCAGCCATAGGTAGGAGGAAATTCCTGTGTGCGGGACACCAGGGAGCTGTGTGAGCCTCCCTACCTTAAATTTCTCTAATGCAGATTCCATAAGCCACTTATCTACCCATTTTCCTAGTCTCTTTACGTTATTCTGAATTTTACCAGCTTTTGACCTCAGATTAACTTGTTCCCTGTGAGACTGTGTCATCAGCAAATGTTATCACTTTACTTTATGTTCCTACTTTAAGTTTACTAACATATAAAGTGAACAAAATCAGACCTCCCCGGATTGATCCTTGACCTGTGCCATACTATAAGTCACCTCCAGCCAGCATGAACTCTCAAGTGTTTCCACTTATATAAGCTGTTTGTCTTAGATGGAGAAACCTGGTTTTCCCATGGTCAAGGAAAAGCCTCTCCTCACCTGCTCATTATTATACCTTGTAGATTATATTTTGCACAGCTACCATACCCAAAAAGATTCTGGCAATCCTGGCAAGATTTTCTCTCTGGTACAAAAACAGTAATGGGTTACAACCAGGTCAGCTCATTCCTATAATTAAAATTGATCAAACTATCTGATACTCAATGGAAATAAAGACACTAAGACTTAATTTTCACTCAAACAAGCCTGACCATCTCTAGGGGAATAAAATACTGGCTAAAGACTGAAAGGCTGTGAAGAGAAAATGGAGTTGAGACACCCACTAAAGCTGAAAGCTCTGTTTATCCCAGATTTCCTCCACATTTTATCCAAACAGCTGACATCTTCAAAAGATCTCATTAGAAGCTACCCAACCAGAGAGCAGAGTACCATGCCAGCTATGCACTCAGTGCGTTGTTATATCAACGACACTCTTCCTTAAGGATGCACTTCTAACCACTGAAACACTGTTCTACCTAAACTATGAACTTTTGAAAATAATGGAGGATAAAAATGGAAGCTTGTGAGGAAACTGACACACTTAAAACATATGTTCTAAGAGCAATCCCAGTGACCCAGTATGCTGTTCTGCATGCTCACATCGAAACTGCAAATGAAATCCAGGGAACTTGTAGTCTCTGTGGAGTCAGAGTATTTCAAGACAAAAATGGCCACGTAGTGTTTGTTAAAAAGCTAGCTGGATTATTCTGGCCAAGGATACTACCAGGTGTCATCCAAACATGAAACGAACTCCACAGACACTTGCAGTTACAGCAGAGCGGACTTGGTAACCCTGATGGTCCTTCCCAATCCTCCACTCCCAAAAGAACAAGCTGTGCCCTGAAGCACCAGGTAACCAGCAAAAAGCAGAGAGAACAGTTGGCACAGACAGATGGAGGCTGCCCGGTGGCAGGAACTCGCAGCAGGAGACTCAGCAGCCCTCACCAGGCACCGCCGGTCTCTTCAGCACCAGCCAGATTGTGCTCTGGGTAGCACAAAGTTTCCTGGACTAAAATACAAGAGCAGTGTTCAAGCTACCAAGGAGAAATCCAGGGAAGGAAAGCCTCCCGCTCTCCTCCTCAGCAGAAAACAGCATTGTCGCAGCTAATCCAGGTGTCTGTGAGATCCTCTGCCCCAGCAGCAAGGAGAGCACAAGGAGAAAGCAGCTCCAGGGATCCTGCACTACAGGTGCACAGTGGTGGGAGGACATTGTGCAACACAGAAACCGTACATCTATCTGCTCTTTAATTTTATGTATTATTTTAGCAGCTTATGTTCAAATCTGGACTCCATGAAAAAAATGAGTCAGGTGAGGCAGACACTGAATATGATGCAGGCTCACAGTCATGTTTATTTATTAACAGCTCCCCTTAAACGTATCATGTTTCTGTCTTAGCAGATAAAACAGCATCCCACCAAGGCAATCACTGCATAAGTACCCATTTTCACTCAGCAGCAACTATCTAAAAACACACTTGAAGACAGATATTTAAATCCCATTAGAAAAGAATAGTCGCTTAATCAAGTTACCATCCTAAAATTGGCACCAAATTCTTTCCAGGTCTTAAATGCAGATGACAATGGCAAGAGAGGAAAGAAACACATTTGAAAGCAGTCAAAGTGTGAAGCTGAAATGATGAGAACACTGCACTGAGCTGCAAATCACATGGCACTGCAAACCAATTGTTTAGACGTGCTTTATTTGAAAACTATTAGCATGTTATGCTATACTTACCAAAGTAAACTATAAAAACCTTCTAGAAACGAGCATTAGCTATTATGAATCCATTTCTGCAATGAACACACTGCCCCCAGGGTAAATGAGCACTAAAGCTTACTACAGCTATAAATATCCTGGTTTTCACATGGAGTGATTGAAAACGATGTAGGTGTGCTTGGCATTTCACTTGGGGAAGTCGTGTCAGCTCCCCTCCCTTCCTCCTCCCCATGCTAACAATGCTGTTTGGCAGCTTTTTTGTTTTGTCTCACCACAGATCTTTGCCAAAACTTGAATCTGCTCCTGACAGATTAACTGCCACCATAAAAGAGACTGGCATTTTTTTTCCTGCGGATTCTGATTGAAAGGATAAGCTTGAATGACAATCTTCTCAAATGGCCTGGTCTTCTCTCAGGCCTGGGGTTGGGAAATGAGGACCAATACAGTTGGAGAGGCTTTAGTTAGTCAGTAACCACACTTTAAATTCAATTATTTGAACAGTACAACAGACTGTGGGAACAGATTCCCAGCTGTTTTGTAACTTATGTTGTCACTTGCACCTGTGCAAAGTGGGCACAAAATACTTCTAATTTGGCAGTTGGGAATTAGACCCCATATTTACATTTGCTTCCTGATTCCTGACTTTATTCATTAGCCAGCATGTGGTACACAAGCTGATGAATTATTGTTTAGCTTGTTTTGAAAACACATCACTTGCAAACATACTTTAAAAAGATCTGCAATAATTAGCCGCATTTTATTTTCTATGCTAACTGCACCTTTTTGTGCCTTTTTATGTAGACGTGCCTACACGAGTACATTTATATCAAGTTAAATTTAGCCCCTTAATTTAGGGTCAAAATCAGGCCTGAGTGAACACAACTGTAAACAGAATTTAATATACCAGGTCTGAATTCTGCCTTTTGCCTCAAGGCACATTTCAGATTTCCAGTGTACAAAGGACATTTTAAATATTGCTTTGCATTCACGAAATGCAAGCAAGATTGCAGCTAACTCTATTCTTACCTCTTGACCAAGCTATGTTAATTTATCTTGCATTTTCTACAGATCAAAGGGTGTGCATGCAGTTATATAGACATACAGGAACCTGACTGGGTACCTGAACCCTTAGCAGTGTCTAATACTGAAGATCCAGCTCTATAAACAGGGTCCTGTCTCTACCTGCACCAGGCATTTTGCCTCTGCCATAGAACATGACAAAAATTATTCTCTATATGTGATATTTGGGTACTCACAGCAAAAGTCTATTTTTCTCTCAGTTTCTGTATAGAGCAGAACTGGTCTCTGGCAGCGCACTCCAACACCTGCCAGGACACACAGCACTCCCGTACACCTTTCTGAAGGAGGATCAGCTGAGTTGACACTGCTTTTCATCGTGAGAACTTTCCTCTGTGCAGAGGAATCCTCACAGCACTCAGGCCAACATTCAGCTTAATGAACGTGGTTGAGGATCTGGCTCATCAAAATGGCTTGATATCACCAAATGTATCTCAGTGCTTTACCCACGCTTACGCTCATCCTTCCCAATGAGTGTCACCCCTCCCCTCACTTCAGGGCTTTCGTTTGACACCTCTCCTACACTCTATCGACAGCAATGTGGGGGCCCCTCAAGGTCAGGGACCTGTATTTTCTGTAAAGTTTCACAAACAGCAATAGCACTGTATAAATAATAAATAACAGCAAGAATGATAACATAACAAGCAGGCATCAGCTTTAACAACTTGTACCATAAGTGGGGTTGAGAGTCCACTGCAGGATCTCAACATCAACTCTGTTGATGCAGACAATGAAAGTAACTTCAGGCTGGGGAACAGCTGATCAGAATCATTCGTCTGGGTAAATATCTGTAAGCTGGGGGTCAGATCACCATTGAAATATCAGTCACACCTGTGATATTGGTGTCAGAAATACACAGAACTGTAATGATGCACTGGAGGTAAGAGATGTATGAGGCCACTTAGACCCAAACCTCTTCTGTTGAAGTGATCTTCCATGCAAAAATTTAAATAAAAAAGTGTCACACCATCATAGGGAAAGCATTTTCTCACCTTCATTTACAGAACAAATAACACTGAAGTTTTAATTAGATTTTAATCTGGGAATCAAGGAAGTAAATCTGAAATATTCTGAATGGGATGAGAACCTACCAAACTTCCACTTTGCTTTAATGCAGTGACTTTTGGTATTTGGGTTAGTAAAGCGCAAGTGTCAAGACTGCAGTTCTCTATAGGGAGAGACAAACCTTTTAGTAGTACACAAACGCGCTGTTCAACTAATACAGTGGTATAGCCACTTTACAATAAATGTGAGTAATAACTGTATGAAATAACTCATATAATGCACTTCTGCTGAAGAATCTGTAAGGTTCCACCTTCACATGGGACTTGCCCCCACTGTCATATGGTACATACTGGTCCCACAGCAGGGCCAGCTGCACTGCTTGCTGAGCGCTCCTGTCTCAGTACGACCTGGGAATCAAAGTGCAACCATTTGCTGGTTTTCTAACGTGGCTAGATTCTCCAGGGCAAAAATCACCCCTAACATTGTATAAAAGGTGACATTATTGCAAAGCTAAGGGCTATAGATGACACTCTTAAAAATACTTGAAGGAGTTTGCTTGAAATACCTTGAAGTGCATTCTGGTGTTTTTGTTTTGTTTAAGTTGGGATGGACAATTGACTATTGTGCAAAGGTAAATTGCATCCACAACTCGATATTTGTAAAGCAATTTAAAGGTCACTTTAACAATTCCAGTAATACTGACCATTAGTAATTTTGCGAAGAAAACAGACATTGCAAGATAAACCAAAGTGCTCTGCAAGTAACTGCTATTCTTTCTTCTCTGTGTTCCCAAACTACCCTTATCCTTGTCGTATCTGATCACCTTCCAGTAGCATAGTAAGGGATGTGACTAGCATGCATCACATCTAGCATACTTATTTCTTTATTTTCTTCCAAGCTGCTATTATGCTACGATCTCAGCCTGTCTAGATCAACAAAATCATGGCAGTTTAATGCAATTTAATACTCATACACTGAGGGCTATCAATACAGGATACCCCAAATCTACTTCAGGTATTTATTAGACATTTTAAAAAGGTGCCTGAACAAGTAAGGCATTTTTAAGGAGTAGAGTTTTCTGTGGTTTATGGTGTGGGGATTTCTCCTTCAAACTGAACAACCCCTCACTATAGTTCTATGAAAAGACACCAAAATGATATTATAGCCTTTTCTTTAATCCTATGTAATATAAACGTAACAAAGAAATGCTTATAGTCATCCTCTTAAATGCAGTCAGTACTTCCAGCAGTGATATCCAGACTGAACATTTCTGCAAGTATAGTTACATAAATATATCTCTAATTACTCGGCTTTTACATAGCCTGGTTTCCAGAAAGAATTAGAAATGTGACATATGACCAGGACTGCAAGTATTTTTTCGAAGTTGGATTAATTAACATTATCTCAAAACCAGAAAGAACAAAGCTACCAGGTATGTGGAACATTAATCACATCACTGGTAATTAGTGATAGAATATAGAAATAAAAAGACAAAATGAGGCCATAAGAAGTAAGTCTAATCCAAATACATTTTACCAGAAATACTGTAAGAAATAGGCTTCAAACTACACAATTACATTTTTTAAATGGTTAGGAGGACGGGTAGGCCAGCTCACAGAGTAGGAATGCTTGAGAAAAAGACCAATGATAGATGGCAAAATTGCAATGTGTGATTCAAAAATGTTATAATAACACCAACATATAGGTATCAGAGGACAGTGTATAAAGCAGTAATATATGTCCATGAAATACATGGTTAATTTTAATCTAACTCATAGAGTCCTTACATTATGGGCCTTAGTAACAACAAGATCAATAACAGAGCAAAGCACTGAACAGGCCCGCAGGGGCCCAGGACTGGTGATCAGCGAGATGGATGTAAAGCAATCGGTTTTGTGCTCAGAAGCTAAAGTCTGCGCATCTGCAGAGCATCATCATTCTGGAGGATCTCCCTCAGATGCAAAGCTATTGCCTGTTCCACCAACACAGCTATCTCACCCGCTCAGCGTATAAACTATGGACATGCTGCAGAATTTCACTCATGGCAAAGTCTACCTATACCACAGCAAGCAGATGCGAAGAAGAGGACCAGAGACTCTATACAAAAACTACATTCATGGCTGCAACTACTCAAAATAACACCAGAACTAAACAACACAGAGACACCAAAATAACTATGATGCACCAAAGCATCATGGACATATTTGCTCTCTCCTGGTGCTTGCTCCTACCTTTGTCGAACATCCTGCTGCACCTTTGCCTCTTTTTCTCTCTTTTAAGCTGACGGGCATGTTGCTGACAAGTGGTAGAGGTGAGCTTCCTAAAAAATTTGAACTCTGGCAGACCTACAAGGAAATTATTTTATCCTGAAGAATTATCTTATGCATTCTCATCCATTCTGATTTCTCACACCATTGCTCACTTTGCTATCTGCACTTTCCTGTATGGTCAGGCTGGTTCTTCATTTGATTTACACATGGCAAAGCAATAATTAGGCTCCACGAGTACAGAAGCAAGAATTCACTGCAATAGGTGAGATCTTTTTGAATTTTTCGCCTAGGCATATGAATCCTGAGTATTCCTACATAATGATCTTAACTTCAGCAAGTCCAGTTATACTCAAGTTTGTGAACTGCAAATGGATTTTTTGAAGTACAAGAGAACATTTCAGGTTCTCAGATAGTTCACAACCTGATCTCTGCAAATGTATTCCTATGAATGAATGTTATCTGAATACATATAAACAAATTTTGACTTGAAGAGAGATTGTAAGGCTGACTGTTTGCTGTGTATTATTTGTTGTACTCCATTAGTCACCTAAGCCCTATGCATCTGAGCACAGTTTACAGCCGCTACTGCTTCACACCATTCCTCGGAAAGCAGCAAGCATTCTCAGCCATACACAGCGAGGAGATGGGGCTTAGAATGAGTAACTCACCAAAGTTATTCTCTGTAGGTCAGTGATATGGAAAAAGGAATAAAGCCAATTTCTCTTGCTAGTATGAGACCATCTTTTCCCTCCCTGGTATGCAAAGCTTTAATTTCCAGTGAAAGTCTGGCTTTTCATCATTTAAACTCTGATTCAAGACAGTCCCACAGTTTACTGAACAGCAGTGGAATGATATGCTTAAACATTTGGCTGAATCAGGGCCTCTGCAATTATATTTTGAAACAGTTTTTTTTATCAAAGAACCTAAAAAAAAATCCTCACAAATAAGAAAGATCTTTTCTTCACTTGTGGCTTACTGGTTTTCAGTAGATAACCGCCTGGATCCAATAATAATTTAAAAGAAAAAAGACTAAGATACAATGAGTGTAAAAGCAATTAGCCAAATTATTTAATGGATTAATATAAATTACATTGTTTAATTACAAGATCAAATGAAATAATACTGGTTTCAATTAGAGCAATTCAAACCAGTGATGAAGTAAGGAAACCAACTGATTTCTGAATGGTGCCTTCCAACTCTCTCCAAAAGAGGTTATGTTAACTACACGAGGACATAAAAAATCTATAGTAATGACAAATCACTATATGGATACTCTTGAATATAATTTTTCAGTTACTTAGAAATTTAGATTTGACTACAAAAACATGTAATAACCACAATGAGGTGCAGAGAGAAAGAGAGAGAGATAAATGGAGAAAAATGTAATCTCAGATCAGAACCAGATATTTTCTGGTTCCTACACAAAGACAGACCTCTTCATGTATATGCTTACGTCACTTAGCTTTAAAACTCTAAATTACTGTTGGATTTGTAACCAACCCATCTCATCGACCTTTTCTCCTGCGCTTCTTTCCCCACGCTGCATTGCCCTCCTCCTGGTCTTTTTACACAACATAAAGGTGCTCATTTTCAAGTGTTGTCCACCAAGTCTGATATCTCCATCACTAACTCCTTGCCTTATCCATGCTAGTGGTCATTCTTCTCCAGTTTCTATACCAATTAATACCCCTTCGCCCCTGACCTGCTCCTACCTGCATTCACCTCTGTAACTGTGTTATTTAGTGTGGCTCTTTCTGTGAAAAATGCTACAAAGTGAGGTCTTTTATCAAGGTTATTCTTCATGAGGGGAAATATCAAGTTTCCTGCAGCCTAAAGTAGCCCAGTCCAGCAAGAAGTTGCATGCCCCCCAGCTCATGTGCCCCACTAGCTCTCCAGCGAGGGCTCCGGACAGCAGCGGACAGCCATGATGCCACCCTAGTGCAATCCAGCCAAGCTCTCCTTCCAAATGCACTCACGCCTGTATCCACACGCCCTTCCTTGCTGATGGTCTGCCCACCAATTCTGCTGCCCGAAGATAACCATCACCAGCCACACACAAAACCTGTATGCCAGCCCCGCTCCTCTCCCAGGCCACCCAGTAAAGCTGCAGTGATGAGAAGGAACAAGGCAGACAGCCTGGGTTCTGGGCTCTGCCCCTGCTCTACTCTGCTACTATTCTCACCAAAGACTATCTCTGCCCTCTAAGCAAAAGTACTGTTAGAGCTGTCTTAGACCCGAGCCACAGAAACTTCATGATGAGCGTGACTCTGCCTGCACCCCAGAACAAGGAATTCTGCTTTTAGGCTGTGCAGAAAGAAGCACCTGACTGTTTGATTAATATTTTGTGCACAGCTTTGAAGGACTCTGCAGAGCCCAGGTCCTTGGCCCAGCACAGCTTGCTTCCTACCCTTTCAACATTACCGCACTAGATGTTCCATCTCAACCTGTCCTCCCACCCATTAACTAGGCATGCAAAAGAAATCCCAGTGCAACTCAGGCTAAAAATTAATACACCCATCATAAGCAGAAGATTGAATCATAATCTGCCTAATGCGTTTGTAGAAAGTAACAGCTGCAGCACCTGAGAAATAAATACCATGTATACATGGTCCTGCTTGCTGAAATTAAGGATACCATCTCAGAAGTCTCATGATGTTTTCTGCCCCAACAAACTTCCAAAACAAAGGCGAAAATAAAACATGGGTAAAGAAGGAGGAGAGCAAAACGCTCGTGTGGCCAAGCTGACGGACCACCAGAGCTGGGTCCAGGGCTCTGATAGTCAGCTCCCAGCTGCTTGACACTGACATTGCAAAGCATGCAGGCTGAACAGGTTGGATTTCCCTCTACAGATAACAACAACCCAGGTAAGAAAAAACGGAACTAACTGTCTATTGAGGATTTTAATTCACCAAGATGTAACAAGATACCAAACAGCACAACACATTTTCCTGCTGCTTTCCAATACATTTCAAGAGCTATCTTCCTTTAAAGCCACCATCTGTATCAGCAAACCAGAATCACTGCAGTGTCGTTCTGGCAAGGGCTGGCACTGCAGCTCAGGTGAGCACTGGATTCACTCCTCATTTTGAAGGCATTAACGATTTTTGAAGGGGTCACAGGCACTATCAGGGATAGTTCATCAGAACTTTGCTTCATGCAGGAAAGCTCTGGGCTTGTTCATGGGCTGGATGTGAAATGAATTCAAAAGGTGTTCAAAATGCAAATGTATTATTTGACTCCAGGAGTCAGTGGAGATATTTTTCCAGCGGGTTCGTGGCTTGAATACTTCATATTAAGCTTGCTAAGCATATTTAAAATATAATCAAATGCATTCAAAACAAACAATCCTCATATCTAAATATCATTTTCCCCTTTATCCAGTGCTGTCTTGCTCATTATTTGGGCTTCTGTTTCAGGGGAGAGGTGGTGAGAGGGAAACCAGAAATAGAGCAAGCAAAACATCTCCAG
>Ga0181612_145295_pt1 | contig 17050 bp, 11 predicted proteins | sample HoacroProtozoa21_FD_119630 | JGI IMG/M metagenome (GOLD analysis project Ga0181612, IMG submission 119630) | Hoatzin crop microbial communities from Cojedes, Venezuel. Combined Assembly of Gp0051906, Gp0051904, Gp0051908
TCCACTATCCCTCTACCCCTCCGGGCTGCAGACAGCTTTGCATGTGGACGTTACTCCAAATGCCAGGCACCGGGCAGCACAACCACGGCAAGGTTTGCCAGGTGGCTGCACCACAACGGGTTCTCCGGGTTTCCCACTTACCCAAGCTACAAAGACCCTCCACCACCCCGATAGTCACAAACCACAAAAAAACCCCTAAGCAGAGGCAATAACCAAATTCGTATGATTGAGGACAGATGAGGGTAGCTTGAAGGGGACTCTGCTCCTCTGGCGTCACTGCACAGAGGCGAGCGCAGCCGCAGCCTGGCTCTGCAGAGCTGTCCTGGCTGAGGGCTCTGGATGCTGACCCGGGGCTAATTAGCAAACACATGAATAATAGAAAAGTTAATCATAATAAGTGAAAAACATCTAAGACTCAAATAAGCCTTGTCATGCTAGATGTTAATTTTGCACCACTGAATTTCTTGCCATGCCTGCTCTTCACCAGTGACTGTAACACAGCCACAATTTGGGCAGATCAGCGCTTCATCTGCCTGCCATGGCAGAGCCGAAGGACAGTCACTCTGAGTACACTAAAACATGCCCACTGGGATGCGGAGCTCAAATTCCTAAATAAGAAACTGTCTTTGTGTTTAGTAGAAGAAAAAAACAAAACCAACATGATGCATGTTGTAGTAACCAAGTCCCATGTGCATACAGCGTGCTCAAAGTGACTGCAAATTCCAGACTAGTCGCCAGACGCTGACAGAGAATTTCTTCCTGCAGGGTCGGTGCTGATGACAGCAATAGGCTAAGAGCAAGTATAGACACAAGGACATACAGTGCAGAACACAAACTTGGATCCTAAACGCAGAATCTGGTCTCAGATAACTCAGAGAACAGAATTCAGAGCCCAAGCCTAACCCACCCCACTGGAGTTACTCTGGATTTACACCAGAAACTTTGAACCAGGGTATTGGGCTTTCAACTCTGGCACTCCATCACACAAAACACTATTCACAAACTTGCCTTCACATCATTTCCATGAATTCAAACTGTTCCTGCTTTCTGGGAATAACCATAAAGTGATTTCTGTTCACGCAAATGTTCGTGGAAAGGGAAACCAGTGGGAACACTTCTCTGCCCTGCAGAAGACCAGGGTTCACAGGTATCACAAGTTACAGGCTGCACATAACAGTCCAGCAGGCTGGTGTCTAGGTTAAAAAAATCCAACCAGATTATTTTGGAAGTCAAACAAAAACTTTAAGAAAAAAACCGAAACAGTTTATGTAACTTTTGCAGAGAGATGGATACTCAGAACTCACCGGCGTGCCTGGGCAGAGCTGAGGATGTTCTCTGAGGCTCTGGCAAGAGGATGGACACTCTGAGCTGGTGTCCTTCCCACTGCTGGTGCTGTCACTCATCAGCTGGAGGAATTACTTAAGCAATTAGGTAGCAGCCCTCGAGGAGCAGAGCACATGCAGTAAATAAGAGTCTTTCTGCTCTATAAAGTCTCCATTTATGGATGCTATAAGAACTTCTTGCTACAGGAGAGGAAAGGACAGCATTGCGGCTGCAGAGGGGCACAAGCAATGAGGACTTTGGAGTAAGGTGAAGCCCAAACTTTTTGTTTTTCCCTGGGCACAGAACTGCTTTTGGCTGCCCCAAATGAATACTTTTTTCAGTGCAGCTCAGCATTTAATGCTTCGGCTTGGCTGAGGAGCCATCAGGTGATGGAATAAAAAAAGCTTTCAAGACGTATTGTGAAATCTTAATGGATTTCTGAACACCTTAGCAGTGGGAGACGCTCAGCTGCAGAGGATCAGTACCCCTCCATTTCAAAGGGCTATCCTGAAAGTGAGGTGCTTTCCTGAAGAACCACTGGAGCAAATGCAAAATCATGTCAGCTTAGTGTCCTATCTCGCAGGCAGGTCAGCAAGGGCAGCCAGGGCACTCAGACACCAAACCAAAGCCAGCTCTGCTTCCCAAGCCTCAGCAGGTGCCCATCAGCAGAGCTGAGGCTTCGTCCCATCCTGCCACCAGGACTCCTCATCTCCTCCACCGGTGATTGGCTTCTCAGCAGCCACCAGCGCACAGTTCTTTGCGTAGCAGCTCTCTGGGAGCAGAGCATGTGTAGTTAACACAGGTCTTTCTGCTTTATAGAGTCTCTGCATGTTGTACATGCTTCCAGCTCAGCGACTGCTGGAACGGGGAGATGCAGCTATTTCTTTTTCATGTGTATATAGATAGATGTGAATATATATAGTTTGCATTTGTATTTTGTGTATACAAACAAATTTTGTGTATACACAGCTCGGCATTCGGCTCACAAAGACTTTCTTGGGAGCCAGGAGTCAGAGAAAAACGCGTGATGCTCTTTGAAGTGAATTTAGGGAGAGCAGGGCTCGGTTGCACCCAGTGCTGAGTTCAGCCAGCTGCCAGGCAGACAAAATATGTCCTGGGAGCCGCGTGAGAGAGGACCGTGACCCAGCCAGGACTGCTGAAATAAATGGGGCTAAGGCAGGCTGCAGAAGACTTCATTTAAGACTGCTTGTTAAACAAAGAATCTCCAGAGAGGTTAGGGATGAACAGGCCGTATCCGACTATTATATTTGTTCAACACATTGAATGTGTTCACTGAATGACACCACCCTGCCCATTCGAGCAGCAGCCAGACGAGCCTGCTGGCTTGCCTCAGTTTATGGGAGACAAAGGTTAGAAGAGACTCCAAAGCCCATATCGAAGAACTGTTGACGTGGTATTTGCAATGCAAGGAAGGATGGGGGGATGGATTGGGAGCAGAGGTTCCCGAAATGCCTCTGTGAGGCTGTTCTGAGATAATTTGGTGTTGATGGGCTTTGCGGGTTTTAATTCGTAGCTCTGCCATTCTAGACAAACATCATAAAACCCACAGTGTTTTCCTTCATCCCGCAGCCACTATGTTACAGGGGTATTTATTATCTCAGAAATAGAAAGGAAATATTTCAGCTAAGTATTCTCAAAAGACAGCTATAGTCCCAAAGCAAAATAATATCAAAATTTCCAGATGCTCATATCCGGAGCCTGACTCCGGTTCAGTTCCGGCTTTGTGGCAATACCTTTACGGTTCTGTAAGCCCTTTCTTTGATGAGTACTAAAATACTACGCAAATACTAATCTACCACGATTTGCAATATCCTGCGAGGTAAGCAGTACTGAACCTGCTTCACATCTGGAGAGAAGCAATACTCACACAAAGCTGCTTAGGCAGAGGTCACAGGACACATTTTCTTTTAGGCTCTTTTTCTGTTTTAATCCAAAAAATGTCATCAACCTTCTTTCCCCACCCCTGCCCCCATTTTGGGATATGATACTGAAATACAGAAGTCAAGCCTTGCCGAGATCTAGCAAAGTTCGGAGCTGGGGTCAGCTCTCAGCTCGAGCCCACATCAACAACTTGTGTAGGATGACGCTACAAATGCAGGGTGGTCTTCCACGGACCCGAGAGCATTACCTGCACATGGAGCAGGGTGCAGCATCCCCAGCTCTCTACCGAAACACCTGAAATAACTGTTTTACAAAAGACATGGAGACAACAGCTGCAAAACTAGGCTCTTCAATCTGAGCGTTGCATCTGCCAGATTCTTCCCCCACCACACGAACTTGCTCAAGGCTGATGCCTCTTTCTGTGCTCCCCCATTGACTGTGATTCTTATCCAGTGTTATCTTATCTTGAGCTATTACCGTGCAAAATGCTACGTTATTTCCTTACTGCCTGGAGCTAGCTCAGGCCTCTCTCCTCATTAAATTATGGCATCCACAGAGCAAAGTGAAACAGGTCAACCATGCTCTCGCTGTCCAGGATTTCGAACCGGACAATTTACGCAGCAGGGCACATGCAAGTGCTGCCATTGCAACGCTAGGCAGGGGCCGCAAAAGACGACAGCCTGGGCACCCACAGCCTTTAAGCTCAGCACAGAAATGGCTATTTTATTAATATTTTTCTCCCTAGAAAAAAAAAAATCTTTTGTCCTCGTTTTCCTTAATTTCACAGCATGGATTTTTAATGGTGCATTAATTGGTCAGTGTGACAAAATAAATGAGAAGGAAGAACTTCCTCTTTCCTAAATTCCATGGAATTTTGGAGACCTCATTAGTCCCCATAAGCAGGAAGATATGCCAGGAATTTATTTGCCAATGCTCACTCAGGACAAGGGATGGCTTTACCTGGAATACTGTGAGGATGGCAGCAGGAAAGGTATCGAAATTCGTGGTTGGTGTTTCATCTTGGAAATTGAATCTAGAGAGGAGCAAGACATAAAAACAAGAGCAGTAAGGGGGACGAGAAACTCTCCTGCCGTCTCATAATACCCTGTAACCCAAGTCAGAGAGAACATTTGTTCCACCTGGCAATAACACCCCAGGCAACCACAGTGGGGAACACGGCATCTCTGAGAAGATGTTTAACAGAACTATTAGCAGAAACTCAATTTTATTCATGGAGAAAATTCTGATACTTTGAAATTAATTTTCATCCTTAATTAAAAAAAACCAATCAAAATCTCAAACACTTTTTGTGGAACAAAACATTTCAAGAAATTGTTGTTCTCAAGTGTAAAACTCAAAATTGAAATCGCCCTCTTAGTAGGTTATTTAATTTTAATTTAGAAAAAAAATAGTGGTTGATTATAAAAAAAGTTATTTCATTTCAAAAATTATACTAAAGTTTGAATGGTGACACTGTGATAGTTCTTTTCATCACAAGCTGTTTTCCAGCGGAAAAATATTCAAAGTAAAAAAGAAGAGAAGCAAATCAAACAACTGTTGCTCTGGCTGTGAGGGAAAGAATTTGCCTTTCCCCTCACAGCAGCAGAAGCGCTGCCTCCCTCAGCCCTCTTTCCAAGGTCTGAGTGTACATGGGGACTATGGAATGACAGAGGAGCTGTGAATTATAGTAACCAGAAAGAATTCAGCTCCAGGAAAAACATCAGAACAGGAACTGTTCTCCTACAAACCAGAGAGCACAACTCAGAAGCCCAGAAAGACTGACATCTGCACCAACGACGTGAATATCTTAAGGCCTGCAGCCCTTCTCCCCCTTGGGTATTGCTTTCAGATTACCCCCAAAAGGACAATGGTTAATTAGACTTACTGTCCTCCAAAGAGCTGCATCCCCAGCAAAGCAAATACCACAATGAACAGGAACAGCAGGAAGAGCAAACTGATGATGGACTTCATGGAGTTCAGCAAGGAGACCACCAGATTCCTCAGGGAATTCCAGTACCTGCATTGGAGATTGGAACAGCCAAGAGAGAACATTAGCAAAGAGCTTTTGGTGAGAAACTAATACGACCTATTTTCTTAAATAAAAAAAAAAAAAAAAGAATGGAATGTCAGGGAATATCAGCATCTTTAAACTCCCCTCTATGATAAGAAAATACAGCTCACTGAGGGGCAAAATCTCCTGTAGCATCTCAAGGGCAGAGATGGTCACCTCAACACATGTGTACCCATGCAGAGCAGTCATCTGCAGTGAAAGTGTTCGGTTTAATTTGTCCTGTAATCCCTTTCCTGGTATACATTTCGACCTTTCTGTATCTTCTAATGCAGCATGGCAGTCAGCAGAAGTGTCAAAACCAGGGACGTATCAATATCACCAAGCTGAGACCGAACATGGGGGTGGTGAATCCCTCCCTTCAGAACACGATTCAGGAATAAACGGCTCGTTTCCACCAGGATGTCTTTGCAGCGTGTGCTTCCAACTTCGAGTGCCCCGAGCTCAGTATTCATGTGTGAGTGGACTCACACTCCCGCATGTTTAAAGATTTCTGTAGACATTAAACACGCATATTCATGCACAGCAACGCCTTCAGGGTGGGGCAATTCAGCCACACCATTTAAGCATCCAGGACCGAGCAACCGCCTTGGAGAAGGAAAACAAATTCGGGACATTAACTACAACATGGGAAGAGGGAATGGCTCAGCCCAAATCCTGACTGACACATCCAAGTCGCATCTGGCCAGACCCTGCAGTTCGTTTGCTTTCATCTTCACCGTCCCCCGAGACAGCTCCGGGCACGCTCGCAGACAGGCACGTCGAGTGACGGCGGGCCGGGGAGGGTGCTCAGAAACAGCTCTGTTTCCTGGCTTTATTGCCCTGCTGAGAACACGCAGGAAGCATTTATATTAGGGAAACTAATGAATCAGAAAATGCAGAAAGAGCTATTAAGCAGAGGGGTTCTTTGACAAGCTCCTTTTGGACAGACAGGCATGCAGAACAACTGGAGCAGCAGTGGGAAATGAGTGATTTACAGCCATTTCACCTGTCCTCTGTTAAAAGTTTTGAGTCTGAAACCATGGGGGGAAATTTTTTTCTTTTCCTCCAGTGCTGTCCCTTGTTTCCACCAGCTGGTGCTGGAAGCTGCCATCCAGGGGTCACTCCTCACAGCAGCATGCTCTGCCATCCCGTCCCGTGTGTCCTCCAGCTGTGGCTTGGGGACAGACCCACACCCTGAGCCGCTTCCGGCAGCGCAGCTGTGGGCATCCAGCAGCAGGAAGCCCATGGATTCCTCTCATCTCCTGATGGGGAGAGATGCTCAGAGCTTGAGTCAGAAGAGCAGAAATGCCATCCTTCTCTTTGCCTTCATTTTCCTCCTTGTCCTTCCCCCAGATGTAGCTGGGAGAACCAAACCACCCCACGTTTCTCTGTGCCAAGGATGATACAGGCACATCCATCCCCGGAAAAGCAGGATCTTGCACTCCCACTGCACCAGTTCCAAGAAAAGTTATGTCCATAACACAGTGACAAAGGTTGTAGGGGAAACTTTGGTTGTTTGGGAGAATATCTTCAACTGAAAAAGTAGCAATCAAACCTACTCCTGGTCAGCTCCTAAGCCAAAGGGGCTGGGCTGCTCTCCTTGGGGAGGGAGGAAGGGTTTGCCTATCACACGGCTCTGCCATGCTTGACACGATGGCTTCAGGCAGAATCTGCCACAAGCAAGGGGTTCACACCTCGCAGTTAATACAACTGGACACAAAATGCATGTGGAGGCTCTGGCTTGTCCTGGAATAGCTCAGCACCAAATCCTGCCTGACTAGAGAGTGCCAGGATATAATGAGGAATTGCATTTCTACAGATGCCAGCCCCCATTCAGTTCTGTCATAATGAAAAGGAAAACATGTGAAGCTGTTTTCTCCTTGTCCTCCTCCCTGAATTTTAGCCCCTCTTAGGCTGCATCCCCTTGTAGTGCATCCTGCTGTCACCTGTCAGCCCAGCTGTAAATTAACTTTTTAATTTTCACATTGCTGCAGTCTCACTGATTGTCTGCAGTCTCACTGATTGAGGCCATATGAATCAAAAGGTCTCATACCACCAAATATTCAAAGCTGCAGGTGGACTGCAACTGGCTTCTGTTAAACACAGAGGCAAAAAAAAAAACCCAGATCAGGAAGCTTCAGAGAAAAATTGCTATGAAAGAGCCAGAAAAAGGGAAAAAAAAAGAAAACTACTGAGGGTCAGGGTGCTTTCACAGTAAAGACTGTAACAGGAGTGGGTGGGCAGCAATCTGCCTTGTGCCATCACTTTGGTACCTCTCCCTGAGTCACGCTAGGACTGCGCTGTGTGGCTCAGGCACTGAGATATCGTGGCCCAGCACAGCTGAGACCCCCCTGCCGGGTGAGCTGAAGGGGACCTGGCTTCTGCTAACACAATGTCAAATCAGGTGAAAAATTCACATAGTTAGGTCAAAAGAACTTCAGCGTCAGTGAGGTGAGAATTTCACTCACTGTCTGAGAAGGAGGACAGCACTTGTCTTACTCCATGACTTTCTTTGTTAAGTTAAATCTTGGGCTTCATCTCTTTATTAGTTGGCTAAAACTCTGAATAGTCAGAAGTCACAAAAAGATCCTTTGAACTTGCAAAAAAGTCCAGAGTTTTAAAAAGTACATCTTGCAATCAGATACACTAAATCTCAGTAGTTCTGGATAAAATTAACTGCTGAAAATGAATCGCTATGAATTTGCTACAAAATCTGGAGTTTTCCACACACAGGATCAGTGCGAATGTAGACTAAGAGATCTTTCGTGGGCAGGTGCCCACCTCTTTCGCTGGACATGGACAGAACTTCATGCTTCGGACCCCTTTGTCCCACAGTACAGCAAACGACACAGTTTCACACCCAAATCTCTGGATCTGCATGATGATCAGCAGACACAACTCACCAAACCCTGCAGAGCTCACCAAGCCCACGTGTTCGAATAGCTGCGGAAGCACCAGGTTACTTCCAGCGGCTGGTTTGTTCAAGTGGGAGAACCCACGCTTTACCTGTCTGAGGGGCTGGGTTTTATTGGAGGAAGGTGCTATTCCTCCTTTTGTTACCTCAAGCTAAGAACAAGAGAGAGATGGGAAGAGGGGAGATCTGAGGAGGTAATGGTGTGAAATGGCGAGAAAAAAAAAATAAGGTGGAAAACAACAGCAGGAGCACCCAAATACGTCATCGAGTTCCACACTACAACTTTGAAATCCTGCAGAAATTGCTCTAGATGGATTTACAAATTGCACAGTAGCTGCTCGCTAATGCCAGCACACAGTAACGCGACGCATAAGCATGAAAATGACTGAGAAGCTGTGGCAGCCCAACTCCAGTGAAAATTCAACTTCACTGGCTCAAGACTGGAAACCTCAGCCACTGCCAGACCAGACACAACACCGGCAGCAGCACCACACTTCACTTTGTGCCAGCACTGTGGTTCAGGCACCAGGATTTGGTATCCAGCAATAACCAGGCTCATCAAAGTAGCAACAGATAAGGACAGCGGGCAGTTGATGTGGCTTAGAAAGTAAATAAACCACTTTCTCTTACCACAAGACATAAGGGAACACCTCACAAGATTTTTGTTTTAAGCAAGCTTAAAAACAAAGAACAGAAGTCATGCAGCCCGTCACTACACTGTGGAGCTCTCTGCCCAAGGGTAGACAAAGCTGTCCTTGAGCCTGGGGGAAAGGGCTGTCAAAAGTCCTTGGGGATGCAAATTCTGGCTCAGTAACTCCCTAAACTTCTGACTGCCAGAAACCCAGATTTCCCCACCAAGGGAAGGGCAATTCTGCTTCTGCAATTTTCTTCCACTCCCCCACCCACCAGAGGCAGCGCAGGCATAGGATGCTAGGACAGACAAGACATTTGCGCCAGCTAGTACAGGGGTTTGGGAGGGGGTCATTCTGGTTTTTTGTTTGTTGTATTTTGGTTTGGGGTTTTTGGGTTTTTTTTGTTGTTTGCATTTAGGTTGTTTGTTTTGTTTTGTTTGTTTGTTTTTTTTACAAGTATGGAAAGCACTACTACTTGCCATGGCACTGGCGATAAAACTTTCATACAGTCCTAAAAGCCTAATGTGAGTGGAAAATGAGCTGCACTTACTTTGTTACTTTGAAAATCCTCAGCAGTCGAAGCGCTCTCAATACGCTGATGCCAAATGAGGTACCCGGTTTCACTGCAGCCCAAATAACTTCAAATATACTTCCCACGATGACCTGCAAGAAGAATTCATTTTACATAAGCCCAAACTTCTGCTTAGTTCTTTGTGGTTCTGCTAGAGAAAATGAGGAGAGAACAAGAATCAGAGCTTGGGCTGCAATGGTTTTTTTACTGAGGCTTCAGCAAAATCATGAATTAGCCAACAGCACTGCAACTTTTCGCAGTCCAGCCTAAAAAAGGGCAATTCCTAGAAGGAGGACAGACGCACAGGGAGTCACAGATAGGAACTTCTTGCTTTCTTCTCTAGCAAGTGAACTACCTAAAAATAACCTGTTTTTGAAGGACACCATGATTCTTTGTTATTCACCTCTACACTGGCTCAACTACAAAAGCCAACACTTTACTTTCCCACTCCCTGCACCTGGTCGGTCCAGCCTGGAGCGATGCAGGGGGACACTGCCTCATCCTCTCCTGCCTATCAGAAGCACCAAAAGTCTTCACCCACAACTGAAGAACAGCTAAATATTAACTCTGGGCAAAAGCTACCAGAAACTTCTGCCAGCTGAGAGTCTTTAGGAAACCAATTAAGATAATAGCTATTAACAGATCTTGCAAAGCCTCTAGCATGCACCTCCAATAGTCTGCCAGCCCCTCAGCTTAAGTTATTGAAAAAATTGTCCTCAATCAAGGTGGTTTTTTAAGTTTTGTTTTGTCTGTTTGTTCGTGTTAAGGCTGGCAGGAGAATTAATGTCAAGTGATAATGAAATCTTCTATTCAAACCTTTATTACAGAAAGGACAAAATAGTAACGGGTTAAGCACAACTGGAAAGGGGAATTACGCCAACACAGGTTACTGTGTGGTTAATAAGAGAAGACAGGCATTTTGCTGCCAATTGCTGTTATTACTCGCTTTAACCTAGCATTTCAGAGCTCCCGTGGACTGTGGCCCCCAGTTGCGTGAAACACATCATAAACACATTATCACTGGACCCCAGTGAGCAGCTGGTTTGTGTTGTGAGAAGGAGTGCTAATGGGAAGGCAGGGCAAGCAGGGCTGTGTCCAAGTACCTGAGCAGTGCTGGAAACCCTTTTCACAAACAGAAACCTGGGTGTCTTTTGAAAATCACAGCATTGCTTGAAGCTGCTCTGAAAGAAATGCTGCACCCTGAGCTTCAAAAAAATGTAGTGGGAAAGGGAAACACACAACAGTTTCTCATCCAGTTGCTCCCACGACAAAAAGAAGGAAATAAAATTTCTCTCCTGCAGTCTATCAGTCTTGGGAATCCCTCATGAATCAGCAAAAACCTTTCCTTAGACCCTCCACATGTTGCACTGCTAATTAATTTTCCTGGCATCTCAGCATGGCCTCCTGGGAGCTGTTTCACATGAGACCCCACTGGACTGTTTCTCCCAAGACTGATGTTGCTCTGATCTGTTGTTTCTGCATTTGAACAGCTTCATCTGGATGGTTTGTCAAACTAAACTGACTAAAGACCCGTGTGATATTCCAGGGGGGGTAAGTAGCTGAATTAGTTCCAGGGGCTGGAAGGTGGGTGAGGAGGAAGAAACACAGCTATAAGTACCATCCCAGCGGATTCTCTGAAGGAGGAGAAATTAGAAACAGATAACAGCTTTACCTCCTGGGAAACACTCGGCAAAGCTTATTGCCAGTGCTGCATTCACCATAGCATGACACAGAGAGACCTGGTAGGTTTATCTCTTGCTTAATGCAAGCTTCTACATCACCTGCCCATGACTATCAGGTACCAGCTCTTCTTGTTGTGGAAGGAGAACCCTTGATACAAGAATCCAGGGAAGCTGGCAGCCAAGCTGGCTGCAGTTCAGAGCCTACTTGAATCCATTGGTGAAGGACAATGATCTAGTGTCTGCCTTGTTTGCATTGTCTAATGACAGTGATACCCTTAAAAGCCTAATTAAGCAATATTTCTTGGCATGCAAATGTTTCTGACTCAGATTACAGAAGCTGGGTCTTTGGGCAGGCGCTGAATTTAGTGAAAGCTGGATGTCAGCCCCCTTGTATTCTGCGGGCACACTCTTCAACCCAGCCTTTGCAGGACGTCTTTCTAGTACAGTTACACTCTTCCGTGAGTTGGCTGCCTTCAGCTGCGGGGAGCCTCTCTGCCCCTCAGATTAGGTGTCAACCCTGAATGTGCAGACATCCAGTCATCTTACATTATTCGTGTTATTTGCATTCTGGTTTCCTCTCATGATAGCTAAGAGTCTGTGCATTAATTATCCTTTGGGCTACGCAGCCTGAAGGAGCAGCACAATGCATTTCAACGCTTGGAGCCACTGCCAGCTGTGGCGGACACCCCAGAGAGGAGAGCCCCACACTTGGGGCAGCCTGATGCAGCACCTCAGTCAGTTGGACACAGGTGATTCTTGGGGTGGCTGGTTTAATCTGAAAGTCTGGTTAGCTCTGAGCTTTCCTTTTGACACCATCAGAAAGAGAAGCTAGCTTTAGCTGTACTCTTGGATCTAGGAGTCGTCATTTACCAAAGGTAAAAATACCTCCTACCTTGTGGGAGCAGTGTTGAAGAGGGGATTTTAGCCCCATGGGGGAGAAGAATCACCCCGAGCATTTCGGCAGATAAAGACTAGAAACAACAGACTAAATCTTGGAGAGAAGGGCTGGATGATGGGTACAATGAACTGAACTGTTTTCCCCTTGCTTGTGGCAGCGTCATAAGCTTTGTATCTGCTTTGAGAAAGAAAATTCCCAGACCATTTCCCACTCTGGGATGCAGTACTCAGCCCAACTAAAGATAAGGGAAGCTGAGCTAACCTCTGTGAGGACAGATTACAGCCTAATAGCTTTTAATGAATAAATTAACATCTGCATGCAATGTTCTTTGTTACATGGAGTCAAAACTGGCCCCACTATTCGCCATTTAATGCTATAGTTTTTGCAGAAAGGGGAGAGCCTATACTTTTGTAATAAAAGGATGTAAGTTATAGCCTTTCTGTCACCTAATTGTGTGTTTAGACTTCTACTTCTGAGCACTCATGTCTGAAAAGTGCTGCCTGTGTATCTTGAGGTAAAGGCCATTAAACTGATGATAGGGGAGATGAGCAGTAAGATGCATGGGGATTTTTTTTCTTTCAATCACCTCATTTAAATGGGAGAGAGAATCTCTCAGTAATCAGAGCATTTACCGGTGCCGATGCTGCGAACACCCTGCAGCTCACCGAGGAAATGAAATCCCCAGCTGTCACATTTCTTCAAGAACGATGATAACTAGGGGAAGCTTAATGTGTTTCACTGCAGCTAATTTATACAATGACTGCTCCCCACAGAAGACACGCTTACAGCACCGTTTCCCATGGATTTCCACACTCACACTTAAGCGCCCAACCCCATTCAGTGATGGGAGAGCCACACACTTCGTCCACACAGCTGAAGCCTACTCACCCCAAAGTCAAAGCAGTTGAATGAAGAGTGGAAGTAATTTCTTGGCCCCAGTCCATACATCTTTAAAGACATCTCAGTAAGGAACAGACCCAGAAAAACAAACTCTGCGAAATCTGGAAATGGGAAAAGAGGTTAAATGAGTCCACAAGACCTTGGTAGGCAGATCTCTTCATGTGGGGAACAACGGTAATTTTTCACAACACAGACTGTCTCCTGCCAGAAGAAAATCCCTTTGCAATGGCAAACGAGACCCCGAGGACAGTTTTGCATAATTATTTCTATATGCACATGAGCTGTATTCAGCCTTCAACACCTGTGAAGGAAATGTTTCATGTGTACTGCAAGAAGGTTGGTATGAGCACTAAATAATACTCTTATCTTTGTAAAGGAACTTCAAAAGAAAGCTCTTGAGCTAGTAATTCTAAAGGTCTAATTTAATTGCAGCAGTAACGTTTTGCAAATGTACATTTGGGACTTCTGTACCTACATGAGATGGGCACTTCTGGGAGCGGGGTGCGAGCTTTTGTAATATCCTCTCATGACAAAAATACCTTCGTACCTGACAGAACTGCTGCCTCCGAGTACTCATATTCAGAGGTGTTGTGTCTACTGTTAGCAGATAGTCACATTTCTTTTTCTTATGCCTGTATAGCCATATAACTATGGAAGAGCAAGTTCTGTTTCCTTCTGCGTCACATATCACAGGCAAAAGCTGTGAAGCTTTTGATGGGAAAATGTATCACTTATGTTGAAAGAAAGGGTAGAAAGAACATAGCAGATCAAGTTTTTAGGACTTGAAGTTACAGAAAACACTGCCGTTGGCATTTTAAATCATGCAAGTTTAGATCTGGAGGCCAATGAGCAACAGAAACAATGGAACGTACAAACACAGACATGAAAAGGGCAAAAACTCTCTACACTACCAAAACAAACAAAACAGCATAAGGCAAACCCCTCCCTCTAGAGAAAAGATGAGGAAAAGAATCAAACTTCAAAGGGTGGAGAGTAATCCCATTGCCTAGTGCACTACAGAAGGTTCTCGGATGCTGTAGCAGCGCAGATGCTACTGGAGAGTCATCTTCTGCAATTTCAGTTTTATGATTCCAGGAATGATACAGACAAGATGGTGCCAAACTCTGCACAAAGGTGCACACACAGAGACAAGGGGCAATGGATACAAGCTGCAGCAAGGAAAATTTGCACTAGAGAATGCCAAATGCCAGTTGCTTTGGATACCTCCTACAGTGTGTGACTTCAGCTAATGAGTGTGGGGAGAGAGAGGAGGAAACGAGGGTCCTTTCAGACTGCATGGCTTTCACTCCACTCACTGTCTCACACTTCCATACTGAGTGAACGCGGCTGGCCCAGGTCCATCTCGCATTGCTGCTTGTCTTTTAAAATTTGCTTGACAAATACAGTTTTAACTATCAAAAAATAAAAAGGGGTTTTAAATTTTAAATGAAAGGCAGTCATGAAATATCATGGGCATAATGTTAATTGAAATCCAGTATTAACTAGACGAGACAGGTTTTATTAACATGTCAGTGAGGAGCCTACAAGGACACTTTTGCCAATATTTGCAATAGGGGAGCAAATAACAGGCGGGTGTTGATTGCACCGTGTAACCTACCCTTCCTTGGAAATAGGAGCAAAGTTGTTAAAGCAGGCAAGGGCAAAATGTTCCCATTTGAGAAATAAGATGATGAAGTATGAGGTCTGCAGACTTCTCAGCCTTTTTCCTAGCAAGAGGCAGGCTGCGTCCACGGGATCTCAGCACCCATGGGAAGGCCTGGTCACATGCAGGAGCAGCACACCTCCCGCTCTGTTTGAGCCTGGAACTTGCTAGGAGAAGCACGTTTACATCTGCAACACTCTACAACTTTTCTCTCCTTCCTGGTATCAGATGCAGCTGCTCTGCGAGCAAACAGTTGTTTCCAGCACAAGGGATCCCAGAGTAGGGTGTTCTCCACAGTCACACTCGCAATCCATCTGACTACACAAGAGCAGGGTGTGCCAGAAAAGTGCCAGGTGAACCAATGACAGGCATGAAATGAGATGGCTGACAAGTCCAATATTATAAAAACACAAAATTTTTAAAAATCTTAGGTTCAGTAGTATCAGATTTCCTTGCAGGTAATTAAAACCATTGCAGTTATGAAGTAGTAAGAATGTTAAAATCCTTAAGAATTAATATAGCTGGCCCTCTAAATCAGAACCTTAAACTAGCTTCCAGGCCAGATTCTGAGCGTCCATGCTGCACCCTACGTACTTTGGAAATGCTAAGAAACAGAAGGCAAAACTCCCCCAGTACAGCAGATGCATCTTCTCTGGACGTGGAAGACTTTGTGCTGCCACTCTCACCTATTTCAGTGATTAGCCTAGAGGGAAAGCTCGCACCAGCGTTTGTGCTGACAAGAGTCTCTCCCTTGCTGGGAAGTTATCGCTCCCATTTTCGGTTTCACGCTCAGCAGAGCTCAGCAAGCCTGATGGTGCTTCTTGCAATTATTTCAGTGTAAAGTCTCCCTAACACAAGGACTGATATTTCAAACCAGTGCTTTGAAACTGGTGGCCTTGCTTAGTCAGCAGATAAAACTTCAAATCGCTGGGAGGGGCTGCAGATCAGACCTGCGGAAAGCACGGCACAACCTCCACCTGCTTCATGTCTCACTCAGGCAGGGACATCCTTACCCTCGTATCTATCCACCAGACTCACCTTCAGGGGTTCCATTTCAGGTATGCGCCACATTCTTTCACAGAATAACAATAAAAATACAGGTTTTAACTGTAATTTTCAGCAACAGATCTCAGGACACTTTGCCAAGACAATTACTATTCTTTTAAAAGATGAAAAAGGAGGAAAGAAACTAGGATTAATGTTCAGTCACTCATCCAGCAGAAGCATCAACAAAAATCAGGTATCAACCAGTGCAATGTTCCATCATTGGATGGATGTATCCTGCAAACAGACATGCAAAACCAGAGTATCATAGGAGAAAAAAAGCTAGCAAATGCCCTAAGTAAAACAGAATCAAAAAAACATTTAATGAAAAAAAACCCCAAACAGTAGGAAACCTTAGAAACTCAGAACATTAAAGAAACAACTTCCTTCTGCTGCTCTTGAAAGAGCCACCCAGCTTGTTCTTTCACTGTTGATGACTTCCAGCCAGAGCCGAGTTCAAAACAGGCAGCGACAGCTATATTTCAGCAGACACCGGGTGCTACACATCATACCACTATGAGGACAAGGATGGCGGCAAGGAAAACATGAACATAGTGAACTTCTTGGGCAGAAGGAATTGACTCAAAATGAATCGGCTTCTCCAGCAGACGGATCAGAAACACGTTTTTTTTTCTGATATGGCCCTGCCCATATAATTGAAAATGCAATTTCATTGTTTGGACCTCCTGGTATTCAGACCCCACATGTAATTTAATCGGCCTTAAGCAGCAGCGTTTTGTAATGTGATTTAAGGAAAAAAAGTTTGATACAAATACTCTTATTTAATTTCAAATTTGTGCTACTGGCAAAGGCCGTGCTGGGATCTTTTTGCCCCACACGTTTGAATTAGATAGTTGGCAGCTCTTTTTTTGTCAATTACCCATGGATTAATTCCATTTCTGCCCCAACTCCACATCCAATTTCATCAGGAGCAGGTGCCGAGGCTGCCAACTTGGTTTCCTCTGCTCATCCTCCTCATACATTAAACCAACCTAGAGGAGAACCTCAGCGAAGTAAAATTTCCTCCTCTTTGACAAAGTAGACGTGAAATGTTCAGCAGACAAAAATAAGTATGCTCACTTCTGCAAGCCTTTTCCTTGTATTGCAAATGCTGCATATTTATATCTGGAGGGAGATGGGTATCTACTTCAAAGGCAAATACAACATCATAAAAAAAGGCCTAATTGTACCAAATACATGGCTTGGCATCACACAGCACACGGGGAAGACATTCTCAGCCATTATGGCTAAAATACTGTTTTCAAATCACAGAATCACAGAATGTTCGGGGTTGGCAGGGCGCTCTGTGGGTCACCCAGCCCAAACCCCTGCCCAAGCAGGGTCACCCAGAGCAGGCTGCACAGGACCTTGGCCAGGCGGGGTTTGAATATCTCCAGAGAAGGAGACTACACAACCTCCCTGGGCAGCCTGGGCCAGGGCTCCGTCACCCTCAGAGAGAAGATCTTCCTCA
>Ga0181612_145869_pt1 | contig 17050 bp, 4 predicted proteins | sample HoacroProtozoa21_FD_119630 | JGI IMG/M metagenome (GOLD analysis project Ga0181612, IMG submission 119630) | Hoatzin crop microbial communities from Cojedes, Venezuel. Combined Assembly of Gp0051906, Gp0051904, Gp0051908
AGGGTGGTGAGGCAATGGAACATGTTGCCCAGAGGAGCTGTGGGTGCCCCCTCTCTGGAAGTGTTCAAGGCCAGGCTGGATGGGGCTTTGAGCAACCTGGCAGTGGAAAGTGACCCTGCACATGGCAGATGATCTTTAAGGTCACTTCCAACCCAAACCATTCTGTGGTTCTGTGTCACTACTAGCAAAAATCCAGTATTTCCAGGTCAGATATCTAGAAAAAAATAATAAGTCTTAGAAACTCTCACAGAAAATAACTACTTCAATGCTCACTACTCAGGAGTAGGAGGAACAACTGACCCTGGTCTTGAGGTTAAATTGTTAGTATTTATGAATTATTGTACTTCTGTGGATCTGTGATTTTATTTTGTAGTTGTTTATTTCACTGGAAGATGTCATGTTTTAAACAAGCAAAGAAGTGCTTGCTTATTCACTAAGTTTGTTCATGTACATTCTTTGTAATTATACCTTTTGGAGTTTGTGATTGTGCAAAGATAAGATTTCTGACAGGTTTCAGTGCTGCTGCCCCCAATAATGCACTTCACTAAATCATAGCTCACTTCATCATTTTCCATATATAAAACTTACAGCAATTCCTCTGCTCCTGTTTCTGACTTGTTTCTGGTGTTCTGTGATCTTTTATGTGATCCCTCTTATGCACTCATATTAGATGATTACACATTTTCCAGCTTTGATCTATGCAAGCTGCAATTGAGCTGAGTTGCTTGATGTTAACATTCACTTCTCTCTGAGGCAGAGTTTCTAAAATGCTTGTCCAATTTTTTTTTAAAGCAAAGCTTATTAATGCATATGCTATAACTGAAAAACAGATGCCCTAATTACTTCAAAATTATATCTTTGCAGCTTGTGAAATGGCAAATGGCTTTGCTGTTCAAGCCTTCTTTTTCCCACTGAAATGTCCTTTCTCACACTCTAATATCTGGTTAGAATTTATCTTTTTAAAACTTTTGTCTGTTGCCTCATATTCTTACATCTCGTGTGGGAGAAGTCTGGCTCCAGCTTCTCAATGAACTTCATTTGTTATTTGAGGACCATGCTACAATAAAACCTAAGACTCAGCCAAAAAGCTAAAAAAAAAAAAAAAGTGGTTAGTTTTGTGTGTCTAAACTGGCTTTGTTTAAATCAACTTCTGTTTTTATATTGACATGCTTTATATTTTGATTATTCCAGAAAACACTATTTTATTAAATAGCAGCTTGAATTTCAGGGAAGGATCTTTTAAATAAGAGAAAGGTCAACATTTTGTAACATTCAGAAGTATCTAAAAGAAACATGTAGTTTTAATGCAAAAATGAAGGATTTAAAGAAAATGTAAGATAACATTTTGGTGTTAAGAAGACTATAAAGCTATTGACCGGTTCTCACACAGACAAAGAAGTTCTTGCCATCTCTGGAGAAATATTTTACACAGGTAAAATTGAGAAAAAAGCCTGTGAGGAAGCATGTCCGTTCTAGCTAAAGTCTGAGAATTGATGATTCTTCATCATTTCACAACAGTTATTTAGGATCTAAAGTTAGTTGTGTATCTTCCCTGCCATATCGGCAGATAAAATATTTGCTGACTTCTCTCCATCCATCTAGAAACCTATATGTTTCAAAACTGCATCCTATAAACATAAGTTCATACTTTTTATATGAGTAACACAATAGACATATGAGCTGTACAGCATTCTGAGATACGATACTTACTAAGATTCTATCACACAGAAATGCAACCTTGCATTGGTGAGTATCACTGTTGCATAAAAAGTAAAGGTCATTAAATTTATGAAAAGGAAATCAAAGGACAAACAGGACATGGACACTTCATAAAATGTAGTGTTTACTAACAGTTTTTTGTTCCACCTAATCAATTATAGTACCATTTCTTTTAATTATCACAGTGACTCTCATTATGCAACTCCAGAACAAGACCAAATGTACACTTCTGCTAATCAAAAACTGGCACGATAACTGTGTTTGCTACAGTGCACCAGCAAAGCAATTCCAACAACTGCAACCTGCATCAAAGCATTAACATATCCCTTCTGGGCACTTTGACCTTGTTCCTGCTGTTACAAAAATTATAGGCCTGCAGATGATATTTAGAAAGTCTTCACGTTATTCTTTTCGCAGAGGAAGTTGTTTTGTAGTTAAACAGTTCAGACAGGGGCACAAATGCAAAACAGAAGCAGATGCATAATTTCTAGGAAAGGCAGCGATCAGAAGTTAAGACAATACATATTTCCCAAATCAGTCTCCTTTTACTCACTTGAATGATCCCACATTATCAGTATTTTTCTGCACTATGGCCTAGATCTCTTATTCCGCAGCAATGATTTCAAAAGAAACTGATCTTTTATTCTGACATCAGACACCAAACTGACAAAGGACTCTTTAGTTCCCCAGTTTAGAGACTAAAGTAAATAAATGGAAATGGTACCTCAGTCTAACTATAGTAACATGGGGAAAAACACTCCTTAAAACCTATATTAATCTTTCTGTCTAGAAAAGTCTCTTTCTATGACGCTTTCTGTGGTGCTTTGCAAATCTGCAAGTCTGATAAACTTCAAAGAGTTCCTGCCAAAACGATAGAGAGACAAAAGAAAACAGAGGCCAAAACACTTTCACTTTTACAAAAAAAAGTGCACACATCTTATTTGCAGACAATGTCTACAGTGTTATCTTCTATTTGGTAGTGAGTATCTTGGTAAAAAAATCTCTGCCTTATCTTGTGCATGGCCTTCCGTGGATGAACATTGACCTTAGATATAACTCATATGATAAATGATCATGTTCTTAGTGAAGGTTCCCAAGCAGCAAGCATTACCAATTTTAAAATAACTTTACAGGTACAAAACACATCAGGAAGAGCAATATCCTGCCAACTTATCTATAGCGTCTCACACTTCATCCCTTGGGAAAGCCTATAACCATGGTATTCTACATGGTGAACTAACAAATAAATACATATATAAATGAATAAGATTTAATAGCTACATTTTTTTTTTTTAATCAGCAGTATGCTTAGGCATTTTTCATAAGCACATTTAAAAGTCTAAAATACCCAAAACCTAAAAATATTACTGGACAAGTGAAGTAAATTTGGTGATATTTTCTTGTTGTGTGTTACATAACTATTCTAGAAAAGCAGCTCAATGGAGGTTTTGGATACTACAGAATACGACTCCAACAATATGGTACTTATCGAGGAAGCCTTCTCAGAGTCTTAAGCATGGCCCTTGTATTTGTCTCATCCACATGTCATTGCACAGGTTTAGTGGCATGTGTCTGATTAAGAGTAGAGAGCTAGAGCTAGTTTTGTCATATCACAGCTTATCCTGAATTATTCTCTACAGCCATTCTCATCTCCCATCTCCTCAGATGCATTCATGCACCTGACTTTTCTGTCCAGTAGGTAGCTACATTCAGACATTTCCACTTTGAAAAGAAAAATGGAAGTCTCATCCCTCACAGTTAAACCACTGCTCCTAGATGTCCTGTTCTTAGACGCCCACTTGCCCACTACAGTGTTTTACTATGTGCAACTGGTGGGAGGAGTTGAGAAACAAGAACTTTATTTGCTCTTGTTAAAATGCCACTGACAAACAATGGAAGATGTAAAGACATCTGAGAGTTTTTCCTTTATTGAAAGTGTTTAGATAAAGCAGTGAGTTCCATGAACAGTGAAACCTGTGAATGAAAATGAAGGTGAAATTACATGGAAAAAAAGGGCTGGTTCTTTTTCTGGGAAGACTTTGTGTCTCCACTGTAAGAGGTGGAAGCAGGCAGGCATGGTCAGATTTAGTCTTTTCATCTTAACACCGTGCCTCACCTCCATGAGGCAGCCCTGCAGGAGTGATCCTCTGTCTCATTCAAAGGAAAGGGAGAGGAGGCTCTCCAGGACAGGTTGGAACTGGCAGATACTACTGTATTTGCAAAACAGTAGCAATGGCCAAGACAAGTCTGAGAGTCTCCTCCCTTGGGCTTATACAACCAAGGAAATCCCCCCATGATCGGGGATGGAGCAGCTCGAGGGAGAGGCTGGACACCCTTGGCAGTGACCTAATGAGTATCCCACACTTTCCCTCTCTGAAGCATAGCCCTCGAGGGTATAGACCACCACCTGGTATATGTGACCAGACTGCTCTGTGGTACAGTGCACTAGATGAGTCCCTGTGTGAAGCGGCTGTGTGGCATCCTGCACCTTTCTGCTAGTTACGTGTCACAAACTAGCAATATTAGAACAAAGAGAGAGTGAGAAAACTGCCAAGGTTAGAGAGGAAACAAAAGGGAAAAATGTCTGGAACCAACCTGAAGCCTGTTTGGCTTAGCATTTCTCTGCCTTCACATTCACACCAGTTGGCTGCAGACAATGCTGGTGTTAATTAAGTATGGGCCTTCTGTTGTTTGGGGAGGCATGATTGGAAATGACATTCAGAGTGGAGCCGGGATTGATGTAGTCAGACATACTCAGCAAAGCCTGGGCATCCTTTTACTTATGTCTACGGAGTTTGTTCAGAACCTTTAAACCCTTGTTTTAGTGCATTAATTACATTAAAATGTAATCTATTTTTCAGAATATTCTTTTTTTCTGCAAATTTCCTCATCATGTAGATAAGTATTTATAACAAAACAGAAGTTTCTCTTTTTTGTGTTTGTGTAGAATAACAATGTGTTATTGTGGGAGATGTGGGGAGACCGTGGCATTAATTCATTCTACTTACAGAAAAGAAAAAGAACAAACCATTGAATTTGTACCGAAAAGGAGAATATTTTTATAATGAATTTTTAAATACTTATTTTTCAGCTTTCAGGTAATGGAAAACAATCTGAAAATGAAGCCATTTACTTTTCATTTAGTTAGCCAAAGAATTAGAAGGCATTCTTGCAAGGAAATCGCTCAATTGACAGAGAGGCTAAAATACATAAAATATTCATACATAACCACAAAATCATGTGAGAATCGAGTATGGTATGTTTGAACTATAAGATCATTACCAGCTTCATCCCAAATAACCGAACTATTAACAATTTGTAATAATGTTTGTCTTATAAACTGAATGTGTCTAAAAAGTGTGCAAGGGCTTACGGACATCTGAGAGATTTCTGAAAGGCTGTTCTGAATGGAACCAGGTAGAAACTCAATTTACCATTCCTTTCATAAAATTATTCTTAATAGGCAATAAACCATTAATAATTACGATACTAGAAGTAGAGTAGCAAGGAAAAAAAATTATAAAATGATCTTTACGTTATTCTGCTTTACTTGGAATACATTAACTTGAGAAATATATTTTAATGCTTGCAAATCTTCTAAAGCAGTTTTTTGACTTGACACATAGTTCATCTTGTTTATTACCAGGAGAAAAAAAAAGAGACAATGCTTCATTTTCTTACCTGATGTTGTCTTATTTTCAATACTTATTAAATATTATCCCACTTTTGAAAATGCAATTGTTTATCCAGTTTGAATATAGTATGTAATGACTTATGAAATATGGTAGATACACAAATTTAAGATTTAATCAAGCAATTTTAAAAAATCAATTAGGAGTCAGATGTGAATTAATTACCCTTTAATCTATCTAAAGCATGGGAAAACTGAGAAACTTGAAAGTCATCTAGCTATGGTTTACTTTTCACAACATACCATAAGATTGTGAAACAGTATAATATTATAAGTATAACCTCATTATAATATTTGGAGAATTATATTTTTCATGGTAAAAATCTCAATAAATTCTTATAAGTTTAATGTGGAGAAGAGATAATATGCAAAAGGTTGTGGCAAAGCCGTAAATGACTACCAACATTCTGAGCCCTCTACCACAGTTGTTTGAAAAAAGGCATTCCATACCAATGTTCTTTTAAAAAGTCTACTACTCACCTTTCATGGTATTAAAAATTCTATGACACTACTTTATCAATAAAGGGATGCAAATTAAAAAAAAATAAAGCAGAAACCCAGAAACCTTTCAACTCCTTTGCCCATCTTCATCTATACAGATTCCAAATTACTGTTGAAAATGAATGGTCAGGAATGATCCCTCAAGCCTGAAAGTCCTTTAAGCAGACTTGCCTGACAAAACACTGTACCATGAAATTATTGTCTTATGGTCTTTTAAAAAACAAGATTCCTCTTTACAGTTCCCCTGTAAATGGCTACTATCACAACGAATCTCCAGTGACACTTACTTAAGCAGTAAGAGGATTAATTGTACTGCAGTCAATTGCTCACCTTTGATATTAGCACTACCAAAGCCGAGTGGGGCAAACAATAGTATGACAGCAGAAAGACTAAAACTCATTTCTGACTATATTCAACTATGGAGCTCCATGAAAAAGAGAAAGAGGTAAATCCGAATCCAAGTAATTTCTGACAGATTAGGGTTAAGGTGAGAAGGAGGAAGAAAGTTTTTCATGGTCATAGAGATGCACGTAAAAATTTAGCTTTCATGAATTAGTACTTCTGACACCTTCCTAGGTAAATTCACACAAACATATTTTGAAAGCAGGAAACAAAGTCATAAAAGATACAAAGAAATCAGGCAAAGGACCTTATTCAAAGCAAAGATCAAAGGTTGTCCAGTTACTATCAGAGTCTGTAGTAGACTCCACAAGAAAGCCCTACAGGGGATCAAGTGAATGATAGGCAGATCAGCCTACCCAAAACTTGACAGTACAGCTGTGCATAGGAAATTGTCTAGGTGGGAAGCCACGGCAGAAAGTTGGAGTTAAATTCCCCTTACAAGCCAGAACTCAGTAGCCTGTGAGAACAAGTTAAAGAGTAATTTACTAGGAGAAGAAACAAGTAAGAAGCCTGAGCTGTAGTAGTAGCTGTAGTAGTCTCATCATTTTAGATGTGGAGATGAGTGACTACATATATCAATGCCATATATGCGTAAGAATTTTATGGTACAGTATGGGTTATACAATAATGAGCCCTTCTGGGCACATTAGAGAACCCAGAACTGATGCATTTGAGGCAGCTTGCATGCGCATTGAGAAGCAGTCATTATGAACGACAAGAAGATTACAAATTTGGTACTCCTAATACCATGATTTTCAAGATTTTGCCGGCATTTTTCCCTGTATTGAAAAAGCATAAGAGAGTTCCAGAATCAACAAATACTTCACTAAACTGGCCAGTGTTTGTCTATCTCTGGTACATATGCCTCTGTGCCTGAATGTGTGTCTGCAAACTATAATAAGTATACATTCCTCCATAGGTCTTCATCTTCTGGAAATACTATTTTAGAACTTGTATATAATTAAAAGTGAACTGTATCAGTCCACCAGCTTCAACCAGATTTCAGTCAGAGATTCAGTACCAAATAGTCTTAGTCATGTCTGTAAACTGTTACCTTTCATATTGATGCATTTCTCAATATGAATTGAGGCTACTATGTAACCCCCATTTCCTCCAGGGGTATTTTGTTAGTTTTCTTAATTAGCTTCATAATCACCTTTTAAAATGAGTTTATTTTCCATTACTTTTCTATACTTCTTGTTCTTTTACTTTCTTTTAACAAAGCATGGGAATTATGATACTATATAAATACATTAAAAGTTATGAATCAATTAATTGCTTTTCAGACTCTAGTTTGTCTGTTTTCCTGCATGTCAATTAGTGATATCATCCAGAATTTTAATCTTCCTAACTTCTAAGAATAAATAGGAATAAATTGAGCTTCGAATATCTTTGTCTCCATTTTCTCTAGGAAAGGAATTTTAATAATTCTGTGCTACTAGTACAACGCAAAAAAAGACCCCAAACCCAAATAAAACAATCAAACAAATAGCACTCAAATAAAAAAACCCTCACCCTTTTTTTACCAGTTCATGGCTATTGGTCTTAAATTGCTACCACACTCTGTTTTAAGCTATACATTTTGCTTCTGTAAGCAGCATCATTTATTACTTTGACCAAAGGTCTGCTGTAGCTGTAATCTTAGTGAAACAATCTCAGCTCTGAGAAACTATAAAGTATAGGCCTTTCATAATGGGGGTAAATGTAGGCTTTTTTGTTACTTGAGGAGGGTTTGGTTTTGATGTTTTTTTTAGTGGTTCATCTGGATTTTTTTCCCTTTTTTTTCTAATAATGCATTTTCTGTGAAATGATGAAATTGCTGACTTGGGTGATGACAGCCTGAACAATGATTGCTGTCAAAGAAAGAATACCTTTTATCTCCAAACTTCTGAAATATTAAAGCAGAGACAGTCAATACATATTTCATTTTTTTAAATGGCCTTCCAAATACCTTTCCTTTTTAGTTCTGTTTTCATTGCACAAAAGGAAGCCAAAAATGTGTTTCCCACAGTTCCTTTTTCTTTTTTTTTTTTTTGAGATGAAAGATTTCTTCTATGCTATGTATAAAAAAATCTTTGAATTAGAACTTCACAATGAATGACTAGGACTTTTGCATAATGGGCATCCAAAGATTTACTGAAAATCTGGATGGGGAAGAGGATAAAAAAAAGTCTTTGGTATAAAATGACTGTATTCTTTTATAGTAAAACAAGCAAAACAAATGAAAAGTTTTAAGACTGACAAAAGTAAATGACAAATAACTATTCTATACACAAACATACAGACAGATATAAACATGTACCTAAATATATGTTTTTGAAATCAGATAAATTTCATCGCAGTTAGTAACCAGATAAAGGTACCATAAAAAGGTATACATGAGGTTACTTACACAGTTTTAAACAAAAAGTTATAGGATTTCTGAAGATTAACTTATTTTTTCATTCTTCATACTTAATCCTTATATAGTATTAAAGATTGAAATATTTCTGAGCATATCTTCACACAAATTCCATTATAACATATGCATCCTAGGGTAGCTTTTCTTTCTATAAAAACCATGGCATATTGCTTTGAAGTCAGTTCTGAATATAGCTTTAATGGAGTATTTTATTTACACATGAAAAACTATCATGAGAAGTCAATGAAATTTTCTGAACTGTTTTTCTTAGGTAAACTAGATTTCTGTGTTGTAGTCTTGTTAAAATTTTGTTCAATATTTCAAAACACTTTGATAATAATTAGAAAAGGAATCACAGACCGTGTTACCCAAATTGAATTTATTTTTCATTTTTAAATTTATCTTATTCATATATTTCAAAAGGAGTAAAAGGAATAAACAAATCACTGTTTCGTTTTGAAAAACATCAAAATTTTGATTTAAGAAATTGCTGAAAGATTTAGGCAGGGAGAGTTAAGATTTCATGTTATTCTATAGAAGAGAAGTGTGATTTCCAAGCAACTTCAATTTATTTTTGCCTATTATACTTGCATTAACTCAGGAATATTTTTTGCCATTTGCCTCAGAGGGATAGCTGGTATAAATAGGAATGGAGTGTTAAATTAGGTTACTATATTTTTTTAATGTATGTTATAATTAGTAAATTTATTGAGGTACTTTTTTTACCTGTTGTCAGATCTAATCCGTAATTTATTCACACCTTCTAATTCTACCAGCTTTATTGTTATCTATTATTATTCTTATTATCATTTAGATAATTAGGTGAAGTGTTATGGAACTCTGATAAAACTGTGTTGCATTCTTTAGGAGCTATCAAGCTTTTTAGATACACCTTAGTCCTTACCCCTATGATGTCATAAATAATACGGTGGATTTCTGCAAAGCTCATGAGTAAGATTTCTTACATAAAACACAACACTTTTACACAAACTTTTGAATCACCTTATTTTCATTAAAAGTTTGCAAAGAGATGGATAATTTTTAAAATTTGCCTAGCCAAAGACTGTTTGTTCCTTTATTCTGTTTGTGAGAAGTGACATGCAGAAAAAACATATAATTGCCCTTCACCAAAGTTCTTATGTATTAAGTAAGAAAGATTTCTTATTCAGATTATTTTTCTTTATGGTATTTTGAAATTTGATCAACATTTCTTTCTTACACCATACAACATATTTGCTTCTACCTGGTGTGGGACTGAATAAATTTTGGATCAGCTATTCTTTCACCTTAAATCAGCTGGAAAGTAGTGGACATGTTCGGTCAGTCTAATCAATGGTGAGAGCGATGTCGCAGTTGAAGATGTTTATTTTAACCTGATCTCTGTCCTGGGCTATTAAGTAATTTTTTAAGTACATATAAAGTTTGGAATTAAAAAGTATGGAATTGGGAACAAATATCTGTAAGCAACACTGGAACTAGAAAAATACAGTGGGCAAGGAATAACCTGCGTTTAAATATAAAAGTTATAATAGTCATAATTATTATAATTACAGATATGAACATATTTGACCTCCATTTGAAGTGTATGTTTTTCTTTTTTTAGAGAGAAAAATGGCATATGAGAACTAGGATAAAAATCAGGTCTCTTGAAGATGTTAGGAATATTGCTATTCATTTTAAGAAAGCCAAAATTTCTGTTTGAGTAACTACTTAATTCAGAACCTTGTGACTATATAGTATATTCATCGAATGACACATGATGACACCTAGCAGAGCCAGTAATCTGTTTTCAATACATCAATATGTATTCATCATATTGCATTCATCATATCATCAAAATGTTTTCAATACATTCAATACAACCACCAGTTATCATGAAGTCTTCTTATTTAGATTCTGTGAATTTATTATTCTCTGCCCTAATAATATTGATGGAATTGTTTAGAGCTATTTAAAATTTGAAAATGCCAGAAGTTGTAAGGTTAACAGAGAAGTTTACTTAAAGAAATGTGGTTCTGTGCTAAACCAAATGATAGTGATTAATACTCTAAGTGATTTTCCTTCAGTTTGACCCAATTAATACCCATGTGTCTGATCTACAACATATGTTTCAAAGAAAGCTTGGTGATATTTCTTTGTAGATTCAATAGACTTGGATCACCTATTAGCAATTTAGCTAGACAGTGACTTATAAATTCAGATAGTTATCAATATCATACAGTTAAAGAAAAAGCTTTAGTCACTTTCTATTAATAATTCAAGTACCACTAATATTATCTACATTAGTAAATTGCTTCAGAAGCACTGTATTTCCACATTTCTTTCTCTGTTCTAAAAAGCTACTCTCTTATATGAGATTATGAAATTCTGAACAGACTCAACTTATTCTGAAACCAAAGCATAATAAAACATATAGAACAAGAAATTTTAGGATTTATTTTCTGAATGTTTGATCTAATATATATATTTTTAGAACTGCTGTAGTGAAAATAGTTCATAATTTCTCTTCCATAGGAAACACTGCACTCTGCACCTCTAGAGCCTGAACTGAGGGAAGAATCTATATACCTTACTGAAAAAATATTGAGACTATTTCATTGGATTCTCAAGTAAGATCAAAGAGCTTACTTCCTTTTAAATAAAAAATTATAGATTTTCACCAACCTGAGAAGAATTCCAGGGGAATAAAATTCATCCAAATATTATTTTTAGTGATATGTAGCAACACAGCTTGTCTCTCAAGATTCTCCACACATTTTTGCACAACTGAAAGGTTCTAGAAATATGTACTGACTCCTGTTATTCGTTTGTCTGTGGTAACGTGACCACAGCACTCAATATTGATTCCACAATATCATATGAGAAGAGAACTAGAGGTTAGCATAAATCATTCAAAACCACTGGTAAGGGTAATTTAAAATCAGAAACACATTTAATACCATTAATATAACAAAGGAAAAAAGGGTTTCTAATGTTTGTTTCTCCAGAGTCCATTTAGGTTACCAGAAACCTTCCTTAACACTGTTTTGATCTGAGGGTAATGGTGGGACTTCTGCTAAGCATGTGATTTGTCCTGAGATAACCATTCCAGGGCGGATACCTGTAGATACTAATAATTATTGATACAGGTTAACTACTTGTGGATGGAGTCAATAGCTTCAGAAGTCTGTTAGACTGCTAATAAGAGAAAGGATACTGCTTCTGTAGACTCGGTTATTCAGGGTGATACAGATGGCTAACATCAATAAGGTAAAAATAAAGATAGTAATGAAACTTACCTACCCGAATCTATGCAAACATAACCTGAACATCCACCTTAAAAAAAACCCCAACTATTTGTAGAAATCTGGAGAGGGACTTTTTTCAAGGGCATGTAATTATACGACAAGGAGTAATGGCTTTAAACTAAAAGAGGGTAGATTTAGATAAGATATAAGAAAAAAATTGTTCACCATGATGGTGGTGAGGCACTGGAATAGATTACCCAGAAAAGTTCTGGATGTCCTTTCCCTGGAAGTGCTCAAGTCCAGGTTGGAAGGGACTTTGAGCAGCCTGGTCTAGCGGAAGGTGTCCCTGCCCATGGCAGGGAGGTTGGAACTAAAGTATCTGTAAAGTCCCTTCCAACCAAAATCATTCTATGAGGTGGTATGATTCTTTTTAGAATTGCTAGCTTTTAATAGAAGGTGCGGCCTGACTAATTCAGGATACCACATAATCAAGGTTTGCATTTGATTTTATGAAAGAGTTTGAGCTCTGACAGTCTAAGTCTGGGCAATACGTTCCCATGAGTCAGGCAGACAATTTCAACTTTGACTCATTCTGCAAAACCCAAATCCACAACTAACTAGCTGTTTCACTAAGACGTCTTTTTCTTTCTTCAAGTACACACAACTGAAGCTAGTTTAGAAAGTTCTACCATCTACAGAAAGCAAAAATGTGATTTATGATGTTGATTGTTATCTTCCTTAAGTTTCTATTGAATTTAATACCATTACTATAGATAAAATATTATTTAGGGGAGACAAAGGTTTTGGAATCTAGCTTCCACATCCTATAACTCCCCCTGGAAAAGAGTTGATCTTAATATCTCTTGGGAATTACAACTGACAATGTTATACGCAAATCATGTGACATCTAAGCTATGTTCAGTCTCACAAATCTGTTAACCACCTAAACCAAAGCAAACATTAATTGAACTTTGTGTCAAGAGCACAAATGTCAACTTCATATAAGCACAGAGGACTTGCTAAGTGACTTCCTCACATAAGGAAGATAGACTTATCATCCACATCTGTTTTTCAAATCCCATGCATAGATTTAAAAATGTAAAGCATTTCTCCACTTTACACACTGAATGAAAGGAAAAGCTTTCTATATTTCATCTAAATGTATAAACTAAGGCAAATTTCTGTACATATGTATGTATTTCTGTACATGAACAGTCAAAATTAGAAAGAATATGAAAGAACTAAAACATTTTGAAACTATTATCAATAATTGGACATTATAAACTGCATTGTCAATCAAGCCTGTCTGGTTTTATTTTTATGTTAATACTCCTGGAGATCCTAATTCAAAAAGGATTATGGATTCTATACGTAGAGAAATTATCTGAATTTTGTTCTATTCAATGAATTCAAGAGGAAACTACAGATTCTACTTGGAAGGTCTTGTAGGCATTAGTAAGCACAAGATTATGTGTCATATTTATTTGTGGTGCAACTTTGTCATATTAGATATACAATAACAAATTCACTAGAGCAGGACTGTTATAAAGAAAGAAGCCATAATGGTGTAAACTGTTGAATAACAACATCAGGATGGCTTGCTGGTGGTTGTGATCCATCTCAAACTACAGTTATATCACTAATATAACTCTGTCTTCTTTCTTCACTGGGACAAGAACCTACTCTGCAGGAATGACAATCAGTAAAAAAAACAAAGCTGATACTCATTGATACAGTTTTTAACAAGTGATAATTCTTTGGGATTTTGTTCCTCAGGATTGGTTTAAAAAAAAAAAAAAGGAAAAATAACCTTGGAAAAGGTGCAGGAAAGCATCCATTAGAAATTAAAGAAAGTAATGAAGAATAATGAGGTTGAGGAAAAGAAAAATTGATGCTAAGATGGTTGTGTAAGTAGACAGAGGGCGGCTTATGGAGATGTCCAACTTTAGCAGGATGCTACCAATTACACAACAGCATAGAATACCAACAGTGAGGTTCACAATGTGAAGCCAGAAGTGCCTTTCACAGAAGAGAGGTGTTTGTGAGCCCTAAGTAAACATTTAACGATTGCAGAGGGACAGAGGCAGCCAGAGCAGATTCTCACTTACTACCTGCTACCCCTCATTGCTAAAACCCTGCCATCATGCAGCATTTGTGTGCTAAAAGTCACTGGCTCAAGATGCCACTAAGACAGCAGACACTCTCACTCCATCTCCAAAGTCAGAAATATCTTTGCCATCACACATACACTGCCTTAATTCTCTGGACTGGAGTCCTGGAACTTCCTTACAGGCAAAAAATTCTGAGCAGGCCATTCTGCAGTCTAGGGACAGGAGTGTGCACTCCCCACTGCAGAGGGCAGCCTGCACTGGTGGACACTGGGAGACATCCTCTTTTCTTTGAGTTAGGTTGAGAATACTGAAGTTAACATTGGTGTCGTAACCCCACCAAGGCATCAGGAGGACATACTGCCATGACACGGCACTGCCAGATGTCCCCCCTTAGAGGACAGGGTAAAAATCACATCTGGGTAAGAGAACTTTCATGTCACAGGTACAAACAAGCCAAGATCATTAGCATGGCATAGCCGACATCACCCATACTACCTGACTGTTTGTTAGTCTTGGATATAAACGAGAGATAAATGTTTTGGAGTAGCTGTTACAGAAGCAAAAAAAGTTCTTGCCAAGGAAGATTAAGGAATGGTTAAAGCAGCTGACATATTCTGTGACGACTCTTTCCTTTTAAGCTTTTGTAGATTCTAAACACAAAGCTTTATAAAGAAAAAAACCTCCTCATTAGCTAAGAGAAGAAAAAGTTAATCTGAAGTATCAAAAACAACCAAAAAGAAAACCAAATCAACCAACCAACCAAAAACACTTGAACAGGAAAAGAGCTAAATCATTACCTCACAAAAGTAAATTTCTGTTCATAGTTCATGGCACGAGTCTCAAGATTCATCCTCCAGCAGATCTCTTATATTCTGTGTAGAGATTACCAAATGACCAGTGCTTAGAATATGATGTCATCTAAATACTCAGAGACAGAGTGGGGAGGTGATGTTAACATAACACTGTTTTACGAGTATGAACTGCTCTCATTGCAGCTGTGAATTCTTGTTCCAGTATAGTGGCACATCTACCACCCACAATTGAAACAGAAAGATTAAAACATGACTGGGAAGGCTATATACCCTGAAATTTACAGATTGTAGTTTTTCAGCAGAAAAGTCATGACTATGAATATGTCACTTGGGTGCAAATGCCAGAAAATCCCATGGAGACTTAACTATACATTACAGTGATTTGACTTGACTGAGTTCTAGAATATAAAAATGCCTGCTCTTGCCTCAGTCATCTAAAGTAGGCATCATTTACACTTCTGTGTCAAAGACGGTAAGATGAGAACAATATTTAATCTCCAAGTAGTTATTCCCTGTGGGTGGTTCTGTCTGTACAGTTTCTTCACTTCTGACCCATTTGTAATCACCTTGCAGAGTTTCGTTTTGCAATCAGTACTCACGGGATTTATGGGACTATGACTTATTAATGTTAATGGAATTTATGTAGGGTTAGTCCCTAGGCACTGCTAGCTGACCGGAGCCAATAACTACTGGCCAAACCTAGCGTGTTACATGTAATTTGAGGATTATAATGATATATTCACCATCTTTTGTCTTCAGCTATTTTTTCTGTTTTCTTCATCAGGAGCTACAGATGCAATTACTAAAACAGCATCTCAGTTTAAAGAGGATAAACCTGACATGGGTAACACTCACTTTCTGAGTAATTAGTACAGTCAAAGAAAGACTTTTTTGCTTTGATAGCTTGGGACAATTTGGGGTCAGCAACATTATTGTCTAAGAGAGTAAACAGGTTTATTAAATAGATCAAACAGAAATTTCACTATTTGCTTGATCCTTAATTACCTGCAAATTTAAATCCCTATTTTATTGGAAGTCTCAGGTGTTCTTCTCAAAACCTCTATTAAAATGCAAATAGGTCATTATATAATTGAAGCTATATAAACAAAGTATATTTTCTTCCCCAGTTCATCCTGTCATGAAATTGTGAAGACGTGGATTATTTGAAAGGACGAGGGCTAGATGAAATTTCAGTGAGGTTTGAGAAAATTGTAAAGAACACATGAAGACTGTCCAGTCTTTCCATTTTCTTTTTCACGATATAGCAGGAAGACTCCATAAAACTCAACAATATGATCTCTAGCTTATGAGGAAACAGAGCTTTACACAAGCTGATCACTGGATTTCATTACCCCAGGAGATCATAAAGACAAACAATGTGATAATTTCATTCTTTTCAGTGACACAAAATATGTAAAGGGCCAGAGTATGTGAGGAAAATATACATCACCTATTTGTGATGGTGGACAGATAACGAGGATGCTTAAGCCAGTGCACTATTAAAGCTCATAGACTATCAAGTACTTTGTCCAGGAGAGTCAGGAAAGTGGCATGAAGATCTGAAGTCATTTGAGACCACCGTTTTTTAGTTGTCAGAGCGCAGAATCATAGAATGCTTTGGGTTGGGAGGGACCTTTAGAGGTCATCTAGCCCAGCCCCCCTGCAGTGAGCATGGATGTGTTCAACTAGACCAGATTGCTCAGAGCCTGTTCAACCTGATCTTGAATGTTTCCAGGGATGGGGCATCCACTACCTCTCAGGGCAACCCATCCCAGTGTTTTACCACCCTCAATGTAGTTTTCACAGGATACAGTGTGAGTAATACTCTGTAAGGATTACAAGTCCGATATCAGTCTCTGTTTTATTGTCCTACAATTTTTTCCTGTCTGTTTCCTGTCAAGATTAGCAGTCCCGTGTTTTTGAACAGTATGTATTCCTGCCAAGATCTAGAGCCTCATACAGAGCTTACATCTGGGTAATTAAAATCTCTAATGATTAATCCATTATGCTTTGCTGTAGGTTCACTTTAATCTAAATTTATCACAAAACAGTGGGTTTGGGTTTAGTTTAAAATGTCTAGTCATAAAATGAGACATATTTTTCTTCTTGTTTTGGTTTCGGCTGCCGCCGGCAACAAAAGCGCCACACGGCCGCCCCTCCCCCCGCCGGCGTGCGGAGGAGAATGA
>Ga0181612_114221_pt1 | contig 17046 bp, 9 predicted proteins | sample HoacroProtozoa21_FD_119630 | JGI IMG/M metagenome (GOLD analysis project Ga0181612, IMG submission 119630) | Hoatzin crop microbial communities from Cojedes, Venezuel. Combined Assembly of Gp0051906, Gp0051904, Gp0051908
AGCTGAAATTTTTATTGCATACATTTCCTTTTAAACGATGAAAGATTTTATACTGACCCTGAAAGGCATTGATGGCGTACTTTTCTTAGAATTAATGAGTTCTTCGTGGATGCTAACACATTATCTTCGTAAACATATGGCAGAGCTTTAAATGGTAATGTGATTATGGGCTAGTGGAAGGTGAAACTATGCATTTAGATATTAGTGTTTCAGTGACTTTCTATGTAGCTTTAGGGCTAAAAGCATCTTATTCAAATCCATTTATAGAAAGAATTGGCTTAAATTAGAAAAATCAGTATATGTAGGATGTTCTCAAAAGGAACAGTGAATATTCTGCAGATTCAAAGTGGAGCTGCATGCTGGAGATCAACATCATTGTATATTTGTGTAGCTAGGGTGTATATCTGAATTGTGCATTGGTATCAAAGGCCAATTTTTTTAAGTTCATATATGAAGTTGAGTGCTGGTTGATTTTAGAGTTGTGGCAGCAGCTTAGGTTTTTTATAAAAACGGAAAAGAAGCAACGTAGTGGAAATAGCCTGGACAGTGATCATGAAATTGTACATACAGATGGGCATACAAATAACTGGGGCCGACATGTAACAGAGCTCAGACTTAATTTAGGATTTGTGAAAGCGTGGTGATCCAGCTATATATCTAGAACTACTTACTAATTTTTGAAGTACAGAACTTTGATATTTTTATTTGTAGATTTATATGTGTGTGTATTATATATAGTGCCTGTGTATATATATGTACATACATAAAGTCTTTATGAAAGCATGACAGGAGTGTTCAAGTGTTACATTTCAGTGTTTAGAGTATTTTTATACATACATCGTTGTATATCTATGCATGTGTTTATATATAGCATATATGCATGTGTGTATATATATATACACACATAGGGATGATGAAGCATTACGTTGTCATGTTTCCTGTCCCTCTGAATTCTGGCTGCTGCAAACTCTGCCTCTCCTTTGTGATGCAGAGCCTACTCTACAGTATTTATTTAGCCTTGAGTACTATTACAGAAACACCTCGGACTGCCCTTCTGAATTTTGTAGGTGGTTATTTTGTGGTTGGCTAACATAATTTTTTGCGGTGTGGGTCAAATGTGACATCAGAATGCTGGATTTTAACCTAAAAAAAAGGGCTATATCTGTTATGTGATGTTTCTATAAACTTCAGGCCTAGTGACCTCAGCTGACACTGACTGATTGAAACCACTGGTTTTGCATCCCACTACTTCCTCCAATCAGAACTATTTAAAATGGAACACTTCAGTTTTCTTAAACCATTTCCCTTCTTTGTGTTCATTTGCTCATTCTGTTTTCATTCCTGTTGTATTTATGTGACTTCTGTAATAGCTAAAAGTTGAGAGTATTTCACTTTGTGTTTCAAACTTAGAGTAGGTATAATTTTCTTAAGTGGTTGAACTTGCTGGTGGCTGGATGTAAGCGTGTACATTGCACATACACTAGTTATGAAGAGAGGCTGAGATTGAAGATAGGTTTTTGTTTAAGCTAAAAAGTTTTTCTTTTAGTTCAGACAGCGATGAAATCTACTACCCGTCATATTTCTTGCAGCAGTTGAGTTGTGTGATGTAACCTCTAGTGAAACTGTCGTCTCCTACTGTCAAGTGCAAGTTTCGTTGTTTGGTAGAAGATAATAGAATGGGAGAGCATTGGTAGAAGGGGGGGAGATGCTGTTTTACGTGGAGTTCATATAACAGGTCAGAGGTTCTGGCTGCAGTCTTTGCAATCACAGCAACCTTTGTTGCTAAGCAGGCTGTTGTGTATTGTACCGGGGAAAGATTTTGTTTATTATTTTAAAAAAATGTGGCTTCATCCTTATTTGTGCCTGCTTCCATCCTTGACTATCTTTTTGGCTCATGGTGGAAAACATGAACTCATTTCCAACCCCTTGTCCGCTTCTTTTTCCTGTCCAAAGTCATTGCTTTCTCTTTTGAAGCCTTAGGTTCTTGTCTAGATGATTGGAACCTTTTTCTGTTCACTCTCTCCTGTTTCGTTATGGTGTTCTCACATCCACTTGACACGCTGCAGTGGAGATTATCTTGCTTGCCTGCTGCTCTGCTCGGGTAAATCCACACCCGTCTGTGAGTCCCTCTCGCAGACTCTTGTCTCTGTCTTCTGCCTACTGCATCTCTGTTCTTTCTTACTTGGCATGTATCCCTGCATTCTGCACTCTTCCTGTTTCTTTTGCGGTAAAGCAGTCTTAATCTTTTTCTCCTCCTGTCTAGTACTGTAACAACAACCCACTTACAGTGCATGATTCAGTGCCCTGCCTCTTCAAGCCCTTTCTAGGATTTCCCTACAGCAAGCCTGTTTTCTTTTGCCACCAGTGATGAACGTCTATCCATATACTTTTGCACCACTCATTCAGTCTTAATCTTAAAAATTTTAAATTTAAAAATTAAAAAAAAATTAATTTACATTATAGTGGAACAGAGATTGCTGGGCTCTGTTAACATGAAGATCTGGTGGGTCACATGCTGCAGTTTTTTATTGTGGGCATCTGCTTTAAAGCAGATGTTTGTAAAGACAAACAAAATACCTTCCTATGGTGCTGTTTTCATGTAATAAATTGCCACAGAAATGCTGTCACATTTGAGTGGAAGTAACTATACAGTCATGACCTGGACTTTGCTATACCTAGCTTCTTTGGATGTTTCTTCTTCTGCATAAAACTTGTGCCTAGGAGAAATAAGAATCTATCTTAACTTTTAATGAGGAGGCTCTGAACTTTGGGCTCCAACAGTTGGTGACTGTGCTGTGGGGACTGCAGTACATCTGGGCACCTCTCTGGTGTGTGTGCACTGCAGCTTACCTGAAGTGTTCAGCTGCATGTGCATTGACTGTCCTTTTTGGTTTCAACACATGTAGTGCAGCAGGGTGTCCCAAAAGTGTTCAGACTTACTGCACCTGTGTAGTCCTGACCGGAGGAAAAAAATTTATGAATCAGTATCACTCTTGAGGCATAGTTCAATCTGTGAAAAGATTGCTATATAAAGTAAAAGTTAACTTTTAGAAAAATAAGCTTGTATGGACCAGATACGACAGCAGCAAAAAATCCAAATGGTGTGGTTTTTGTACGGCTCTTGTTGAGCCACAAGCTCCTTAGGACAAAGACTTAGTCTTTTTTGGTGTATGAAACCCATACTCATAATAAAACCATTCTGATAATCCTGCATTATTGTTATCATACTAATTAGCACCTATTTTTAGTTTTGTACAGAGGAATGACATTGCATTCATTTATCAAGAAAAAAAGGCCTTTTGTACATTTGCTCAGGCTGTAGTCTGCAAAGGAGGCAGTGAAGCATGCTACACCTGGTGCCATCTGACTCTAGCATGTTAGACATAGCAGGGCTGAAACTGAGGTGCCCAGAAATGCTGTAAAGAAAGGGGTATATAGTGTAACATTTATTTAGTTAAGTCACTACATTGGAACACTATTTCTGCCTTGTCTTCACCTATGCCAAGTAATAGCAGATAAAGACATTTATTCCTATGCAGTATTTCAGCAGGCCATTGTGATTGCTTTATTATTAAGATTAATTTTATAAACCTTTTTAGGTTCTGATTGACAGCTATATCTTTTTTTCTGGGGTTTTGCTCAAAATAAAATGGTAATATATAGCTGAAGCGTGTGTCTGTCTTGGAAAGTTTCATAGGGTGCTAATGCCACGCCAGGTGACTTCTACAAAGATGGAATATGATACAACTATATAATGTCTTGATGCTTTTGGAAGATAAAGTTGAGAAGAGTTATATGCTCCTGTGGTGTTCAGTCCTGTAGCCATTGTCTTGCAGAAGGTCTCGAAGCAGACCGTTGCATTGGCTGAGGGTTACTGCAAAGGAATTATCAATCGGTTTGCCTTCTTGTTAGCAGGGTGGACTCAGTTTTGTGCTGCTTTCATGTAGTCTAAGTATAGTAAATTACTGTTCTATTTCTGTCCCTAAACCTATTTGTGAAAACAGAACAAAAAAACAATCCCCAAACACTCCCACCCCTCACAAAAAAGTAGGTATTTTTTATTTTGCATGGTGTCTTTACTTCAGAGGTTAGGTGGGTGTTTTCGGCGTAGCCATGAACTTCCATAAACCAAGTAAACCAGAGTTAAAGCAAAATTGTAGTGGTGATTTGGAAGTTATGAAAAGCTGCTGAGAGAGGAAAAAATCCATGTTGTAACAACTGCCTTTTTGTAATTGGTGTTGCGAGAAGATCCAGTTCCTTGAGTTCAAGCTTACCTATTGTTTCAGTATGTTTTATGGAGAAATGTGTACATCAAGAAGTTTTTGAAGATGTGCGCTATAAAATTATGTAAATCTTAGAAGGTGTAGATGGGTCTGAGCACAGGCAATAAAATATAAAAGTAAGCTGCAAAAGTGCATGCAGATTGTCAGCTGTGTAGGTTGTTGCTGCTGGAATTTACAGGCCCATCTGCAGAAGCAGAAGGGAGATGCGCTATAAACCTCTCAGGCTTATGGTTTTGGACGAAAGGCTGGTGGAACTTCTGTGTACCGTGAACAGTTTGGTACTGGGCTAAGAAAGCTGTAGTCCTTTGTAGCTTCCCAAGCCCATTAGTTGTGGTTCAGGGAACGTAGAGCATCACTGGTGAAGCCTGTGGAGCTTGTAAGCAGTGCAAGCCTGAACTTGACAGCATTCTCAGACACCCAGTAGTCAGAAGTAGATAGGCAGAGCAACGGGCTAGTGAGAATCCGACCCTCATCCGGGTTGGAAATAGAAGAAGAGGCGGTGATTTTTGTGCAGGCAGTACCCGGAGATGGGGAAAGTTCATTTATCGTTTTGACTTTGTGATTGTGATGTGTCTGATAACTTTGAAACTTGGGTTTTTTGAAAGAAAAATGAGCTCTCTTCTCCCCCACAGCTTTTGGAATAGAGCCTGTGCTAACTTGGTGTCTTTTCTTCCACAAAGAAAACCAGTGCTACTGTCTGTATCTGCATTTGCATTCCCAAGCAGCAGCTGATTGAAACTGGCAAAACAGGTCTCTGGATTTGGGGTGAAGCTGGGATAATGCTGGTGATTTCATACTGCTGCTCTGGAAAAAAACCCAAACTGTGGGCAGTAAGAGAAACCAGGAGGCTGCCCAGAGGTGCAGGAAGCAGAGCTACGTGATTTACATGCTAGAATGTGTTTGCAAACATGCTGTTAGGAAAAAGAACTCTTTAGTCCCTGTTGAGAGTGGATAGATATTTGGGTTTTTTCCAAGCCCTGATACAAAGCAAATAACTGAAATTTGAAGACTTCCCCAGTACATCTATTGAAACAAGCAGTGCTTAGGAAGGGCAGAAAATAGTTAACTGTGAAAACAGGTGACTTGGGTGGGGAAAAAAAATAATTCAAGATGTGAACTGTGGCAACGAGTACTTGGGTTAAGAAATTCCTAAAGATGGTTTTCTCCCCTCTGCTCTTTCTTCCTCATTGTCTGTACATTAGTATTGTTCTGCTTTGTTGTTCAACCAGTGCTCCAGAAGAAACGTTTATACCTGGAAATTCCTAGCATGAGTACTTGTAGTCTGTACAGTTACTCTGCTGCTTTGTTGTGCATTTCTTGCTTGTGCAGTTTGCGATACTGCATGTTTTGAACCTCTGACACATCTTACTAACTAGATCTGGTTCTTCTGAGACTCATCATGTAGCAGCTCTTGGGGCTGAATTTTCTTTTTTTTCACTAACTGCTGTTTATATATAGGATTGGGGCAATCTTCAGGAAACTGCTACTGCAGTGCGCTTCAAACTTGACCTGGAGGAATTCCCTGTAGGCACAACAGGCTCATTAAGTCCCCCTGATTATTTAATTCCTGGTGCTTTTGAGACATCAAAATGGGGAGGGAATGAATGTCAGTATCCTGTATGTCTTCCCTGTGTTTAAATGTTACAAATGTCTTTGCTCTGAATTGCAATTGTGTGGTAACGCTTTCTATGAGATTGATCAAATTTGATAGTGTGAACTCAAATTGCTCTGCAAATAAACATACACAGTCAAACTGCAACGATGAAATAAAATGGACAAGTTATTCAATGAGAAGAGCAGTGAACTCAGCAGAAGCAATCCCTGAGAGCTCGTGTTCTTACATTGTGTGAGTTTCAGAGCTGCAAATTTCAAAATACTACGCAAAGGTAAAGCTGGTGTCCAGCTGGCTACTCCTGAGGAACAAGTTACTGAATGTATGAAAACATGCTTCTGCCGTATCAGACTGATACCTTAACAGAAGCGCAAAGTATGTGAGAGTCTGTGTTGCGTGTCCTGGTTTTCTCATTAGGAACCGCTTCTGTCGTTGCAGAACAGATTTCATTGCCTCATGTCACAGCACACAACTGTCATTTTCTGATTTAATTTCAGCAACCTTAAGTGACCAGGGAATGTGTTTTCCTTAGCTGCCTATAAAAATTAAGGTTCAGATTAAAAGTGCTCTCAACCTTAGCTTGATCAGCTGTCTGACAGTATGGGTGAACTTTTGGTTAGTAATTTGGCATAAATATTAAGACTGGTGCATCAGCTGGAGAGACAGCAGGGGAGTTCTTCCCACGTTTGTATAAGACCAGGCAGAAGACAAACTAATTACCCTCTACTTTAGAACAAATGAGGAATTCTAAGGACAGCTATTTTAGTGTCAAGTATATGCTTGCAAATTTCTCGTTTCTCCTTAAAAAGAACAGGTTTTGAGCAATAGTTCTTTTCAGACATCAGTACTTCCAGTGTTTCTTTGCTTGAAAGTGCTGAATGCTGCTGCTTATTCCCTTGTGAAAATTGTCAAGAACAACTGTAATCTCTAAAATCAACAAATCCTTTTTTCCATTCCTGTAAAATAAATTTACTTGTATGTTCTTCAAGGCAAAGATTTGCTTTCTGCGCAAGTCCTTATCAGGCTCCAAATCTCGTCTTGGTTAAAAGTTGTAATAAGACTGGTTTGGGAAAGTGCTGATGGATATGCTCGTGTTTCATTGATCTGAATGCTTTGCTGAATAGTCACTGTCTCAATTGTAAGCAGTGAGTGATATGTCTTGAACTTCAGAAATGTGCAAGTTCTTTCCCTCTTTGTACATGTCACAGCATGTTCCTTATTGCTTGAAATTGTATCTGGAGCTTTTGATACACAGCAAATTGAGGAACAAGTTAAAATCTTGATTTCTGAGAACAGGTGACTAGGAAAGCCTTAGCCATGTAAGTTCTAGCAGGTGTTATACATTGATCTCCAGCATCAATAAAACTGCTGCTGTGTTCTGTGAAGTCTCATTTAATGTCCATCAAGCATAATTCTTGATGTTGCAGGAATGTTGCCTTGAAGATTCCTTGGAGGAATTGTTAGCTTATCATGCTAGGACATCTGCGATTGCCTTGTTGCAGACATTTTAGAGAGTCATGAAAGTGGCGTTTGAGAAACAAGGAACTGGAAAGTTTAATAGCATCTAGCAGTATCACATTATATGTGCTGTATTTTTTAGATTGTCTGTAGTCAACAGACTTCTAAGAAAATACTTAGTTTTGAGGTGATTTAGGCAGGATGGCGGGTTGCAGAATGAGTTATGAAACATAGAGTTCATGCCTTTCTGGTTAACTGGGTATGTATTTATTTTCAATTTTAGGTTGGAGGCAGTAAGCACACAATGAATGAGCACCTCCATGTTGGTAGCCATGGACAAATCCAGGTTCAGCAGCTGTTTGAAGATAATAGTAACAAGAGGACGGTTCTGACGACGCAGCCAAATGGACTTACAACGCTAGGCAAATCTGGATTGCCAGTGGTTCAGGACAGACAGTCAGAGAGTGCTCACAGACGACAAGGGAGCTCCAGCTCTTTAAAATCTACAGATGGAACAGGGAAGGTGAAAGCCTCCGTTATGACACCAGAGCAGGCAATGAAGCAATACATGCAAAAATTAACAGCTTTTGAGCATCATGAAATTTTTAGCTACCCTGAAATATACTTTTTGGGTCCAAATGCAAAGAAGCGGCAAGGTGTGATTGGTGGTTCAAACAATTGCGGGTATGATGATGACCAAGGGTCTTATATACAAGTACCCCACGATCATATTGCATACAGGTATGAAGTCCTGAAAGTTATAGGGAAAGGAAGCTTTGGGCAGGTGGTGAAGGCCTACGATCACAAAATGCATCAGCATGTGGCACTAAAAATGGTGAGAAATGAAAAACGTTTCCACCGCCAGGCTGCGGAAGAAATTAAGATCCTGGAGCATCTCCGGAAACAAGATAAGGATAACAACATGAATGTTATTCACATGTTGGAAAACTTCACATTCCGCAGCCATATCTGCATGACATTTGAATTGCTGAGCATGAACCTGTATGAATTAATAAAGAAAAACAAGTTTCAGGGCTTTAGCCTGCCATTGGTCCGCAAGTTTGCCCACTCAATTTTACAGTGCTTGGATGCTTTGCACAAAAACAGAATCATTCACTGTGACCTTAAACCTGAGAACATTCTGTTGAAGCAGCAGGGTAGAAGTGGTATTAAAGTGATTGATTTTGGCTCAAGTTGTTATGAGCATCAACGTGTCTACACTTACATTCAGTCACGTTTTTACCGTGCGCCTGAAGTCATCCTTGGTGCTCGTTATGGGATGCCCATAGATATGTGGAGCTTGGGCTGTATTCTAGCAGAGCTTCTCACTGGTTATCCGCTTTTACCTGGAGAAGATGAAGGAGACCAGCTGGCTTGTATGATTGAGCTATTGGGCATGCCTTCTCCAAAACTCTTAGATTCATCCAAGCGAGCCAAAAACTTTGTGAGCTCTAAGGGTTATCCTCGCTATTGCAGCATCACAACCTTGTCTGATGGCTCTGTAATACTTAATGGTGGACGCTCTCGAAGAGGAAAACTGCGTGGCCCACCAGAGAGCAGAGAATGGGGCAATGCATTAAAGGGATGTGATGATCCCCTGTTCCTTGACTTCTTAAAGCAGTGTTTAGAATGGGATCCTGCTATCCGTATGACACCCAGCCAGGCTTTGCGGCATCCCTGGCTAAGGAGACGGTTGCCAAAGCCTCCGACTGGGGAAAAGGCCTCAGTGAAGAGAATTACAGAGAGCACTGGTGCTATGACGTCGATTTCCAAGTTACCTCCGACTTCAAGCTCAGCTTCAAAACTGAGGACTAATTTGGCACAGATGACAGATGCCAATGGGAATATTCAGCAAAGAACAGTGTTGCCAAAACTGGTTAGCTGAGTTTGAAAAACCCAATGCTGTTAATATGAGAGATACAATGTGGCTGAGCCTTATTTGTATGAAAAAGTAGCTCAGATATACATTTTTATTTGCTCAATAACTTTATTCATTTGTATCTTTCAGCACTCATTTTAAGTGTAAGAAATGTTGATTTTGTTTTTATAAAAACACGGGGACAATGCTTTAAGTTTTTATACTTATTTTTTAAAATGTTTGTCTTCTACAGTACAATTAGCCTTACTGTAACTAGTGTGACACAGTAATAAACATCAGTGGCAGGCCACTGGTTACAACATGACTGTCATGCATTGGAGCGTGGTGTCAAAGGTATTAACCGTTCTCTTCCATGATTCATATTAGGTTTCACCTGGGGTAAATTTCTAAGACTCTACCTTTTCGATTTTATGGGTGGGGGTCTTGATTCTGCAAACATTCACATCTATGCCTGACTGGACTCCAGGGAGAACACTCAAAGAAACACAGTTAAGCACATGAGAACTTGTGATTTGAAGTGGAGACATAGCACGTTACGTTGTCATTTTTAGTATGGTAGCCCAGGGAAAGTAGTGGTATCACTAGCAATACAGTCACCTGCTATGGAATGCTTTCGCTATTCAAAAGTAATGTTTCTGATTAAAATGAGCATTTAAATATAATACCAAAAAAAAAAAAATCTTCCAGGGCTAAAATGACTCACTTACCTTGCACTCCGTGTGGTAGGGTGAGAGGAAAGGGCAGTCTCAGAAAGAATGAAGGTGGAAGTATGTCTGTTCCTCGAAATCTGAATGTGATCCATGAGTTGGTAGAACAAAACATTCTGGACTTCACTTCAGGTATATAACGTGGAGCATTCACACTGGGCGTCTCTCTTTTTTTTTTTTTTTTTTTTTCCCCCCCACGTTCTCCTGTTTCTCTCCTCATATGCAGCTTGGTCTCCCTAAATCACTTAGACAGAAGTGCTTGTTCTGTCAGTGTTGCACTGTAACTTCTACACTGTTATGCTACATGGATTTCACAGATTGCTTTTATTTCCTCTGACAATGTTTGAGCAACTGTGACCTCTCTGGTACATTTACACTTCAGATCAAATCTGCATTTAGGGGCAAACACTGTGTTATTACATTGCTTTCTGTAGAAAAGTACTTCACCTTAGACAGCACAACTGTAGACGGAAAGATCCTCGGTGGAAGGCTTTGCAGGTGGCAGACACCATCCTAGATACTTTCCAGTAAGGGACAATTGCCAAAGGAGAGTTAAGTGGTTGGAATTTGATTTGATCTTTGGCATTTGTAGCTGAAAATTACTTTGAAGGAGCAGTTAGGCATCTGTGTAGATCTGTTCACGTGTGTGTGTGCTAATGCTTGTTTTTTTCTTTTTTACTTTGAACTGCATTCGTGGAAGAAAGGTCGTCTTTACTGAGGAATAATATCTAGACCTATGAGAGAAATATTCACCCATTGTAGCATGTTTTCAACAGCAACAGTTTGAAATCTTAGATCAGTATTTCATCACGTACAACGGCTGTGGTCTGCATTGGATGTATAAAACATATGAAAAGGGAATTTTAAACAAAGTAGAACGTAATCGAGAAGTGTTTATGGATGTTAGAAGAAGACATACCAGAATGGATCACATTAAACCTCAATAACTTTGCTATAAGCAACATTTATATGCACAGGTTTTACTGACTTACTTGTACAAATTATGAATAATACTTAAAGCATGGTCCCCTGAGAGGCCAAGAAAGTTTCCGGTTAAGTTCTCCTTCATATTCATTAATTTACCAGTTATAGCTTTTTTTGTTTGTTTGATTGATTGGTTGATTTATTTTAAATTTAATGTAAGACTGGGGGAGGGATATAAATACGAAATTACAGAATTCTCAGGAAACATATCGCTTAACTTCTTGCCAAAAAGTCAACACCTAAAGAAGGTCCAAAAGAAATTTCTGAGTAGAGGATGGTATTTGTTGATTGATAACTGTAAAAATTAAATCCATCAATCAACCATTTTTCTTTTTTTTTTTTTAAAAAAGATCGTTTCCTGCCTCTAGTCAAATTAAATTATTTGGTGTTAAATGTTCACAACTTTATACAATGTGTGTAAGTGCAATACGTAAACATGTATGAAATCATGTTAAAAATGAAATATAGTAATACAGGTAAGAACATGGCTTTTGGAATATGAATAGCCAGTAAGTTATGGTCAGTAAATTCTAAGTCTGGAAAAGAGATGTATTAATTTTCACATAAAATTAACTGACTCTCACGACTGTGGGAATACAATACTGTGTATTTTTCTACAGTAACTGGGAATCCTTACTTCCTCCACCACCTACTTGTCTTTACCACTCCTTTCTACCTTAACTCTTCCTGCAAAAGTTCAGAAATAGAGATGCTTATGTTAGGGGCGGAAGAAGAATCACCTCCCTTAATATGTTTTAAAGGGAACATTGACACATGTTCCTACCTTTCGTGGCAATTTAAGGTGAAAACATTCATGATGTTCATGGGTCACTGATGGGCTAAAACCACTAAATTTTCTTTTTCATGTAACCAGTTCGTAATGCCAATAGTGCATTTATGATCCACCTTCTGCATAAATGCTACCGGAAACTTTAAGGCCAAATTATAGTGTGCAGAGCTATTTTTTTAACCCAGATACAGTGGAACTTCTTCTTTGCTAAAGGAGCAGCTACATCAAGGTTTTTAAGTGATTTAGCTGCTTTTAATTGTAGCTTATTTATACCTGTGAAAACAAAAAGGGGGGAGGGGCATTGCCTCTTGCTTTGGTGTGATTTTATTCTAAGGGCTCCGATAATTAAGCTGATAGAAGTTGGCTTGGAAGCAGTGCTTAGTCTCACATGTTACCGTTGTCTGGGGATGTCTGAGATTTGGTAATAGCACGGTGTTGTCTTGTCTTTGGTTGCAGTGTCACTTGGCTCGGTTTCTTGCACCACTGGGGTGTTCGTTACCACTTAAGTGTATTGGAACAACAGAGTGATGCAAGATGTGTAGATTAACAATAGAGGATGGATTGTGCCCTTGGTGTTAACAATGTGCCTTTTGTTACAAATGCCATGTTGTAGGGCATGCATCTTGGCCTCTTTAACCCTTTGAATACTGGATAGTAGGGAGGAAACCTATTTTTAAATGCTATACCTGTCTTAAAACATCCTGTAGATGATCGAGGCCTTAATAGAAACAATAAGGCAATCACACTGCTTGGGGAGGACACTGTTCTCGTAGTACGTCTTGTTAAGGGGTTAAAGATGGCCCTTCCTCATTGGTTGTACTTTAACATCAATTTGATTTTTTTTTTAAATAAATTTTTGTTATGATGACACTAGACAGAAATCAACTGTATTTGTAAAAATTTACCTCAAACTCTTTAGTTTTATAGTGTGATTTAATCCCAGGGCATTTGGTATGAACCAAAGTGCATTCCTTTTATATGTGCCTGGCTCTTATAAAGGTGGCCAGGGATTTTTACAATTTGGGTGCAAGGCACTTAAGCCACTTTTAACTTGGTGGGTGGTTTGGAGTTATAAAAGACTTCATGGGAATGTTGAAAACACTTTAGGCATAAGTAGCATAGGGCAATATTAGAATCTTTAAGAAAGGCTTTGCGTTATTTAATGCTCTCCATTTTTTAGTAGTTTTTTCCATCAGTAATATTTGTGATAAGTACAAAACAAACTCTTTTTCCATTCAGCAAAGATTAGAATATTGCCCAATTTAATGCTATGGTAGCATTTAAATAAATTAAGATTTGTGAATTATTGTTTCTAGGGGCTTGTACATCTCTGCTACAAATTGTAATTACTCAGTTCAACTGCTACAATTACGTCTAAGCAGTAGCTTGGGTTTTTATTGGGCAACGACTTAGACACGTGACTGTAATATGCTGCAACTGTGTGTACTGAAAACGTGAAAAACGACTGAATGTGGACTGTGTATATATGTATGTATAATTTTCTGTGAGATGCTGCTGTTGCCACTTAACATTGAAGATGTTGTAGTGGGTTTTAATCCTAGTGGCCAGTTTTATGATACTGTATGTATTGTACAGCTGATGACAGGAGTTAAGACTGTTCTAGTGAATATTTGTTACATTTTATTGTTGTGGCCAGAGATCATTTCAGAATAAAATTTTATGTCCTACTTTACTTCTCTCCACTGTAGTTTGGGTTTTTTTCTGGTCATAAAGAGAGCCCTAGGAGTGCTGGCATTTCTTGAACATGGAAAGGCCCTCTCCTAGCCTGCTGAAGTCAGTGCCAGCAGTGCAGCAGTGCCTTCGTCCCCCAGCATGCATACCAATATCTGTATATAGATATGGAGATGGAGGATGACTTTTCTGCCGCATTGTGTGTCTTGACAGCCTTGAATATTGCCCAAAGGCTGCTCTTGCCCTGAGGTGTCTAAAGTTCTTCTTGGGACTTAGAAAGTAATATATTTTATATTTTTATTTGCCCCATACTCGAGAGAAAATGACTCTGGCAGGAATTTTGCTTGCGTGGGTGTTTGAATGAGAACATACCACACAAAGCTGATAAGCTAGACTGAGCTAAATTCTGTTCGCATATATACCCGGAGTAGTTTCACTGTTTAGCGCAGAGCTGTCTTGTGAGTAATTGGCCACATTCTCTGCTTGGTAATGCCAATGTACACCCAGAGCAGTTTGACTGAAAAGCCACCTGATTCAGGTGAGCCCAGGCTGAAATCAAGGGATTTTAACCGCACTTTAGTGTCTCCTTTTCAGCATAACTGGGAGATACCAGAGCACAAAACCCACCATGATTAAATATAGATAAACACAGTTCACAGCCCCAAAGAGCAGCAAGCCAAAAATTACATCTTTGTGGATTAAAATCTATTTGTTAATTACTGTGCTCTTCTGAGGACAAAGGCCTATTTTTTTAGATATTTTACGGTTTTTTTGTGGATTTCTATTCCTTCTAATCTGTCTCTCACACTCTCCTCCAGCCACCTATCCCTCTTGCCGATTGTTGTTTTTTTCATTTTAAGAAGGACAGGGGCCAGTTTGCCTGATTTCGGTTGTCTGGAAGTTGGGTTTTGGCCCGTGTGGTTTGCTGGGACTCCCAGCAGCTGGCGGGGAAGCCGCCTTCCCCTCTGCCAGCCATGCTCCCTCCCTGCTGTGGGACAGAGAGCTCTAAGATGGGGCCCTGGGGCTCCCACCCCGAGTGATGGTCCGTAGTTGCTGTTATCTCCACGGTACTCTCTTTGGCGAAGAAATTGTGGCTTCCTTTGGGTGTCAGCTGTGCATCTCTTGGGGTTTTTTTACAGCAAACCAAGTAAAGAATGTGAGAAGTGTAATTATGATAAGGCGCCCTGTTCTTCTAGGTGCTGCTGCTTTTCTTAAAAGTCCCATTTTTTTAAGATCTCCTTAGTGAAAGATCCAGCATGAATTTTAGTCTTTATCAGAATGTGAGAAATTAAAAAGCAGAAAAGTATTAAGGGAAGTATCTGTATAGGACTGTCTATGGTCAGGAGCTGGCATTTAGAGAGAAAAAAGATACATGTAAAACGAATAGAGACAAATTAGAGGTAAGCATGATCTTTCCTGGGTTCAGTGCAGGTTCAATAATTACGGTGAGATTAGGTTGAGATTGGGGAAGTCTTAAATGCATCTCAATGTCTGAAAACCATTGATAACCTATTCAGTGGAAAAATATCTTTCTTTGATAGCTTATTTTAGACTCTGTGCTAAGAATTAAAGGATAACATTAAAGGGTCTTTTCTGTAGCTAGAACTTTTAAAATATTATTGTACAATTCTTTAAAGAAAGTGATTTATAGTGCTGTTATACTGCTAGCATAGTCTTGTGGTTTATATTTTAATGTTCCTGAGAGGAAGAACATTCCTTGTCTTTGTCTTGAGTACATGATACTAGGCATCTCCCAGCTGTCACGTACACTGTAGCAGAGTAAACGTGGCATTGATAGAACTGGTTTCTGTTCCTTCACAAAAATCCTCTGCGATGCCTGGAACTGGGGTTTCTCTGTGTTGCTTTCCCTATTTGGTTTTGTCTGTTGCTTGTTTGTTTGTCTATTTGTTTGTTTTTAAGAAGTGCTTTCCAGCCTCTGGCTGTGGTGAGTCTTGGATCTCTGCCGACTATCGAGCACTTTGGGATGGGGAGTACTGTGAAAATAATGTTTCTTTAGCTTTTCCCCAACAATAAACAGAAAGTCTAGCTTTGTACCAAACTCCAAAGACAGGGAATGCACATTCTCCTCCAGCTGCCGTGTTCCAGTCTCCACACCAGCTGTTAACCTTGTTCTTTAACTTCTGTATGAAGTTCTGCAGAAATGCCAAATGCTGCAGAATAAAATGGCTTGTGTCCATCACTTTGAGGGGGGAAAAAAGACTACAAAAGCAAGGTCATGACATCTTTTTGGAGAAAGTTGAAGATATAACTGGAGTTAGAGAGATTCTGCTGAGAAGTTCTTGGGCTGGGAGCTCTGCATGCTACCCTGGGAGGTGGCAAATGCAGTGTTCCTGCTAACAGTGGGAACTGTTTTCCCTTTTTTGTAGACCATGTTTTCATTGCTTTGCTTTGGTTTGGTTATCTGCAAGCTGGACATGACTATGCATAACTCACGTACCGAAAGACACTGTCTGGAGTAGCTGCAAACAGTGAAGTATTACTTCATTACTAACATTGGCGAGGTTCTCATTCAGAGACTGTCTGACCTGACAGTGCCCTTTGCGAAGAACCCACAGAGTCCACAGAAGACTGTGTAAATGGAAAGCATTTCAAAATAGAGGTGCAAAGAAATATTAAACCTTGATTAAACATAATGTGTGAGACAAGTGTCCACGAAGCAGAAAAGCAATTGACAGATGTGTTATAAAGACTTTCAGCCAAACTCATTTTCCAAGTATAGTATTGATTGATTTAATAAAGCCTCTTTAATTTAATAAAGATTATCTGAATAAAGAGATAGTGTTAAGATTTTTTACTTCAGCTTCAGTGTGGCAGTAAAAATTCTGCACTGATTTTTTTCCCCCCCAGCGTGTGGGGTGCTTGCAGACACTACAGATATACTTCACTCAAGCCATCTAAGTATAGAGATCTACTCTAATATCATCTCCTCACAGATGAGCAGGACCTAAAATGAAAAAATGTGCATATGTGTGTACAATATACATATGTATGTATGTACATATATATGTGTGTATATCACTCTTTGAAAAACAAAACAAAAAACTCTGCAGACATTCTTTGTAGCGCTTCACAAAGAAAAAGAGACATGGCTTCCTCTTCCCTTTGCCTCTTTGAAGGTTCGGTATAAGCCCAGCATCACTGTGTTATGCACACGTTGCAGTCAGCTTTCACAGCCGGAGTCCCTGTTTTGCCAGTGGGATGCATGGCGATTTCCTGCTGGAGGCAGTGGCTGTGCAGTGAGCAGGAGGCAGCTGTCGCCCTGAGGACAGGTGGTCCTCATCACTTCTTCTGAAGCGGACCTTCACCAGTGGGAGAGCCCTTTTGTAGCTCACCCTGCTTGGCAACTGAAATTTCTCCTTTGGGATTAAAGCCCGAGTACATGCACTTACACTGGGTTGATAAACTTCATCAAAGAAAGAAGTCCCAAGGCCAAGGCAGAGCTTGTTAAAGAATCATAGAATCATTAAGGTTGGAAAAGACCTCTATGATTGTCAGGTCCAGCCATCAACCCAACACCACCACGCCTTCTAAACCATGTCCTGAAGTGCCTCATCTACATGTCTTTTGAACACCTCCAGGGATGGTGACTCCAGCACTTCCCTGGGCAGCCTGTTCCAATG
>Ga0181612_134219_pt1 | contig 17046 bp, 7 predicted proteins | sample HoacroProtozoa21_FD_119630 | JGI IMG/M metagenome (GOLD analysis project Ga0181612, IMG submission 119630) | Hoatzin crop microbial communities from Cojedes, Venezuel. Combined Assembly of Gp0051906, Gp0051904, Gp0051908
CTCTCTCTCTTTTTTTTTTTTTTTTTTTTTTTTTTTTTTTTTTTTTTTTTTTTTTTTTTTTTTTTGTTGTTGTTGTTGTTGTTTCTGGGCAGGCATTCGTTCCTGGAACATTGACATTCTGTCCTGTGACGTGAATCAGCAACTGCGACTCTTTGTAACCTGTCATCTGGCTCACTTTTCTTCAGAAGTCAAAGGTCAGCTTTTTGGTTTATCAGCATTAACTTTTCAGGGGGTTTTTTGGGTTTGAAAAAGATACAGACTAAAGCTGATGTTGTGAATTAGAATGTCAAGTTCAATTACTGAATTGTTTGCTCAGGATTGTGCAGATATGAATACTAAAGAAGAACAACTATCTTAAGGATCTGTTGAATGCAAGGAATTAAAATTATACAACTTACTACTGAGAATAGAGTGAATAGAAATGCATGCTGTTTAAAAGCCTGTTAAGCTAGTAAGTTAGAATTTGTCTGTCTGTCTTCTATACCTTATTCAGGTGGCACAAAATAGTTTTACTTCATAAGCTACTTATTTTCAGTTTCTTCCTTTTGGGTTTTAGAATGTGCTTTCGTACACACAAAACGTGTTGAAAGTAGTGCGTAAGACTAATCAAATGACTTTTTGAATGCCTTTTTTGAAAACCTGTCTCCCTTTCCTGAGAAGAACGATGAATAAGACATTATAAAAATGACATGAACAGTTAAAAAGTATGCTTGCTTAGCTTGTGAAAAGCTTGAACTCTGGTTAGGCTGTTTATAATAATTTTATGTACAGTATATTAAAATTACTATAGTAAGCACAGATGACACTGTTGAAAAATGTTTTTTTTTATATAAGACTGTCTGATAGCTCACTATATGTTTTGCACTCCTGTCAAAGCTTCTGAATGTATTTTCCAGTTGGAGAAGCTGGTTCTCGTAATGGATAGCTGTGAAAGAAGCTACCTGGACTCTACTGAAATGTGCCACTGGCTGAGAGGTCTCTTGACTTTCCTGTGATTTTTTTTTTTTGTTGTTGTTTTTTTTTTGGTTTAACGTGGGGATAGGAAGTCTCCCTCCATGCAAAGCAGTGTGTGTATGTGTACACACACCTATGGGATTAAAATACCATGTATTAAACGTATCAGTTGAAACACTCAGCAGAAGATCTGTCTAAATTTGAAGCAACTATAACAGAGTCTATGGTACAAATAGACTAGGCACTAACAATATGCATATAACTTTTGCTCAAGAATTCTCATAACTCAGTGTTGAAACATCTGGATTAATATTATCAACCTGTATCCCCCTCACTTCCCTTGCTTGGTTCCTGAGGAGCAAAGGGCGACCTTGGGATTATGAAGGTCTAGAGAGCAGGTTTGCCTCAAACTAGATACTTGCATTTTCTGTTGAATGATAAAGTAAGCACAGATCTTGAAATGCTGCAAGGATACCTCAGAAGGGGTTTATCCATGGAGTCAAGAATACTGAGGCAAAAGGAGTAAGCATTGGAATAATGGCCACAATTTAAAATGTATTAAGCAGTTGTCTAGAGCTGTAGAAAATGATGACAGTGCATACAGCTGAAGATTGCCACAGGAGATAGTGTAGTTTAGAGATAAATGCTGAAAGGCATAAACTGAGGAATTGTGCTCTAATCCCAGATTTACTTTACGGTGGTGGATCTTGAGGGTAGACAGGTTTCTCCCAGTGGTGATTAGCCATAAGCTAGGGTTATGGTGTGGTTCGGGCAAAGGGTGTGGGAAAGACTGCTGTAAGAGAAATTTCAGGTCACAACTGATAATATACTCTATAAGCAGCTCGAAATGTAAACTGAGAACAGTCTTGACTGCATTCCATATGTACCATCAGATAATATCCTTTGGAAGATAGCTGCAGTCTTGAACAAATGCTTTTTTAGCTATGCTGCTCTTGCTTGAGCAACTATTCTATACTGATTATTTTCATGGCTAAGAATGTTTCTGATTTATTTTTTAACTTCTGTTGCAACTTGCTGCAAATTCATTGCTGCATATCCTGTAACAGCCCTATGAAGATGTGAGTTCATTGCCATTCTACTCCAGATGGACATACATAACACTAGAAACTTTTTAACAGTAGGAGCTGTTCAGCTCTACACTGCACACTTCCTCTTGTTCCTGCTGTGGGTGTAGAGAAAAGTGGCTGCAACTGATTTTGCTCTTAATATTCATAGCCTGATATTAGCTTCTCCGAGCAGAAGGCTGTACTAGAGATCTCCTGAAATCCCTTCCAGTTAGTGTTTTCATGATTCCATACTACTGGAAAGATCTCAGCCTTGCTTGTGTGAAGGGCATATACCTCCACACTGGTATGCTCAGCAGTGTCCCTGGACAATAAAACTCTTCAGAAGTATGTGCGTTGATCTCAGAATATCATTCCTTTAATAGTTGATGTTTGTGCTCTGTGATTAGGGAACAGGCAGCTGGAGCACACCAGTGCTGTAAAGCCAGAGTAGTTCTTCAACCTTCTGTTTAACGCAAACAGCTTCTCACACGACAGACTTGTAACAACCAGTAAAAGTTTGACACCACTGGCAAGAAACAAAAGATGAAGGCTGGTAATACATACCACTAAGTAAAGCACTCTGCCTAACAGAATATTCCAAGACTTTCCTATCTGCAATTTCTCACTCGATTACAGTAGTTATTTCCTAACTGTATTTGTATTACGTTAATGCTTAGTGCTTGAAATCAAAATGTAACTGCCATATTCTGTGGGAACAGAGAGGGCACAGTTATCCCTCTGACAGGTTTTTAATCTGTTTAGAGATGATGAGGAACAAATGAATCTCAAATGTGGTACAAACAAGAGGAGAAAAGCTGAGGGCAGTGATGGGTGTCATACAAGTGGTACCTGATGCACGTTATGAAAGTTGATTTGTTGTTGGATTTTTGGGGATTGTTTTGGTGGGGTTTGAGCTTTTTTTTTTTTTTTGCTTCTATGCTAACTTGCTGGCTCTTCTCAGAGTATTGCAAACAACATGACTTGCTGTAGGGGTAATCCCACATCATAGTTTACAGGGTTTGGATGGTAGGGACAGCAAGAAGCTGAGCATGGACGTGACTATGACCTGCCCAAAAGGAAAAGGGGTATCCTGGATGGCAGCAGCAGAACAGAAAGAAGGCAGGAACAATTATGGAAGACCTTGCATGACAAGATTTGTATGTGTTATGGAGAATCTGGAAGCTAGTAAATGGTCTGAAGGAGGGAGAGGGTGATGTGATGAGAAAACGGGACAGAAGTGTCAGACCAATTCAAGGTGAAATACTGAAAGCTTGTGCACTCTTACATGGTGAGGGTAGCCCCATGTGCACTTTTGCATAGTTGTCATGTACAGTGTCTCCTTGCGCTAAATGTGAATAGGTCTTTACAGCTGAGAGGGACTGTCTCTTTCCAATAAACAATGATACGGTGCAAGGTGAAATGCTCAAAAAAATTACTTCTCAGAACGAGGGAAGTATGCTTTCTGATATCTGTTGGTTTTGATGTTCGGAGAAAGCAGCTCTTTTCCTGAAAACAGTTCTCTACACAAATATTAGCAGCTGCTTTCAGTCTGACTAGGGGATTTTAAATAGCTCAGCAGCCACTCCAGTGATCTTTTCTCTCAAATTGTACTTTGTGTTAGTCTTCAGAAAACTTTTTATAAATAACTTACAGACATAATTGAAAATCAAGCAATTAAGAAGAACATTCAGGTTGAATTTGATGGAACAAATACTTGAAATAATGAAACATTGAGATATTTTTCTTGCCTCTGTAAAAGGATTATCAAAAATGTTAAACACTTTCAAGTATGAGCTTGCATGTTTCTTTGCAAACTTAATGTTTTATGCTGAAAGCCAGCAGGGTTTGTGTAACAGTCTAATAACTAGCTGCCTTGCAGCCAGATGGCCTTCAGGCTCTAAAGCCTTTCATATTTGCACTAATACACATACTTCATATCCTACTGATGCCTTTGTTTTACATTTAATGCTATTTGAGGATACAGATATATCTGCCATAGCCCATTGAGGATGTAGCGAAGTTGTATTACAGTTCCTGCTTTTGGATGTCTTTTTGGATGAGTGCTCCTAGAATGCTGTTAACTCAAGCTAGGAGAAGAAGAATCTCTCATCACTGTCACTCTACAATTTATGGGCAGCTACAAAGGGGATGGAGGCTTTCCCTTCACAAGGGGCAATGGGTGCAAGTTGCATTGGAGAGATTTCAACTCAAGGTAAGAGAGAAATTTTTTTTTTCCTGTGAGAACAATCAGTCACAGGAACAACCTCCCCAGAGACATGGTAAAGTTCCCATCATTGGAGGTTTTCAAGATGTAATTGTTTCACTAGTGGCACAAATAGGTTGTCTTAAGTTACAGACCTGATAAGAAGCAAAGGCAAATGCATGTATCCACTATGCACATCTTAGTCTCAAAATCTGCATTTGATCCTCCTTTTACAGCTACCAGTATCTCATAGGTTAATGTTTTTACTTGAACAAGTGACTCATCTTCTTCGTGGAACTTGGAATGGCTTTGAGTGTCAGCTTGTTCCATATACTTTTTTCCACTACACTGCTTAGTTTTCAGCGATCAGTCTCAAGTGCATGACAGTAAAAAAGAAAAAAGCTGCCTTGTTTATTCAAATTATAGCCCTCAGACAGTACAGATGACAAGTTTGTGTTCAAGCAAAAGCTGTTCTAGACAAGAGGCAAAAGACCAATTGCTTGTGAAAATTATATTACAGTAGAAGTGTGTGCTCTCCACAGCTATGGCCTCTTGCTAGAGAGACTTCTGTAACATAGATCATCCAGTGATGGATTTTGTTCAGCTCTTGTCTGTTAGTAAAAGGACCACCATGTCCTGAATTTGCATGTTTAGGTAGTAAAAAAGTCAACAGTTAACATTATTTTTTTTCACAGATGCAGTGATGATTCTTTGGAACTTTAGATATGATTTCTAGTCATTGAGCAATTAACTTTCCTGCACCATTTGTCTGCAAACATACTTGTGACCAGAGAAATATAAAAGCAAGCACTTGTCAGCTTTTGTGCTTCTTCCTTATGTGCTTGAGAGCTGTATTTGCTCTCATAGTAACCACAACGAACATGACCTCAAAGGTCCCCTGAATTGCAGTCTCCCAAGATACAGTTTCTCATGCTGTAAGTGCACCCCATATTTCTTGTTGATACATGTGGCTGCAGCAATCCCAAGCATTGCTCTTTTCAGCTGACTTCTACCAGGAACAGCTTTAGATTTTTTTTTTTTCTCCCAGATAACTGGTAAAGAGTATCTCTGTGGGACTTGTAAGCACCACCAGGATCTACCAGTTAGACATTCTTTAATCGGTTAATTCTGTGTTCTGTAAGAATGCTCTTATGTTAGAGTAGGTAGTTGTACTGGTTCAAGCAAAAGGTATACCCAGCACAGGGACAAAAAATGGATGCGTGGGCAAGAGTGTAACACAAGCACATAAAATACTTCCTCCTTGTACTATCCTAGCTCATATCTCTTTCCAGCTCATGGAGAGGTATGTTCTCTGTGTGTTCAGTGGCATGTTGGAGGAAGAAACCTGCACCCTCTGCTTATTTCCTTGGCTTCTCATTCCTATCTGGTCTCATTTTGATCTACCTTCCTACATTGTCCATCTGGCTGTGTTACAGGTTTGGCATATTTGCCTTCTCATTATTTCTCCAGATTGAAGAGGCCTGGCTTACCTAATGGTTCTTTATAGGGAAGACATTCCATACCTTTCATCTTTCTTGTTTTAGTGATTTTAGCTTTGAGATGCTGGGATCAAAATTGTGTAGTGTTCAAAGTGGGGTAGAGCTATGCATTTACACAGTATCACAAGATCTTTTTCTTCTGTTCCTGATTTCTAACATATCTATTCACTTTCTGACTGCTGCTGAGCAGTGAGCTGACTCCTGAATAGAACTAAGACTAACATAACCTCAAGATCTGTCCCCAGTGGTAGTAGTTAGCAATGTTAATGTCACTTCATGTGTGATTTGTATTGATAAATAAAATGACAAATGAAAATCAACACTGTGAAGTCTCACTCAGTAGTTCATCCTCAGCCATGCTCATAACTTGGTATTATCCATAAACTTTGCCACTGGTCTGCTTTACTCCTTTCCAGGTTGTTTATGAATATGGCGAACGGCATGAGTCCTGGTGTAGGCTTATATGACATACCTTATGAAATAATAATTACACTATATCAATACAACCTTTGAGATTTTGACAAGCTTATTTGTTTTTATTAAGATGTAAGGTCATATTTTCTGTAATGCCATGGTGATTGGCATTCATTGTGCGTTCTATTTGAATTGTTACTGCTGATGGGCTTTCCAGTCTTCTAGGACTTAAATGCCAGAGTGCTGGAGCTCAGACTGGGAACTGAGAGCTTCTTAGTTGATCTGCTAGACCTCGTACAGATATTATCTGTTTGCATAGACTTAGTCTGATTCCTGCAATTTCCCACCACCATTACTGTTAAAACAGAAATAATTTCATTGTCTCCAAAGTATATTCTTCACTTCTTCCAAATACAGAATAGACATATTTACTGAATATTTCTGGCTCTGTTTGACCTGCAGAACTAAGCTTTAAAACAAGATCTAGCACAAAAGCAAAAACTTGTAAGATCATATATAAAACTTTATTTCTAAATGCTGCTTTTACCATCTTTAACAGATGTTTTTAGTGCTAAGAGTTCCTCTGGAAACTATACATCTTCAGAGTTCTCTTTGATGATAATACTGGGCTGCATTTTATGCATTTGAAGCCTGCATAGTGAACCTTCTCTGGTAAGCCAGGCTAGGAAGCTATGAGGATTAATCTTTATTTTCCTTCTGTGTATTTCAAAATGTTCCTTTGTTCCTGAGGTACACATTGTTCTCACTGCGATACCCAAAAGGCTACTTGGTGAAGATACAAAATCAGAGCTTAAGTAAGCTATTTTGCACTTCAGCTAAGCAGTTAATTTAACATCAGTTTCTTGCTTTCATGCTGTTCTGTCTGAATGTTGATTACTGACTGAAAGGGCAAATGGTGCTTCTCTCACTCTGAAATTCGTGTAAGCATTAAACTGACCCTCTGCAACTGACATTTCTGTGCATATTTGTTATACATTTGAAACTGAAGCAGCTTCAGTAAAATCATATAGGATCTACTCATGTGAAGCATCCTTCCTATGAAGGAAACAATTTTTCACAGATGCTCTGGTTCTTTTAAGCTCCTCTACTGAATATAAGGTGAAAATTCTGTTTGGCTTTTTACAAGCAAATAGGATCAAAGGAAATGCCTTGCTGAATCAGCTCAGTGGTCTGTCTAGCCCAATTTTCTGTCTCCAGAAGTAGCAGTACTCAGAGACGCAATTCAAGGAAACGTGTGAGCCTAACTGCTTTTGATTGCCGTTTTTCCCCCTCACAGGTCCCTCACTATGCATAATGCTTGGATTAGGGATGTTAACGGGCACACCACAAGCAACTCCTTTTACTGAAGTTGTCAGTCCCTCTTGAATCTACGAACGCTGTCTCGTGTAGCAGCAAGTTACTGAAATTCACTGACTGTTGCTTCTTCTGTTATGAGTTGATTTAGCTTTACTGAGTGTTCCATAGCTTCTACCATTTTAGATTTTGGAAAGTAATGACCTGATCTATTAGCTTTTTTAAATTTTTTTTGTAATAAGCTCCTTTCTAAATTGAAGTGTTCTGGACTTTTAAGACTCTTATGATAATGCCACTGTTTAAACCTCTTAATCATTTTGATTATCTAAGCTAAACCTGAATTGATAGACACAACACTTTGTGTTATCTTCATAAGCAGCAACAGCATGCAGTGCTATTCTAGATCATTTTTACCCCCATAAAAATGAGTTCATGAAGCTGTACTTCTAAGCAATGGAAAAAAACCACATCACCTTTGAAACAAAGTCCATCACGTAAGAACTTCAGCAAAATACTGGATTCCCTATTTTAATGAATACTCAGTGTTACTGCCTGTCTATAACTGTGGACCCTATTTATGGTACGGTGCTTATATGACTTCTTGTACTACTTGAAAATAAACATAAGATTTTTCAGTTCTCATCCTCAGCTGTTGTTCATGAGTGACATCACCACAAAGTAAACCCTCCTACCTCCACTCCACACTTCAGCACCCTCTGGAATCTGACTGGCTTCCGTAAAACTTGCTGAGGTCAGTGTACTACTGGCCCAGGTTCTGGAATCTAGGGCCTCTTGCTGGAAAGCTGAAATGGCTGTTAGAATTCAGCATTTGAGTATGCAGAACAGTGTCTTTTATGACTCTTGTGAACACCCAGTTCCATTGTTCTGACAACTCGGGCATTTCAAGGGTTGTAGGCACTCTTTTTAGCCCTTATGTAAGATTTTTTTGTTTTTTCCTCAGCAGACACCTGTCATCTTCTAGTGTGTAACCCATTTTAATTCTATTTTTTGCCTAGATTAGCATTTTCTTTTCTTTCATTGACTGTCTGGGCTTACTCTCTTGTCTCTGCTTTTTTGATAAGCTGTTTATCTTTTTTCTTTAAATAAGTGTTCAGTAGCTCTGAGGGAGACAGTTAAGAACAAAAAAAGGGGCACGTGCTTCCAGTCAATGCCAGCAGAAGAACAACAAAGGCTGTTGAAGACACTGTTTTCTTCATCTTATAAAATTAGCAGATTTAAGTCACTGGATAACAGTTTATAGAGTATCTGTATGATGCACAACAGTTCTTTAAACAGTGCTCTGTAACTATTTCATGTTGTCCATCGCAGTAGTTGCACACAATAACTTGGGGTGGGAGGGTTGTTGTTTGTTTGTGGTTATGTTTTGGTTTTTTGTTTCCTTTTTAGTATTGTAGTTTTGTTTCTTTAACTTGACAAAGCCAGCATTCTCTTGGTGGCTGTGTATGCATTGTAAGCACAGCAGCTGCAATGACAGAGTGACCCCCTAAATAAGACAAGTTCTCATACACACTTCTTTTGGAGTCTTCATGTTGTTCCATGTTCAGCAGAGATGTTGAAGCCAGAGATACTTATTACAAGCTAATACAAACTTTGGCTGACTTTTTTTGCAAATGTTGCTAGGATTCTAGCATCAGTCATAGCTAGAGAATGGTAACAAAAGCCTTGTTAATGTATTACTCGTGTATTATTATTTCACTGTGGCTCTGTACACTTTTCTCCTCTAGTGTCATTGGTTTTAGTGGCTTAGAGTAGGCTTTTCCAATCCTTGTCAACTGGACCTTGTTAAAGCAAACAAGATGAGCAAAGGGGAAGGATGATTAAGTAAGAAAATAATCTTTAACATGTGACAGTTTCAACAGCTGTGTATAATTTTCTGACAGATTTCTTGGTCTGTTTTCTTCTCCTGTCCTATGAATGTAGTTCCCCATCTCTCTTCCTTTGCTTTTAATGAATCCCTAGTATTGGCATGGGCTTAAGGAGGGAGTGTCTGACCAGCTGCTCTCAATTCCTGTTTACCTGAGTGTTGCACTTCAGCAGCTGGCGGTGAGTGACTTTGGGTGTTCCAGTGCTGGCCCCTTTCTGGAACTGAGCTGTTACTGTGTGTGAGTCCATGGATATGTCTGGAAAGGTCTGGCCATTGGTTTCTGCAATACTTCCCAGGGTGGCTTCAGGAAGCGGAAAGCCTCTTCTCTTTACAGCCAGCAAATGTGCATCATCTCACTGCTCCAGTGCAGAGCAGAGCAGCTGGCAGCATTGATGTGCTAGGTGCAAGAGAAATGGGCTGTGTCATCAGTGTCCCACACTGGTGCACAAGGTGCGCACGCACCACTGGAAATGGTGGCAGGCCCTCAGCCTGAGGAAGGTAATGCTGCTTCTGGTCCTCTGCTGCATTCAGCTTGGGCAAAGGGAGCGGAACAGAATTCCCTGAAGTGATCTCGTCTAGGCTCTTAGGTGCTATTTTAGGAAATAATTTATTCCATTAGGTGCAGATTCAGAAGAGTGAGAAACGGTGTAGAAGGAGCTTGTTAATCCTATTTTCTCATGAGATTAATTGTTGTCATGTGCTATTGTAATTTTAATGCCATAATTCCTACCTCCTTAGAAAACAGATGTCCCTCAGTCTGACTGGCTCTGTTCCAGGATTCTGCCTTGCCCCATTAACCATGGCATTGCTAGAACATATGCCTTTTTCCTCCCTCTGTCAGAGCTTAAAATTACAGACTGGAGGCACTGTTTTCCTTTCCCAGATCTGGTGTTGCTTCTTTCCTGAGGAGTCTGAGATGACATGCTTCCTGTTTGATACTGAGAAATTATAATAATCTTTGTGCTAGAAAATAATGAATTCTAAAGTGGAGTTAACGGGGATCATTAAGGGCTTGTGTCTAGAGGCATCTTTCTTTTGAAGTACCAACTTGTTTTCACTCTATTCTGTGTAATGGATTGCCTTGCTGCTTGATTTGGAAACTTCAGGGGACTGTGTGCGAAAGCAATCAGCTTTTCCTGATTTTCTTGCTAGGGCGAATGTGCTACTGCAGAGGATCCACAACAGATCCCTATTCCATCTGTAACTTTTTTACTTTTTGCTTTATCCTACTAGCCTGTATAAAGCATTAATGGAACAAATGAGTGAATTCCTGAGTTAAAGCTTTGGAAAACAAAGATCACTGCAAAGAAAATAAATTCACTGCCTGAAGACAGTCTCCTATTTTTATTTTAGACCAGATGATTGTTTTAACTATCGTTTCTTTTTTGGGAGGTGTTATGATTTTTGTGTTATATGGACCTTTTAAGGTGAGGCGTTGTTTTTTATTTTAAGGCATCAGGTTGCAAGCAGTCTGCTATACACCATGGGTAATTAGTTTCAGTGGTTAATTACCTATGGTTAAAACTCTGCCTTACTTCTAGCCTGAATTTGTTTATTGTAGTCCAGTCTCTATAATGCATTCTGCCTGTATCTACCAAGTCCGAGTTCTCTTCTGGAAGAAATCTTACTGCCTGCATCTGTCCTCTCACCTCACAATGCATTCTGTTGTATAAATCAGACTAATTTTGGGTGTTTTGACCTCAAACAATGCTTATAACTGTGTTAGGATTTCTTCAGTTTTACAGTCTTAGAATCTGCCTTTCAAAAATTAAAACCCTAGACCAAAAAAAACCAAACAACAAAAAACCTCTAGTGGTCTCTGTAATGAGCACATTATTGATCACTCTGTTACTCCAAATTAATAGCCTGCCATACATTCATAGCTAGCTGTCTACACCGAGCTGAGCTCATGCACACTGTTCTCAGGTGTGGAGTTACCATTTTCTAAAATATAACCAACATTGCACAAGTACAGTGTAAATTTCTTGCTCTTGGTTGTAATATGTCTAGTCCGGTAGACAGATCAATGATTTTGGTATCAATCATGAGTTTCAGTTAATAGTTAATGTATTTTCTTGCAGGTAATTGACTCCTTGGTAACAACAGTTATACGAGATTCCCCCTAGAAACACCTTGAACAAATATCTGCTCATTAGCTGTCCATCATTTAAAACTGGTATTTAACCTTCACAACATGAGCTAACAGTCTTCTAAAATGTGGCACTGTTTCTTTCTGTCTGACAATATGAATGCATCAGACCTTTCCTTGGCTGTCTGAATAGCCTCCCCCATAGAACTGTGAATCATAGTCCAGATCTTGATTCTTGCTTCAGAATGGTCGATGACCTGAGTTCAGGGATAGGATGGCTGATTGTAAGGTATAGTTTGTAATAAGAAACTTCACGAGGAGCAGGACTGTGTTGCATGCATGAAAATGGCACATGCAGATGTGGCTTCTTGGAGGCTAAATCTGATACATGGTCCAGTGGTCACCACAAGCTCATTTCTTGTTTTGTATGTAAGTGCGATTCTTTGACCTGCTGTCTCTGAATGGAATGGAGTACTACAGGTACACACGTTCATTAAAGGAAAACTTTCAGCATGACCAGAGATTCCTGCTGTCTTGCAGGGGGGACAGCGACGGGGAATGGTAGAGAATGAGCTGTCTGCTACAGGTGTTACATGTGGGGCTCATTTGCTGCAGAGATGCAGTAAGACACTGCTATGACAGAAAACCTAGCCAATACAGGTAACTGTTGTGCTCCACCCCTCTCCTTTCTTTAGTCATCACTTAGCACTGATGCATATGGGAAGCCTGCTAGCAAAACTGTCAGTACAATGCTAGCAGTAGAATTCCTGATGCGGTCATACTCATTCAAGAATGTCTTCGCAAACCAGATTATGTTGATATAATTATTTAACTAGAAATAAACTAATATAGTTATTTTCTACTCAGAATTAGCCCTTATGCAAAACACAGAGAAAAATAATGCTTGGTAAGGTTTTTCTTTTTCTGCATTTTATCTCCACAGATAACTAACTTTCCAATTTTGCGAGTTTCTTGGATCAAAGTTCCTAAAGTTGAAATCACTGCAGTCATGAATTCACTGGTAGCTTTTCTAAAGTTAGAACTTGTCCTACTAAATTATTACTCTTGCTTCTAAAATCAGACATTGTGGTTAAATGTTGTTGTCAGTGACAATGGAATTCAAATTCCTGAAGCATGGAGGCAAAGAGTAAAGAGTAAATGAGTTTGTCTTGGAAGAGTCTTTTGAATGCTTCAAGGGAAGTGGGGGTAGTGCTGAACCAGTTCTGCTGTAGTGTCTTTCATATAGAAAGATTCGAGGTGTCAGGATCTATTTGAATGGATCTTGAGAGAAGAGTAACCCTTTAATTTGATAGAAAAGGAAAATAATGACGAGATTGTTGGGGATGGGTTGGACCTTCTTTCAGGATGCAGAGTAAAAGCAGCATATCGTTGTTTTGTTTTCTTTAGTACTTTGTGTCCTGGTAGATGTGGGTGTTTACTTGTTTGTTTTCTTTTTAAAAGAAATACTAAGTCTACGCTGGTCTGTCCTTAAGGTAGTACCTTGTGAATAACTCAATGATCTTGATATCTCAGTCCTTTGTTAAATTGATTTGGTGGAATACATTTTGAATCCATTTAAATCAGCGGGTTTTTCCCTAGTGATACTGGTCTTTATCAGTAGAACTTTCTAGGACAGATAAGCTGGATGAGACTTAAATTTCTCATGGTTAAAAATAAAAAGAAAAAAAAATCCCTAAACAACACAACAGGACAAGGCCATAATTTTCTTTCAGATGACCTGTTCTCAGCAGTTTTGCTCATTTTTGTAAACTGAGGCCTGTTCCAGATTTTGTCTGCTTTTGCTTTGACAGTAGCTATTGTGGGGATTGGTTATCGCTATTCACAATGTTACTTTGCCTGCAGATAAATGAATGATCTGAGTTTGACCTAATCCTACCTCTTTGCCTCTGAAATGTCATTGAGTACTAATGATTCTGCAGGAAAATCTGCAGTAGACAGTTTGACTCCTACAAAGAGAATCCACCTAGAATCACTGTTCTAAAGGTGGAATTTACTTGCATTTTTATTCCTGTTTCATGGAGATGAATTATTCAAGTGGTTATGGATTTTTTTTTTTTCCCCTCCATTTGTTTTTCATCTCTGGTTTCATCTGAGCTACATCCTTGCAATAAAGCATGTGCTGCAGTGCTGATCTCATATTACAGGACAGCATAAACCCAGGAGGGAATAGTGCCTAAAATGGACATCCTTTTTGATCGATGTCTAAAGAACACTTGCTTTTTTTTCATTTTTTTTTTTTTTTTTTTTCCTTCTGTTTCTAGTCTAGTAGGCCTTATAAGCAGCAAATGGCTGGTAACTGTAATATCCCAAACACACACACAATTTACTAGCACTGGTTTGGAGGGACTAATATTTTATCTCTTTAAATTTAAAGTGTGCCTGGAAATATTAGTGCTAGTAAATTGCGGTTATTTCTTGTGGTATCTTTGCATCTAGTAGCAACTAGACCCTGTGGCTGTTAGTTTTTCTTAAAATTTTTTCCTTGTCTTCAGACTTAGATTCACTGTGAGAGAAGCCTCCATACAATGCCGGTAAAGTCTGCATACACCTGACAGGTTATGGGTTCTGCAGCTTCAGAGAATGTGGCAGAGCTGTTTTGCATTGCTTACAGAAAATTGCCTCCATTTCAACATCTCTGTTTCCAATTCTAAATATCATACTGAGGAGAAAAATGAAGCGAGACTGGTATGGGTTAATAAAAACTGTACCTTTCTTTTAAGCAAGTCCTCTATAGTCTTTGACACAGGCATATAAACATGGCAGTATATTCAGAGTGTTGTCAACTTTCCCAAATGTATTTTGTCTTGGAAATTTTACCTGTGTCACTGCCAGTTCTAACTCCTACTCTACCCGCTCCCCAGCCTTCCTTTTGGTTTGTCTGCCAAGCTTAGCTCCCCACCTTCCATTTGCATCATCTTCACAGTTGCCAGTAATGCTTGTTGCCTGTCTCCTAGGATTCTGTTGTGATTTTATCAGAGCTCTCCTACCGGTGTCCTTCCTATAAAGCAGCATGGCATCTGTTACCTGGATAACTAACAGGGCGTCTGGTGAATTGGTGCCTCTGGACTGACACTCTCCTTCATAAGGATGTTAGCAGCCTTCTTGCCTCTGTTCAGGCCTTGTAGACAGTTAAAACAGCAAGTTCCCAGGAATCTGACCCTTCTCAGGGCAGGTGGTGCCTTTTACAAGAGACTGCTGGCTGGTTCAGAGAAGAATGTGATTTGAGGCAGTTAAACATGTCTGGAAGAAAAAGATACCCTCTGCAGGAAGAGGAATTGCTTTCCATTATTTTTGGCTCCTGTAGTATTTCTCACATTGCCTTGGTTGCATTTCTTTCTTTTAGTGCTAGACCTGACTTGTACCTTTTCCTTCATTCTGTATGTCTGCTGGGACATGCAGAAAGCTTTGCTGTGCCTCTGGCTGAAGCAGGCTGTGCCTCTGGCTGAAGCAGTCCCATGGATGCTAGTCAGGTACTCATGCTGGCGAAGGCCACTGAGGAAGTACAGCCAACCCAAACACTGCATAGAAGGCATGAGTTTTTCTTCAGGTAGACATATGCTGCTTATTGGAAACACTTTTGGAGAAGTCTTTCCTTAAATTCACTGTTAGTGTTATTAGGAAGACACTAGGGTTTGACCCCAGTGCCACTAAGAAATCACTAGGATTTGATCTCAGTCCCTCCATCCGCTCTGCCTCATTAAGCCACCCTTTTGCGTGCTAAGGAGTCATGCTGCACTCGTGCAGGGGACACACTGCTGTTCTTGCTGTGCCCCAGTATTTGCCTCAATCCCTCTCTTCGTGTTTCTTCTGGTCTTTTAGACTGCTCATGTTTGCTCCAGTTTAGCAGCCTTGATTTATAAACCTCTTTATCCTTTCCACTGAGAGTTCTAGACAGGTCATCTTCTGTCGTTTTCCCTAAAGCTTTTGAGTTGCTGAGTTAAATTAGGTTCACCGTTTTTAAAACCTTATTTTCTGGGACAAGAGAGACCAGAGCGTTGCCACAGAAAACTCACAAGGTTCATGAATTTGTTTAAAGTAGGAATTGGAAAAGAGGCTGGTAACAGGTGCTGACAGTCTCTCTGGACCTGCATTAGGGATGCTATTAACACAAAAGTAAAACCTTACTTGGTGAAGAACTAAATGGAGTGGGTGACTTGGGCTATCCACCTATAAACTTGTCAAATATCACAGCAAGTTTAGAGAAGCTAATTCTCAATAGCTTGGATAATCATTCCTTAGGCCCTGAAGTATCAGAAAGATGAGAAGTTTATTTTCAAATTGAGGAAGAGGAGCCCAAATATGTAGCTGTGCTGGGCCTGCAAAGCAGGTGAAAGAATGAAACACTTAAGGCATCAAAGTTTCCTTGAAATAGAAGTACACAAACAACTAACCAGGTGTCACTTCAGAAATGGTTATTTAAAAAATAAGGAAATGACAAATGTGGGAAACAAATGTTTAGTCAGGATTTAAGCAACCATACAGAATAATAAGGTACAAATATTTGTAAATAAGAAAGGAGGTTGGAAGTAGGGAAGACTCATTAAATAGTTGCACAGAAAGACACAGAAGTATTCAGCAACAACAAGTATCCTTTAAAAACATCCTGTAAAAGAGAAAAAATTGCTGTACCTAGACAGAAATGAGGATAGCCCAGAGGATTTTAGAAGTGATTGGTTGAAGACTTGAACAAGCAATCAGTTCTTTCGGTTTCTTGAAAGCAGATAGCCTGTGAAAGAGTCAGTAACCGGATTGTCAAAGAAAAAAAAAAATCTTCCAAGGGGATGGATGCAAATAAATCCTTGTGCTTCTCTGCAGTCTTCTCTGTACAGCATGCTGTGGTGATGGCCTGCTACCTCTTCTATTGTAATTACTCTGACAGTCTTCTGTAATGAGATCTCACAAGCCTGGGATGCAGACAAACGGAGAGGTTAGAGTTCTGTGCATTGAGAACTGTATGCTTTTCATGCAGAGGCACAGAGGAATAAATACCTGTCCTTCCTAATAAAAGCATATAACTCAAATTAACATCAGGGCTGTGGCTGGCTAAGTCCATGGTTATTCTTTGTCCCAAGAATTTTCAGAAGCTAGGATACTGTTCATTAGACTCTGTTCTCATTAAAGCCTTTGGCCTACAGTTGTGAAGCAGATCAACTGTATTTGAGCATAAGACAGTGGGCAACTCAGAGCTATTGTTCAGAAAAGCACGACCTTTCTAGACTCAGGAGGGATTGTAAGCCCTATTCGGTATTATGTTTTAGCTGTAGTTCTTGGAAGTCTTGTATTTCATAGAGACATACAGCCTTCACTTATATAAAGATGTTTTAAACATCGTGGTAGAGAAAAGCATGGAGACGTGACCCTGGCTGCACCCTAAAATTTGAAAATAACAGAAGAACATTTTAAGAAGTCACTCTTGTTATTTATGCAGGCCTTGGGGGTATAGCAAGTCTGTGGCTTCTTAATATTTATGATCCAGAACATTCCTGTCACTGTGATACTGAGTCAGGTGTGCAGTGATGAAATAAGTGTTCACATTGTTAACAGTTTATTTCCATATTTAATTCCATCTCCTAGTCAGAAGGGAACTACACCTAACATCC
>Ga0181612_182834_pt1 | contig 17044 bp, 9 predicted proteins | sample HoacroProtozoa21_FD_119630 | JGI IMG/M metagenome (GOLD analysis project Ga0181612, IMG submission 119630) | Hoatzin crop microbial communities from Cojedes, Venezuel. Combined Assembly of Gp0051906, Gp0051904, Gp0051908
CAGGGTTCATGTAGCGATAGTACAGGAGGTTGCCAACAATCTAAAAGAAAAAAAATTAAGAGATCTTTGCCTTGCATACAGTAATTACATGTTATAAAACATGATCAATCATTTCTACTTCTGAATTAGACCATAGGAACTGGTGCTAGAAGAACCCCTAAGACATAGGTGTTACGAAAAAGGCTGTGGTCTTTTCTAAGATGTGTCTCTTACAACAATACTGTGAACATCAGTTATGGACTTTTACAACCACATTTCAATTTTGTACTGGCTTTAGGTCAACAAATGCAAGGCATTGAGTTGAACACAAACACAAATACAACTCTCCGCTCTTCTAGATTTTACCAGGTTCAGCTCCAGAGGCTTATTTCCCTGAAGTGCTACAGATATCTGCCAGCATTTAATGCATTCATTGACAAGGGACCCATTGTTTCTTATGAGGACTGCATCCAGCCCTAAAAGACTCTGGAACAGATCTTCCAAACTGCAGTTTCTATAATGATGTTACAGTAACTTGTATTGTGCTGATGGTGGCTTCAAATTGTTCCTTATCTCAGAAACAGGCAGGACTTTTCTTTCTGCAATTTGCCCCAGCTTTTGTGTAGTTTTCTGCAGAACTTCCAACTTACATACTTAAAGTCTTTCATCTGGGTGCCTTATGCTCCATTTGCTACTTATCTTTTTTCATAAGATGAGCAATGCCTTAATCTATATTGCTGGAGTGATGGACAGAAGTGCCCCATAAATGCTGCTTGTAAGGATTTCCAATGCATTGTTAAAACACACAAAAGCAGAACTAGTATTTCAGCTGAGGAGTCTGAAATCCTCTAGGCACCAGGATATATGTATATATGTATCTTTTAAACATTGAACAGTATCTTTTCGAAAAATAACAGGGAAATCCTATTGAAATGAATACTTTGTAATTTTAGAACTATTTCATTAAAGACTAATGAAAACATCTTTATTGACGTGCAGATAGTGCTAATTCGAGAGTTGTGAGACTCTCAGCTGGCTGGAAGGCTCATGGAGCAATTCCCCTTAGCCCTCTGAAAAGGCACCGTGGCTGTAGTTGGTTAGCAATGGCCAGTGTGCTGGTACCATACTTATCACTCTTTACTCTTCAGTCTGTACAAATGTTATTCCTACAACATTTACAAGCATCTTAAATAAGTGTAATCTAGTGATCCACTGGCAAATAATTTTTAGAGCCCTTTCTCATTGTTTTTAAATTACAATATTAATGCAATTTAAAAAAATACTTTATGTTTTAATATGTGAACAACTTCAGTTGGGGGGGGGAGGGGAAATGAAGACCACAGTATTCTCCATGAAAGAACTGCTGGTGGTAAAGACCATAGTACAAAGTCAAAACCCAAGATGATTCGGATAAACTCCAACCCTGTAACAACAGTTACTATCCACAACAGGTTGAGCACTGCCTTCCATAAGAATTGCTGAGCACCCAGATTAAGAAAGCTAGGTTGTGGCGACAGGATTCCCTTCTCCTCCCCTTCCACCACCGCTTTGCAACCCAAGAAGAGCCAAATTCCTTCAGTAAAGGCTAGTGTTCTCAGTTCACTATAATGCTTACTGTCAACAAAAATCCCTTTTGGCATTAAAAGAACAAGCAGTTGGCAGTTTGCACTCAGAAGTTTACCTTTAGTAGTTCATCTTCTGTTGCATCTGGGAATTTCTCATGGAGCGAGCTCTTCAGAACTTTGGCTATATATCTCATTCCATAACTACATGTAGAATAGAAGAAAAGTATCGGAAAGACTTAGATGAAATACAAGACAGTCATTCTATTCAGTCAAGTCACTTAGAACACAAAACTAGATGATAATGGGAAATACAGTAAGTTTCAGGTACAGGGAGACGTTCACAAGGTTGCCAAAGCAGCGTAGGACGAGTGGCGAAACCACTCCCTCTACTGGTGAAGCAATTCGAGAGGTACGTATCACAAGCCAGGTAATTTGAAAGGCTCTCCATTGCTGGGTTTCAAGTGAAGCTTCACTGTGCACTTGAACTGCAGCTTGGAGAGTCCTAACTCAGCACTTACGGCATCATATTGAGAGAAGAGAATATGGATGTGAGAACTTTGTCAGTTACGGCTCGCAAACTCTGAATCGATGATTCCAGTTTACTGATCACTTCTGTGTGTGTTAATGCTTGTTCTGTGGTTACATCGTATGGCAATTTGCTGCAAATCAAACAGAGATTAAACCAAGCTAAATGTATTTGAGAATAAAGTACCTGGTTTTTTGCTTCATAAGGGCCATCAGTGAACAGAGAAACAGCAGACAAATACAGTTGAAGTTGGCTAAGTAACGAAAGTCTCAGATGCATTATCTTCCTTTTTTTGTAGAGGGTAGTTTAAGTGGGTGTACACATGCCATCATGTACCTCCCCTTAATTACAAAAAGGGAATCCTAATTTAAGGCATGCATCTCCACATCCCAGTCCCAGAATAGCTCCTCAAAAGCCTGGGACACTACTAACAGGCTGTTACAAAACCCAGGAAAATGGCTATAAATTCTTCCATGGCATAGTTACTACACTTGTAAAGAGTAAGTAATTGACTTTTGAAGTTCATGACAAGGAAAGTGATCCATTTTTTGTTCAGAACAGGTTAAAGCACCTGTTTTTCAAGCACCTCTCCCTAAAAACTATAATTGCACTGCAAAAAGATGGGAGAGAGATGCATGGGCACAAGCACAATTTGTCAGAGAAGGGAAGGGAGACCAGAACTGAGGGATCTCTCAGGTACTTAAATGGTACAATATGTCCAGCTTCCTCACTCACCTGGCCTCACCGGTCTGCATTTCCAGCTGGTTTACCCATGACTTGTACACATCCACAGGACTAGTGTTGATTATGAGGGACTTGTCCTCCATGATCTCCTTCACCACCGGGGCCAGGAGCTGGCGCAGTGTGTTCTGTCCACGAGCACCTCGATTGAAGCTGACAACCATCTTAATGACGGTGGGGTTTCCAGTAACAATATCCTGTATCTGGTCTACCTTAGAGCTGTATCAAGAACAGAAGACTACTCAGATCTAACTTATGTATGCAGTTATCCATGTTTTCAAAACCCACACTTTAAAAATTATCCTATTTCTATGTAGAATCATGTTTATGCAGTCGCTTTCTTAGGCTTTTATATTAAACAAGATATAGAAACTGCTACCTGAATTCTGCATGTGTTATAACAACCTCCCTGGAACATAGCATAGTTAGTGGCAGCTAATATATACCTGATTCAGGCCCAAATGCCTGTTCAGCAAATATCTGTTAAGAGCATAAAATAAGATTTTATTGTTTCAGGATAAGCCACCACTCTCCACTTACAGTACTTACATTTCCACTGAGAAAAAAAAAGACTTTCTCCACCCTTAAATACTCAAGCACAAAAGCAAGAAACACTAGTGTATTTTTTTCAAGCAATTTCTCCATACAAGAATATTATCCACCATAGAAGGATTTTTTCCTGATTGGAAATAGCTTGAATTAATGAGTAAGTTACTCTAAAAGCTAATTTCTCTAATAACAAAAATTTGTATGAAATTTTACAGCAATTTAGACATCAAATTCTTTTAGGTATGAAGTATTCATTGAACTGTCTGCAACACAAATTAACTGAAGTTTTCTTGTTGAGTGCACATACTTTATCTCCTCTTCTAGAGCAGTTTTGAAGAGTTTGAGAAGCAGATATTCTTCTCGTTGATTTGAGGCATAGTTGTATAGAGTGAAGATGACTGTATCCATAAACTTTGTTGATTTATTTTGTGGCATCTGGAAAATCAGCTTTGCCAGATACGTGGGATTAGTCTACAAAACAAACAAATGACTTGAATGCTATTGTCCAGGACAAGCTACCCTCACGTGGGGGGCAGCGCTCTCTACATTTCTATTAACACCAAGAGCATTTATGTTGATTCCCATATATGTCACTTTTCCACACTGGCTTTACTTGTTTCCAAATCCTAATGGATAAGAAACACTGAATTACTGCACAATTAGATATCTGTGAGTAGCACCAGTAAGGATTTTATTTGTAGTCTCAGAACAGTACCTCTGTCTGTTGGGTCTGTGAATCTGATGACAATGACAATTTACTAAACGACAATGGCTATGTACCAAGAAGACATTGCATACTACATCTTCACTTAAGTACTAGAAGGCATCTGCCCTTGGAAGGTCTAAAACTCTTCCAGAAAAACTTCAATGAGATGATGAGATAAAAAGAGCACAAGAACAGATGCATTGTACACTGTCAGCTGCATAGCAGACAACTTCCTTTCCACAACATCTAAAGCACAGCAATAGTGACAGTAATTTACAGGGACTAAAAGACATATGGAGGAAAACATTTCTTTTTGGCTTCAGTATGGACTGAAGTTACTTTTAAGAAAAAATCAGCTATATTTCTTGCACGATTTACAGCAAGGATTTTCTCAACTACAGGAAATATTAGAAGGTGATGATAGTATTTGCTGCAGTCTGCACACTACTTTGGAAATCTTTTTGCAATCACTACTACATTTTACCAAAACAAGCGAAGTATTTCTAATTTTTCCTTCGCAATATGTTGCTATGTTAATTTTTACATTAAGATTTACCTGTAAAAGGTAGAATAAATGTTGATAAGCCTCCAGTTTCTTTCTTCTCTCTTTACTCAAGCCTTTGATACCCTGTTTGTCAACCATAACCATCTCTTCCAGCTGACTTTTGCTCTTTTTGTTAAGTTTCTTACTGTGCAGTACCACATCCTGCAGACGGGTGATCAGAAGTCTAGATTATATATTCACAAAAAAGGCAAACTGGAAAAATCAACATTTCCATAACTATGTTAAATGCGATATTCCTTCAAGGGCTTTTAGCAACTTTTTATATTTTGCAGCTCTATTTACTAACCAGTATTTTGAACATCTTTATCTTGTCACCAGAATGGCTGTCTGGGCAACCTGATCTCTTCTACAGACTCGTTCATTATTTAGTTAACAATGAACGAGCTCTTAAATATCATCAGAAGTCTACTCCATTCTGCCACAGAAAAGATGCTTAAAATCTGCCAAGCAATTACTATTGTCCACAAGTAGCAAAACAAAGAGTGACATTCAGTAGCTAACTGACATACCACTCAGGACAACAGAACCACCTCTACCACAAGGTATTTTGACAAGATTACTCAGGACAGGGGTATTTATCTAACTGAGGCCAAGCACTGGCACAGGTTGCTCAGGGAGGTTGTGTAGTCTCCATCCTTGGAGATATTCAGAAGCTGCCTGGACACGGTCCTGGGCAAACTGGTCGATCAGAGGGGTTGGAGCAGGTGACCTCCAGAGATCCTTTCCAGCCTCAGCCATGCTGTGACTGTGTAATCCTGAGCTCCTGCAACACATGGAAGTGCTCAGTGCATGCTACCAAGGGAGCCCGAACAGAGCCTGCTGACCTGGAGAGTGATTCTGTTTTTCACCAGCAGTCCAATCTTTATATCCATTAAGTTCAAGTCCTTCTCCAGCTGTTGATTGGATCGAATTTTTGTAACCACTTCTTCCCTTAACCGTGTTACTTCTAGTTCTTCTTGGAAGTCTAAGTCACTTTGGTCCAAGAGGTAGGCAAATTTGCGCAGGACAGTCAAGGGTGGATTTTCAGCACCAACTACAGTTGAAGTAAATAGGCTTGTTAGTTGACATAACACTGAACACCCCTAAAACGCCCAGGAAACTGAGCACTGTGCAGAAAATTTTGGAACTGCAGAGAGAAGTTTATGCCAGACAGAGAAATATCTTCGTCATACTGTGCAAGTACAGCTATCCAAAATAGTTTCATCTGTAAAACAATTGTTTTACAAACACCTGCACTTGATTTTGAAGGGGAATAGGAGACTGAGAAATCCCAGGTGAAAGTTTTAAAAAAAAAAAAAAACAACAATGGAACACAGTAATATACTTCTTCCCAAATACACACAACATTCAAACTGTTACCACTTACTTAGTGTTCTGTAGTCCTCCCTGGCTTTGTTTGCTCTGAGAAATGCTTGTATCTTCACAATTTCATCATTCTGGAAGGGACCAAGATTAGGCAAAAGAACCTAGTTATGACACATTTCTACTCAGAAACACAGTGCAGAACCTGCACCCTTTCCTGAGATTCCCAAAACTGCCCATGCAGTCATATACCCTATTTTAACACTTCATGTTCAAAACAGAGAAAAAAGACTTACATGATCCTTGAAGTATTGCAGCCGTTTCCTGTAAGCTCTCTTTGCTAGCCACATTTTGACCCATGACTGAATCTGAAAATTAAACAAAATTAAATAAAAACTTAACAGACGCTGCGCAAAATGTTTTGTGTGTGTGTGCCTTAAGCTCACTTCTGACAGTTCTGTTCTGCAGACATGTTGTTCTCACATGCTCAGGGCTAGAGAGGACACTACCACTGGGCTCCTACAGTCCAGTGACCAGATTAATGGGCTTCGACTGAAATAGCAAGTTGAGTTCAAGGCTCTTAACATCCACGTGTAGCATTATCTTTGGAAGTAATTTCTACCTTCAAGTTTCAGCTCTCAGTTGTAAACCAGACTCCTGCAGAGACGGGAGATCAATATCCCATCTGCAATCTACAATCTACTCATGACATAGTACACTATTAGCATCTCAGAAAAGTGAACACTTTTCAGACAGATAGACTTGACAGCTTTTAATGAAGTGATAACACACAGTCAGCTCAAATATTTTCTAATTTCGTGTTATCAAAAGGGAAGTGTAAGGAAATCTCTATTATGAGCCACTCAAGTTCAGCAAAGCCTGATAGAAGTCAAACACAGAGCTTTCAAGAAGCAGTTTTATTTAAGGTGTCAATTAAATGACTTTCAACACCGTGCGAATTTCTAGAGCACAAGTCCCTCCAGTTTGTGTTCCCAGTCTCTGATTCCCAAATGGTGGAGGACCAAGCCAAAGAATAAAGCACGCTCAATGCCCAAAACAGAGTGGGATCTTACCTTAACTATAGCAGCAACGTTGCCTTGAAGCACCTTTAATCTGTCAACATATCTTTTCCTTTGTTTGACTCCTTTCCAGAAAGCCTATTTTATAAAAGACAGGAGACCATTGTTACTAATCTGGAACTAATATTTATTAAAATCCACATATATACACTAAAATCATTAACTGTGTCTATATCTTGTAAAGAAAAACTGCCATTGTGGTAAAAAGGTAACTACAGTGTAAGCAAGCTTTCCTCTATACTTTTAAGGTGCCTGAATACTTTGCATGTTAATTTTGGCCAATCTCAGCACAAACACTTTGTTTTCCCATGCTATTTATTTCCCTCCCCTGAAGACATCCTTACTTTTATCACCAGTACACCCACATCCTTTAGCACCTCAGTCACTTGCTTCATTCCACACAGATTCTGCTAGCTCTTGCCCATTACATCCAAAAGCTGTCCCCTACCTAGCTGGCCCCCATTGTTCTTGGCCTGGACTCCTACCCAAGTCTCTGGTCTTCCACAGTCACTCAGGATCATCTTGTACCACAGATAACCACCTCCCAGTTCCCTCACGTGGCTCTCCCTTTGCTAGTTCAGAAGCAAACTCTTGGCCAGAAACACAACGACAGGGATAATACAGACACTCTTACAGCCTTTACCATATTTTACCTTTCATCCCTATCCAGACAGAGGCACCAATCTTGTACTCTACTTGCTGTCTTTTCACAAGTTATTTCTATTTTAATGCCCATAAAAAACAATCAGAGCGCAACATTGTTTACCTGTATTTCTCCATATGTTTGAATCCGTTCACAGACCCTGAATTCCTCAAAGAACAGTACAGTCATTTACTGGGCTCAGACACCATGCCAGAAAATGAAAAGTCAATCCCAATGACAGCTGCTAGCGGTAATGGTATTTATCATCATGAATTGTTAAATTGAGCTACTATAGATTAAAAAAATCAGTTGTACGTTTTTCTGTATTTTTTTTGGGGGGGGGGGGTCACTGATTTTTTCCAAAGACTGGAATAAATTGATTCTAACAGGAGATGGCTATTTCACCATTTTAAGCCAATGTGCATGCATTTGTCAGTGTTCACACCCTCAGCAGAAAGTTTTCTTTATACTCCTTTGAAGTTCAGCAAACTGAAGACATACAAGAAATACTGCCAGAGCTTGAGAACACTGGGAAAGCTGCCACTCCCTACCCCAGCTATGACTTGATGGAGCAGAGGCAAACCACTTCCAAGAGGGGGTAGTCTAGAAAGGAGCGTATTTCTTAAGTCATGCTTTGAACTGCTGCTAAATGAAAACAGGCAGACAGACCTATTTGAGAATTTTATCAGTGATGGTAATTGGCCACATCACTGGTCACACGCAAAAAGTTACCCAAGCCATGTTACCTTCTTGTTCTAGAACAATACCTGTATTTTGATGGCAGATGGTTCCTGGTTTTGAAGGTACGCTTTTCTCTCCCGATAATTTTTTCTGACTAAGAATCCCCTTGCTCGGGCTTGCAGCTGAACAATCAGATTTTCATTAGCAAGCCACAGCTGCTTTCGATTGTAATCTGCCATAACTTGCCCAACAATGCTCTGTTAAGACATCATGGAAAAAGGTCATTTAAAAGCAAAAAACCCCAAGCCAAAACCATCCTGTAATTTGGTCTGTATTCTTTCCATCATCTGTACATCTTATGTTCTTCCCATACAAGCCTCTCTGATTTATCCCTAGATTTTAATCAGTATCAAGGACAAGTTACTTTGCCACCACTGAAATTTATGTGAAGGGTAACTAGACTCTTTTCAAGCCTCAGTTATTCAGCTGGATATGCTATTTTGAGACAGTTTTTTTTATACTTCAGGAGAGTTCTGCTTTCCTAATACTTAGAAGATTTTCATAGAAGTCCAACATCTAGAAATACTGACTGAATCAGGGGGCTCTCTATAGAGAAGCACACTCAAGTATTGCTGCAGCCAGAATTTCAGAAAGACCTACACTGTGACTTGAGCTGTTTGTGCAGCAGAATAAACCTGTCATTTTGGTGGGCTGCATCAGAATAAAAAAAACAAATTGCACAGAAACTTGTGTGATCTACTTTGTTCGAAGTTATATTTCATGTTAACACAAAGCCTCTACAGTAAGGGAGTTTAGGTATCACATTCATCCTATTGAACTTGGAGATACAAGAGTGCTGTCAGATGATTAGATTTAAACATAAAACGGTGCTTTCACCTGCCCTCAAATATGGCATGAAATTCCTGGTCACAGGCTAATGCGAAGTCTAAAAAATATGAAAGGATATGAAAGCAATCAAACTTTCCTCCATCAGTGTCTGCTGGTGGCCATTAAAAGGAATGCTGTAACTTCCAGTTAGGAAGTCCCTGAACCATTGTCAGACATCAGACAGGAGGCTGTGCTATCACTGTCTGCTTAAACTTAAGTTGCTGCTATTGTCAGAAGCAGATACTGAGCTAAAGTTATCTTCAGTCTCACCCAGCACAGCCTTTTCCCTTGATATTGCCATGTCTTGCTATCTCTCTCAAATGTTTACTTTGCATTTGCAATAAAAGCAAATGTTTTGGTCACTTACCTGTATTTCTTCACCAGTTAACCATGAATTTTTTGGTACAACTCCTTCAGGGGCAACACAGGTACCTTCCTCAGTTTCCACATTGTAATAGTAATCATACATGTTTTTCATTATCACTTTAATCCATGGACTTTCATTAGAATCTAAAAGTAATACATACTGTTAGCACAAACTTGTGCCCTGTTATGCTGATAAATTACAGCGCTCTCTACCCGTTTCTCATCTCTGCATTTATTCCGAAGCCATTTTACATGCAAAGCCACCACATATCTTGGGCCAGTTTGTAATATGGATGTTTGCAAAATATCCTGTTAGGTGGATCAGAATCACTCTTCTAGAATGAAGCAGCTATGAGGCTGGTACAGATCCACTGCCAGTTTCTCCAAACCCCAACGTGCCAAGTTAGTGCTTGCTCCTGAAACATCACGTGCTACATCTTCCATCATCATTCACGTAAGTGGAAGTGAGACTAGTGTTATAAAAAATGTTCTTGTCTTCTGGCCAAATGCTGGACTTATTGACACTTAGCTCACACTGAACATTTCCTATATCCACATCACTGTCTTGTTTAGTGCTTTGGTAAACAAGGCTGTATCCTGACAAGCAGGAAAAGCCTCATTTCCTCGTGGATGAATGTCCCCAAGGTAAAGCTGATAAGGTCAGTTGTGCAAAATGCCCCCTCCAAACTAGTGTTGCAGGATGAAACTTGCCCATCTCCTTTAAGAAAGTGCACTACATTAATGGTAACTTTTTTTAAACTGTTAGGTAATCTTGGCTGCGTTAGCTATGACCGGCTTGCAGCTCTAACATGACAGAACATCCCATCATCTTGCTATGGGCGGATTCTAGCCCCAGCTTTTGTTGATACCTGCTGCTCTGGCAACGCGCAGGGACTATAAATGGGCCATGGACACTCTGGCAGAGCCTGGCATGATCTTTGGCAGTAACCCACAGGGCTGAAGTGTGCAGCCTAACCCTGCTAACATCTGCTAACAGAGGGAAAAAAAAAAAAAAATATCAAGGAGTAATATGATCTTCTGAGAGGATGGACTAGTCTATTGACAATCACAGAGAAGCTGCCCTAAATTCACCCAGAGGCTAGTTTGAGATGATAGAAAGTCTTGGCTGGACTCTGGAAATAGCTAGATTCATTTCTCAGCATGTACTGTGGTCTGGATAATGTGTGCAACAGTTCAGCATCACGTAAAATGCACTTGGGCTAATTTAACATTTCTCAAAAGATTTAAAACCAGCAACTATCTTCCTCAGTTTGCAATGATTTTAGGTAAACTTTCTATGCTAGTTTTCTAGTTGCCTCAGTGGTATTAACACATGGAACTGTCCTATTTTGGAAGACTTTTACCTTCTCTAGTTTTCAGTTTCTTGGCTTCGGAGAGGTTCCTGAAGTAGGTTTCAGCACACTCAGGAGTTACGCGTAAACCAAACTTGGACTGCAGTATCATCAGGATTGACTGTGAATCACCCTTCTCCAAGCTCTTGTTAATCACTGATGTTCCAACAGCCACTAGGGTAAAATAATGGCATAGAAAATAAAGTAGTTTATGTTCTATATACCCACAACTCTAGCCTCCAGCAACTTTGATAATGGACTTCTAAGGCTGGCACACACAGACAGCACAACATACAGGGCAATTCAGTGCTTCACCCATTTGCATCCTCCTTCATGCTTGTAAGGACAAGTATTTCAGAGAACAGCAAGCTTGTTAGATAGAAAGCGTGCACTCTGCCCAGGCTGGGATGCAGCCAGAGCACAACAGAGTGGTCTGAGAGCATAGCTCATCATACCGTAAGTGACACACCAGCACAGGGGTTGAGTGTGGCAGGTACCCTCCCCACTCAGCCTGCCTTAACAGACAGCCCATCATCTGCTGATCACTTGGAAGCCTTCTAGAGATGCATGAAATCATTAGGTTATAAGCTATAAACCTTAACATTCACTTCTACTGCACAAAATGGGAATAATGCCTTGAGCAAAGTCTTGCAACACTAGTCAGAATCCTGAAGTGACCCTCTGTTGTCCTCACCCGCTGGGAGATTGTTTAAAGCTGATGCAGCACATTCACGTCCTTGAGTTTGACAGAGATGCAGCTTTTGCTTCCAAATCACCTAAAAGTTCCCTGAGAAGTGATGCTGCGAAGCATGTTCAAACTGAGTCATACAACGTTACCCATACTTTGATTCAGGACCTCCTAAGTGTCCTTTGCTTTGTGCAGGTCCCACCATCACCGAAGGAGCTGATACCACCACACCTGACAGCACGTAGCAGCACACGCCACTTCACAGTGCCTTTTACACTAGAGGAGTATGCTGCTTTAGGAACTGCTGCTCTGGTCTTTAATGGTGTTCTTTCACATCTAAATTCAAGATCCATGCACAGAGAAACAAGTGAATAGACATATGGCTAGAGCATATACATTTCACATTGTCTTAAGTGAACCTGGATACCTCTGCATCCCACAGCTGCGCTTCATGCAACACCACCTAACACTTTTCCTTACTTTGTGTGTATACAGACGAATACAAAAGCGGTCCCTCCCCACAGTAAGTGGTCTCAGCACAGAGCTGACCCAAAAGGTGCTCAGTATCAGGAGGCACTGCATGAGACTGAGCTAGCAGAAGAGCATTTCAGCAAGAGAAACAGTTTTTCTTTGTGGTTAGTTTGACTAAGGTGGAATAGGTAGCTTTGGCTAGACAGCAACACATCAATCTCTAAACACACTGGCAGCCAGCTAAGAAACAAAGTGAATACACAACACCACACCACCACCATCTGGATTTTTACCAGATAGCATCCTGCTATTTTTCTGCACTTTGCCAAGCACGCACGTGCGCCCCACGAGACTGGAGATGACTTTGTACCACAACTGTGGTATCACAATGCCCAGGCATCCGGCTTCAGCAGTGAGGAAGCAGGAAACTGAGAAGTCACACACATTACCAGCTTGCTGCTGCTGGCCCAGGTGGCTCTGGGGGCTCAGCCCTACTCATACACAGTCTCTCGTGCCTTGTGAACTCTGGTCACCAGTATTTGCACGCTTGTCTTCCTCCTTTTCATCCTATAGTTACTGATGCTGGAAAATATTATTATAAAGACAAAAGAGCACACAACCTAGCTAAAAGTTTTTTATGTAGGTCCTCTGCTTCCTGGCTTTTTCTCATCTTTTAATTAATTCTGCCTCTATTTTTGGAGGAAAATGTAAGACAAATGTTTAGTAGTGGAAAAAAGCCAATTCTACAGAAATTATTCCTTTCCATTGAAGTGCTAGCAATTAATACTGCAGCTGTTGCTCTAAATAAGACCCATGTGAACTCTGTAAAATTGTAAGCTAAACAGAGCTTAGATATCCCCAGCTGCAGGAGAACTGTGAGCTCCAGTCCGCTTCTGCAGCCGTTGGGATGCCAGTACCAGATCAACACTGAAGGGCTCTTTTCTGCACCCATGCTCCCTTCAAACAGCTATGATACACAAAGATGCAGCTGCGTGGTGTGATAAGCCTGAACTCACCACAGGGCCAAAGATCAGCTTTTTCGTATAATATGGACTGTCTCATGACAGATCCTGCTTTGACAGATGGCTGCTTCCTGTGCAAGACTAAGCTTAGTATTGGCGTCCATTCCTGAAGGCTACACAGCCGATATTTGGCCAATCTCACTTTGTCCTCCACTTAGATAAGGAGTACAATGGCTGAAGTGAATCAAGAATTGAAGCAAGGCAGTGCAAACTGCACAGCAAACACCACAAAGAGCTAGGAAGCACACCAGCATTTACTGAACACAACTTCCTCAATGAAGATACAAGATAGAGTCCTTTACTGAGAGGGAAGACAGTTTGTAGAAGCCTTTAAAAATTTTAATACTGTAGTATTTAATATTTATATAAGGTATAAAAATCAGTTTGGAAGGGGTCAAAACTGTTTCACTACAGCTATCAGTACCTTCTCTTATTTTACCACTTATTGCCTTTATTGCAGCAATTTCAAAAATACCCTTTGTTCTGACTGAAAAATAAACCTTTGACTGGCTTGCAAAGTTTTTGGAGTGGGACATGGGGAGTTGTTTGTGTTTCAAAAATAGAGTCTCAGATCAAAATAAGAGTTCATTTCCAGTTGTGATCAAGCTGAACTTTAAGTTTAGACCTATGTGAACACAACATGCTAACTTCCTGAGACAGGAAGTGTTTGTTATAGGAAGTATCGGGTTCTGTGCCGCGGCGGAATTTTAAATCTTAGTTTTTAGCTGCAAAAACTTAGAGCTCTTCTGAAGAATGTGCTGTGCTGACACTGCTTTCTTTCAACCCAGAGGGCAGAGAACAGGAGATTAATAGTTATTTCCACAAGTGATTTGTCCAAACACTTCTGCAGATTATACTTGATTGTGAAAAGCTGTGTATTTACTACAAACACAGATTATATGAAAAGATTTTACTACAACAACTAGCTAGTGGATAGAGCAGTGGCCTATCATTAATAACATTGTATGGTGTTGGCATACAGATAATGCTGTACTAATTTCTGCAGGCTGTTTACAAGATGTATTCTTCATGCTTTTACACCAGTGGACACAAACGAGGATGTTTTCAAGTTGCTCTTTAGCTTTAACTTACATCTGTTTATAAGCTATGCATTTCCTTCCCTACTCTACAATCAGATGTTTCCTCATGCCTCTGAGTGACATTGATGGGAAGCCATTTTTGTGCACAAATGAAGGTATCAGCACTCTTCATAAAAGAGATTGGTTGGGACAACGTACATGCATCTGACCCTGTCTCAGAAAAAACAAGCCAGGTGCTTTTCACTGCAGGTGTGTGACCTACAAAAATACTTCAAGTGTCTTCAGTGTATCTGGCTGGTTACACGAAGACTCTATTGACTAAATCAGTTCAAAAGTAACAGTAATGGTAAACGCAATGTTTCTGTAGCAGGAATAGAAGATTTTGTAAAAGCTAGCTGCATTTGTTTTCTTCCACCCACAACTTCCCAAGCACTACCTACTGACATAGCCTGTCTGTAAGTAAACTGGCTGCCACACTGCACTAACGCAGGCTGAACACATCGCTGCAGGAATGCGCCGACTTCAGCAGTTGTATTCACAAGCTCTTAGGGTGCAAAAGAAGATGACACTGACTCATGCAAAGCCAATTCAAGCAGACAGTGAACCAACACCTAATGACAAGTTAACAGCCTTGTCTCGTTCCTGCTGGCCCCAGGCAGGAACAGGTAGGGATGCCATCATACTCTCTAATGTGCCCCAAACACCCAACTACACTTGCTTCTGTATTACTTGCCAAAATTTGTTATGGATTATGAATTTTTTTATAAAATTATTATATTCAGTCCAAAGTTTAACAGAAGGTGTTAAGTGCATCCAGTACACAATGCTCTGACAGGATAAGCTTCAGCATTTTTACTACAGATTCCCTCCTCTTTACAGATTAGAAGAGCATGCACTTCTTTGAAATGACCGAGTGCTCTCTTTGCACTACTTTTAAAGTTATTATGGTCCAAATTTTTTTGTTTTTTAGCACTTAATAAAAGGCATTATAATGAAATAGGAACAAGTAAAGTTGTAAACATTAAAGAATTTGCTCTTACAACATGCATCAGGAGGTTAGTCTTACATAAACAAAATAAGCTTGTGAACAGTATATCCCTTCTCATTCACATATCCTTCTGTTTGACCAGCTATGTGAAGATACCCTGACACTAGAAATCTTGTTCATGATGTTAACCTATATAACAACATCCACTAAATTATTAGCCAAGCCTTAAGGATTACCACTTTAGATAAAACCAACACCACCCCTGGAGACCTAAGTTGCCCTAATATCAGTATGACATAGAACATGCATTCATTTCTTTTGATGTATTTAGAGGGCTGCTACACATCCCTGAAGTGGGAAAAAAAATTATCCATTTCAGTTTTTCAAGACTGAGAAAAACAAGAGCAATGCAGATGCAGATTAATGCTTACAGATTGCTGCTTCTTTTATATTGTTATTGGCATCACTGATTCCTTTTTGTATTTCATCCAGCCACAGAAGCGCTGATTCATCTCGGGATTCCTGGAAAAGGATAGAGAAAAGCCTTGAAAAAGCTGAATTATAACAAAAGTTGTCTGAACATAGTGATAGAACTCCAATATACTTTCTTCTCTTGTGAAGCCCTTGGACATTAAAAAGAATTTGACTGCTTAAAATCAGCAGTAAAACATATTCATATTCTATTTAGTGACTTGAATAAACTCCTGTTCAAATACAAAACGCTGGACGCTTTCATGTATACAAGACACCATCCTGCTAAAGATCAATAAAAATTTTGAGTGAAGCTAGAAACGTTTTCATTTCCACGATATGAAGGCAAAGTAATCTGAGTGTCAGATAAAACATCACATTATCAGGCAGCACTGTGACAGTAGCAGAAAGAGCACGAAAGAGAAAACTGCAGGAAGCCGGCTTTCTTTCAGAATCCCTTATATGGAAGAGATTCTTGTGTATGCCTAAGTACATATCACATTAGAAAATAACAGCGAAAACTGACATAGAAAGACAGCTCAGGTTTAGTAATGATGACTTAGCTCAGGTGGTGAACGTTTCAGGAATTAAGCAGCAGAGCAGGTCTCACTCTTCCCACTGTCTTAACAGTGCATGGCAATAGACCCAAGTTAAAATAGAAGGTGTAGCAAAGTGGGCTCAGTGTCCCCACTAACCAACCATGCTCCAGCTGCCAGGTTCATAGATGAACCAAAATTTCAGCTAAGAAAACAGGGTTTCGGAGCTAAAGTGACATTTGAAATCTAATCAAGTAGACGGGGGAACAAAATACATTCCAAAGAGGAAGTAGGAGTGCCAGGTCTAAAATACACTAATGATGAGAGAAACTGGAATGTACTAATTCGATAGAGATCTAGGAGTGTATACACACAAATATTTCAGGAAAAAAACAAACAGAAAGTCTCTCAAGCTAAAATTGTGTGGACAAAGAACCAGCTTCACAATGAACATCCCTGGTTTTTTGCACCCAACTCCAGGCCAAAAATCCAATAAATCTGTTATCCATAGAAATTACAAAGATAAAACAGGGTAAGAAACCCTAAAGACAGACTCTTCCGTTTACATCACATATGTAAACAAGATAGCAGAAAATCTAAAGAAAATCAAATAGTGTCAGGCAATCGCATGGCAGTGAACACACACCACAAGTTTTTCTAACAGGAAACTTAGAGAGGGAGTGTATATTGAATTCCCAAACTACAGCTAATAATTTTGAGAAAAGGATTGAGAAACTGAAGAGAATTCCTTATCTGGTGTCCAGCTTTTACACACTAAATACAAAAACAGACACAATTACTGCTTTGGAGCCAAGTACAGCTCATGCTGAGCCTCAACGTTAGCTTGGAAGCCAGACCGAAACTTGGTCTAATTTTGTCTGCTGAA